>ENA-UOOR01000764-UOOR01000764.1-fermentation-metagenome-genome-assembly--contig:-NODE-764-length-42573-cov-187.568442_pt1 | contig 42573 bp, 36 predicted proteins | sample MGYA00245780_ERZ724029 | MGnify/ENA primary metagenome ERZ724029 (study PRJEB28704, sample SAMN03018315) | fermentation metagenome | biome: anthropogenic terrestrial biome; feature: soil... | reverse complement strand
TCAAACCTGTAACCTTCTGATCCGTAGTCAGATGCTCTATTCAGTTAAGCTACGGAGCCGTTATTTGTGGGTGCAAAGATACACTATTTTTATAAACCGGCAAAAAACACCTGCTATATTTTTTTAAAAAATGACCAAAAAATAACAGTAAATCATAATTCAGGTAGGTGATTTTTCTTCTTACTTACTGATAAAATTCAGTGTCAAAAGCATTGAAAAAATTTTTTTCCCCAGAAAAGAAAATCACATCAAATGCTTTGTTAATATTCTGAATTATTGTAACTTTGCAGTCCGATTATTAGTTTTTTTCAATTAAGAGTTTGATTTAAAGCTTTTTATTTGCCTTTATGTCCCTTAGCAAGACAAAGCGGGAAGCGATGGAAATCAACAACACATTAATTTACAAATTAAAAATCAACAAAAGTGGATACACTAAGTTATAAGACTATTTCTGTAAATAAGGAAACTGCACAGAAAGAATGGGTTGAGATTGATGCCACAGGACAGCAATTAGGGCGTTTATGTTCTAAAGTAGCCAAATTGCTGAGGGGTAAGTATAAAGCAAGCTTCACTCCGCACGTTGATTGTGGCGACAATGTGATTATAGTTAATGCCGACAAAGTGGAGCTCTCGGGAAGCAAGTGGACTGACCGTATCTATTTACGCTATTCAGGCTATCCCGGAGGTCAGAAGGAGTATACTCCTGCCGATTTAATGGCAAAGAGCCCCGACAGACTTTTCAGAAAAGTGGTGAAAGGAATGCTTCCTAAGAACAAATTAAGTGATGCTATTTTGAATAACATGTTTGTTTATGCAGGAGAAGAGCATCCGCATCAGGCACAGAAACCCAAAAAATTAGATATTAATACTCTTAAATAATAAAGATGGAAGCAGTAAATGCAATAGGAAGGCGCAAAGCAGCAGTGGCACGTGTCTTTGTAACCGAAGGTACAGGCAAGATCGTTATAAACAAACGCGACCTGGAAAGTTATTTTCCCTCTTCTATCCTTCAGTATATAGTAAAACAGCCGTTGAACAAGCTGAACGTGCTCGATCAGTACGACATCAGAATAAACCTTGATGGTGGCGGTTGCAAAGGACAATCAGAGGCAGCCAGATTAGGAATTGCACGCGCTTTGGTGAAGATAAATCCCGAAGATAAACAGGCCTTGAGAGCTGAAGGGTTCATGACACGCGATCCACGTGTGGTTGAACGTAAAAAACCGGGACAACCAAAAGCAAGAAAGAGATTCCAATTCTCGAAACGTTAATTATTGGTTTTCAGTTCCGCTTATTTTCCACATCTTCAGGCAAAATTTTCGGATGAACAGATAAAAGCAGCCGCTAGGCTGCTACGTTTAGTATCTAAATCGTAAGGACGTTATCTGGCACGTTATTATAAGTTGAGCGGATAATTTACCTTACGGTTCGGTTTGGAAAAAGAATGTAAACGAATTATTTAAAACAACAAACATGGCAAAATTAGAATTTGACCAACTTCTTGAAGCCGGAGCACACTTCGGGCACTTAAAAAGAAAATGGAATCCTGCGATGGCTCCCTATATTTTCATGGAGCGCAACGGAATCCATATTATTGACCTTTACAAAACTATAGCGAAAGCTGAGGAAGCTGCCGCTGCACTTAAACAGATTGCAAAATCTGGAAAGAAAATCCTTTTTGTAGCAACAAAAAAACAGGCTAAGCCTGTGATCGAGGAAAAAGCCCAGGGCGTGAACATGCCTTACGTTATTGAGCGCTGGCCGGGAGGAATGTTGACCAACTTTCCTACTATACGGAAAGCGGTGAAAAAAATGGGTAATATTGATAAGATGATCAAGGACGGTACGTTCGATACCCTTTCAAAACGTGAAAAGCTGCAGATAACCCGCCAGCGTGCAAAACTTGAGAAAACTCTGGGTTCGATCCAGGATCTTACACGTCTACCTTCAGCACTTCTTGTAGTGGATGTGATGAAAGAACAGATAGCAGTGAAAGAGGCTGAACGTTTGGGGATACCGGTTTTTGCCATCGTGGATACCAATTCAAACCCGACAAATATAGATTTTGTTATTCCTGCAAATGATGATGCTGCAAAAGCTGTGGATATGATTATTGGGTTCCTATGTGAGTCAATAAAAGAGGGCCTTGATGAGCGTAAGATTGAAAAAGCTGATGCAGCTGCTGCTGAAGAACAGGATGAAGAGGCTCCTCAGCGCAGGGAACGCAAGTCAAAAGCCGCCAAGAAAGAACGTGTGAAGAAAGAAGACACGGAAGCGATGAAGGCAGCAGTGGTAAGTAAATATGCGACAGACGAAGACGTTGACGTATAAATAACAGAAATAAAACATTACAAATATAATATAAAGTATATGGCAGTTTCAATGGCAGATATCCAGCATTTGCGCAAGATGACAGGAGCGGGAATGATGGATTGCAAAAATGCACTTAACGAAGCGAACGGAGATTTCGACAAAGCGATGGAGATAATCCGTAAAAAGGGGCAGGCAGTTGCTGCAAAACGTGAGGATCGCGAAGCATCGGAAGGTTGCGTATTAGCAAGGGCTGAAGGAGATTTCGCGGCTGTGGTTGCACTACAATGCGAGACAGATTTTGTTGCAAAAAATGAGGAGTTTGTTGCATTAACCGGTCAGATTCTTGATGCAGCAATCGAACACAAACCTAAAACCCTGGAACAACTTCTTTCTCTGGAACTTTCCAATGGTACCGTTTCACAACTTATTACCGATAAAATAGGTGCCACAGGTGAAAAAATGGAGTTGGGTTATTATGAACATATTACTGCTCCATATGTAACATCATATATTCATATGGGTAATAAATTGGCTACCATTGTTGGATTTAATAAAGTCAATGTTGATAAACAAGTAGCCAAAGATGTGGCAATGCAGGTGGCTGCTATGAGCCCTATTGCCGTTACAGCTGAAGAGATACCCGCTGATATTAAAGAGAAAGAACTGGAAATAGCCCGCGAAAAAGCCCGTGAAGCAGGTAAGCCTGAAAATTTACTGGACAGGATTGCCGAGGGTGCATTGCAGAAATTCTATAAAGAATCTACACTTCTTCAGCAGGAATATGTTAAGGATTCTAAGAAAAATATTGAACAGTTCTTGAAGGAAAATGATAAAGAGCTAACAGTGACTTTGTTCAAAAGAGTGTCACTTACAGTTTAATTAATTTTCATAGTTGCTATATAGGCTAAAGCGCTCCGGAAATTTCCAGGGCGCTTTTTTATTCCGGGTTGTTTCCGGCTATCCAGGTAAGAACGTATTCAGCGTGCACCTCGTAATGAATATTAAAAGTCTGTGACAGACCTGTTTTTGACTCAGTAGCCTCTATAACACCCTCCACGGCTGGCGTAAAAGGGTGTATGCGAAAATGTTGTTTAAAGTCAATACCCTCTTCGTTGATAAGCTTAAACAGACTCTCTTTTGCAGACCAGTGCAGTAGCTGATGAACCGTTTTCTGTGAAGGGTCAATGAATTCATCTTCTGAAATGAATTTTGAAGCTATCTTTTTCACCCTTTCTGAACGTGTTTCTATATCAATTCCAACCGGAGCTGTTTCATGGAGCAGGATTGCTGCATAATTTTTCGTATGTGAGATGCTTATGTAATGGGTGCCATCTTCAAGATATGGTTTACCGTCTTTACGGTTATAGATTATTTTCTCTTCACCTAAAAGTACCAAAAGCATTATACGAGAGGAGAGCCATTCTATAGAACGACTTTCGGAGCGAATACCTTCTATATATTCAATTGCTTCGTAGCGGAGATGCTCCGGGAAGAGCAGCAACAGCTCTTCACGCGATTCATCCATTTTCCAGATACCAAGAAGGCACCCGGTCTGGGTATATTCTCTTCTTATAAGCATAAAAGATACGTTATGTGGGGCTTATGCACAAGCAATTAATCTGTTTTCTTGATTTTAGGCGGAATATAACGCACTTTAGTTATGCGTTTTTTACTCATCTCTTCTGCCAGAAAGGTGTGTTTCTTGAATATGAAGCTCTCTTTTCTTTTTGGAAAATCACCCTTCAACTCCAGTAATAATCCGGCAAGAGTGCCCACCTCTTCAGCCATCTCCTCAAAATCCTTTTCGGGCAGGCCAGTGATTTTTATGAATTCCTCCAAAGGAGTTTTACCCTCGAAAATATATGAACCATCAGCCGCAATAGTGTATAAACGAAGCTCCTCGTCGTACTCGTCGCTTATATCGCCAACAATCTCTTCAAGAATATCTTCCATTGTAACAAGACCAGACGTGCCACCATATTCATCAACCACCACAGCCATATGTATCTTGCTCGAACGGAACTCCTCAAGGAGGTCGTCTATACGCTTAGTCCCCGGGACAAAGTATGCGGAACGAATAAGTGACTGCCACCTGAAATTGTTGGGTTTTCCCAAATGTGGCAACAGATCTTTCACATAAAGAATACCTTTGATATTATCCGGATTTTCATCAAACACCGGAATACGGGAGAAACCGGCATCAACAATAAAGTCGATTACCTCTTTAAAGGGAGTTTGCAAATCTATAGCTATCATATCGCCCCTGGAGACTAAAATATCGTCAACAGTTTTGTCCTTGAAGCGGATTATTCCTTCGAGCATCTCTTTTTCCTGATCCCTGGTAATGTCATTCGATGTAATTTCAAGCGCCTTTGAAAGATCATCTACAGATATCTCATGCTTCCATCGCTTTGAAGAAGGACTTATTGCCGAAGTGCTCTTAACGAGCAGGGAAGATGCAGGGCTCATCAACCTGTTTATAAAGTAAATAAAATATACGTTGTTGGAAGCAAAACGTAGAGGGTTGTGTGAAGCGTAGAGTTTTGGCAGGATATTTACAAAAAGCAAAACCACACAAATGGAAATAATTACCTCAAGTAAAAGAGTCTCAACAACATCTCCCCCGAAAAAAGGCAATCTGTTCAATAGATATATAATAAGCACTGTAATGCTTACATTCAGCAAATTATATGCAATAACAATTGAGGCTGAAAGTTTTTCCGGTTTTCTAAGAAGGTTGGATATCCTGATTTTTTTTGGTTCATCAGAGGTGTGAATATCATCGGAGAAGTTTCTTTCAACCGTGAAAAAGGCAACTTCAGATCCTGAAATAATTGCATTTGAGATAATAAACAGGAGGAGGAGCGCTGTTAAGATATAATCGGACAGGACAGGTACGAAAGCCTGCAAGTTAATATATTGAAACGATAAAGGGTCAGGATCCAAGTTGCAATTTTTTAGTGAAACAAAAGAATGTTCTACCTCTTCTTTTGAAAATCAGACGCTAAAACATTCTTTCGCAAAATTACGATCTTTTATTTAGAATGGCAAATCATCCACTTCGGAAATATCACCCGGTTCTCCGGAGGTGTCGGTTGAATTTGAAAAATCTTGTTTGCCTCCGGTATTTTCACTCTCTCCGCCACCCGATCTGCGGCTTAGCAACTCCAGGTTATCAGCAACAATTTCGGTGATATATCTCTTCACACCGTTCTGGTCGTCATACGAGCGGGAACGGATTTTCCCTTCGATGTAAAGCAACGTTCCCTTTTTCACAAATTTTTCCGCAACCTGAGCCAATCCTCTCCAACAAACAATGTTGTGCCATTCAGTACGTTCAGGTACCTGAGTACCCCCTGAAGTTGTGTAACCTCTTTCACTGGTCGCCAGCGAGAAGTTCGCCTTTGCAACGTCGTTGTCAAAATACTTGATTTCAGGGTCCTTTCCTACATTTCCTACTAAGATAACTTTGTTCACTGACATAACTTTATATTTTTGGTTTAAGAATAGTTCACGCTATAAAAACAAAATTAATCATAATTTTGCAATTGGCAATGAGAATTTTCAAATAGTTTCATGATAATTATTCAATTAATCCCTACAAAGAACATAAGAAAACAGGGTTTATGCAAATTTGTTGATTTTTAAGGGTGTTTGCATGCCGTGTGTATGTTTCCGGGAAATATTACGCTCTCTACCCTCATCCTTATCATAATCGGTTACAGAAAAAAGGTGGCAATAATCCTGTAAATCGCCGCATTTTCTTCTCACCCTGTATTGTAATTCTGAGTCGACATGTTTTTGGTGTTGCTTTACTCCTTTTGGTAAAGGACTCACCCTGATTATTGGCTGATGGCGGCAATTGAATGCGATTCTGAATTTACATAGTCAAGTCGTTTAGTTACAAAACGAATGTATAGAGTATATTTATCCGCAAAATATTGGAAAATCTGAAAATTTTCCAATATTTATTTTACGCCTTAAGAAAAAAGCTATATATTTGCAGTCCAAAATTTTACTAACCAATCAACTGTATTATTATTTAATATTTAAAAATATAATAAAAATGACTAAAGCAGACATTGTTAATGAGATTGCAAAGAAGACTGGCGTTGATAAAGCATCGGTCCTGGCAACTGTAGAATCTTTTATGGAAGTGGTTAAAGATTCTTTGGCAAGCAACGAAAACGTGTATTTGAGAGGATTTGGCAGCTTCATTGTAAAAAGGAGAGCCCAGAAAACAGCACGTAATATTTCCAAAAATACGACTATCATCATTCCCGAACATAATATACCCGCTTTCAAGCCTGCAAAAACATTTGTTGCCCAGGTAAAAGAAGCTAAATAACTTAAATAATAAGGAGAAATAAATATGCCAAGCGGAAAAAAAAGGAAAAGGCATAAGATGTCTGTTCACAAGCGTAAAAAAAGACTTAGAAAAAATAGACACAAAAAGAGAAAATAGGAACTTAGTGCTTTTTTTACAAATATTTACAGGAACAAACTTAAAAGAAAACCACCAGGAAGTTAAGTTTGTTCTTTGTATATAAAAGAGGGAGAAGGTTCTGGTGAGAACCTGCTTTCTGTTGTGAAGACAGAAGCCCAATATATTATATAAACATTTAAAACGAACAATTGTGACAAGCGAACTTGTTGTAGATGTTCAACCCAAAGAAATTACCATTGCAGTTCTCGAAGACAAGAAACTGGTAGAACTTCAGCAAGAGAGTCAAGACAGCTCTTTCTCGGTTGGAAACATTTACATGGGCAAAGTAAAAAAACTTATGCCCGCCCTGAACGCAGCATTTGTGAATGTGGGACACAAAAAGGACGCTTTTCTTCACTATTTGGATTTAGGGGTTGAATTCAACTCTATTCTGAATTTTCAGAAACAGGTTGAAGACAAGAAAAAGATTCCGCAGCTCCAGAAGATGAAGCTGCAACCCGATATCGACAAAGAGGGCTCAATATCGGATATCCTGAAAGTGGGACAGGAAATATTGGTTCAAGTAGCCAAAGAACCTATCTCAACTAAAGGACCGAGACTAACGGCTGAAATCTCTTTCGCGGGACGGTTCATGGTGTTGATTCCGTTTATTAACCGTGTATCGGTATCGCAAAAAATTAAGTCGCGCGAAGAACGCGCCCGGCTCAGACAGCTGGTGCATAGCATCAAGCCCAAGAACTTCGGGGTGATTATACGCACCAATGCCGAAGGCAAGCGGGTTGCTGATCTCGATGCCGAACTGAAAGTACTGGTCAAACGATGGGAAGACAACATCGGCAAAATGCTGAAAGTCAAGACTCCTTCACTCATTTATGAGGAGACAGGACGTACAGTAGCACTTTTGCGCGATATATTTAATCCATCTTTCGAACAGATTCACGTCAATGACAGGGGCGTGTCTAAGCAGATTGCCGATTATGTAAGTATTATTGCGCCCGACCGGAAAAATATTGTAAAAGATTATACCGGCTCGTTGCCAATCTTCGATAATTTCGGCATTACAAAACAGGTCAAATCGCTCTTTGGAAAAACTGTTACTTTTAAAAATGGTGCCTACCTGATTATTGAACATACCGAGGCACTGCACGTGATCGATGTTAACAGCGGAAATCGCAATAAATCAAAACTCGGTCAGGAAGACAGTGCTTATGAGGTGAATTTAGCTGCAGCGGAAGAGATTGCACGGCAGCTTCGTTTACGTGATATGGGAGGCATCATTGTTATCGACTTCATCGACATGAACAAGGGAGAGCATCGCAACAAGCTTCTTTCCAGGATGCAGGAGTTGATGGCAAATGACAGAGCAAAACATAACATTTTGCCATTGAGTAAGTTCGGGTTAATGCAGATAACACGTCAGCGTGTACGGCCCGAAATGGAAGTTACCACAAGCGAAGTTTGCCCTACTTGCTTTGGTAAAGGAAAAATAAAATCATCGATTCTTTTTACTGACACCCTTGAGAGGAAGATCGATTATTTGGTAAACAATCTAAAAGTGAAGAAATTCAGTCTGCACATACATCCTTATGTTGCAGCATATGTTCAGCAAGGCCTCATTTCGTTGAAGTACAAATGGAGAAAAAAATACAATGTGGGAATGAAAGTTATACCCGACCAGAAACTCGGATTCCTGCAATATGTTTTTTATGACAAGGACGGAGATGAAATAGACCTTAAAGAAGAAATTGAAATGAAATAATGTCTCGTGAGAACGAGGCTTATAACAGAAGTAAAAACCGGATAGCAGTATGCAATTCCGGTTTTTTTCATCATTCTACAAAGGGTCCACATCGTAATACAATATAGAGTATTTAAATTCCTGTTCTTCTCTCAAAAGTTTTTCTGCATTATTCAGTGTATCGCGTACCCGTTTCGGCGACAATCCGGCTTCCAATTTAAGAACTGTTTCGCGTATATGGTACATTTGGATCCGGCTTACTATTGGTTTGTTGGGGCCGAGAACACGCTCCTGCAAAGATTGTTTCAAATAGCTGGTAAAAAAGGCTGACGCTTTTTCAACTATTTTCTCATTTCTGTGTTTGAATATAATGCAAATTATCCTGGAGTAGGGCGGATAGTTGAACAGTTTTCTCTCGGTAAGCTGTGACCTGAAAAATGATTCGTAATCGTTATTAAGGAGGTAGCGGTAAATAGGTTGTCCAGGGTGGGCACTCTGAATTATCACCAGACCCTGTTTGTTTTTACGCCCGGCACGGCCTGCAGCCTGCATCATCAGCTGGAATCCTCTTTCGTGCGAACGAAAATCGGGGTAGTTGAGCAGGGAGTCGGCAGAGATAATTCCAACAACATTCACATTGTCAAAATCTAATCCCTTTGATAACATTTGAGTCCCGACTAAAATATCGATTTGTTTTTCCTCAAAACCTTTGATAATTCGTTCGTAAGAATCTTTTCCGCGGGTTGTATCCATATCCATCCTTGCAACAACAGCTCCAGGGAAAAGCTGGTTCACCTCTTCTTCAAGCTGCTCTGTCCCCTGGCCAAGCGGCTTCAAGCTTTTCTCTCCGCAATTAAGGCATTCTGATGGAACTGGGTATGAGGTGTTGCAATAGTGACATACCAGACGGTTGCTCAATTTGTGATAGGTAAGCGATACATCACAACGTGTACACTTGGGTGTCCATGCACAAAGTTTGCATTCAATCAGTGAGGCAAAACCTCGTCGGTTGCGAAATAGAATTACCTGCCCGCCATTATCAAGTGCATTGTTTATCTGTTTGATCAAATCCGGTGCAAGCAGCGATTTCATTTTCCTTTTCATTCGCAGCTCTTTTGTATTCTGTATATCAATTTCAGGTAAATGAACAGAGTTGAATCGCTCTTTTATTGTCACCAGCCCATATTTACCGGTCATGGCGTTATAGTATGATTCTATAGATGGGGTTGCTGATCCCAATACTGTTTTGGCCTCGTATATATGTGCCAGCATGATTGCTGTATCACGTGCATGATAACGGGGAGAAGGATCCTGCTGTTTGTAACCTGTTTCATGCTCCTCGTCCACAATTACAAGCCCTAAGCGTTGAAAAGGGAGAAAAAGGGAGGATCTTGCACCCAGGATAATCATATAGGGATCTTCCGAGAGCATCTTTTGCCAGATCTCCGTACGCTCGTTATCATTTATTTTGGAGTGATAGATACCTATCTTATTACCGAAAACCGATTTTAATCGCTGCGTAAGCTGTGCAGTAAGAGCTATTTCCGGTAACAGATAGAGTGTTTGTTCTCCTTTAGCCGTAAACTGTTCTATGAGATGAATATATATCTCTGTCTTTCCGCTTGAAGTAACTCCATGTAAAAGACATGTTTGTTTTGAGTTAAAGCAGTTATTAAGTTCGTTTAGTGCTTTTTGTTGAAGTTCGCTTAACGGATAAGCTTTCCGTAAAGGCATGTTCTCATTTACTATACGCCCTTTCTCCATATCGAATGTTTCTAATATCTGCTTTTGCAGCAATCCGTTGAGCACCGAGGGGGAAAAGGAAGAAAAGCCTGAAATCTCTTTTCTGCTGATACTATCCCTTTTGTTTTCCGAAAGAAAAAGGGAGATCTCATCCAGGAGAGCTTGCTGTTTTTTTGCTCTTCCAATTATTCCGGGTAACGATTTGACATTCAGCGAGGAATGCAAACGAATAAAGGACTCTGTCCATGGTTTAAAACCAGGTTTAAGATCCGCCGGGATCATAGGCGAGGGGAGAGCGGCTTTATAAACATCTCCAGGAGAAGAGAGATAATAAAAAGAGATCCATTCCCATAACTTCAGTTGATGCTCATTCACAACAGGGTGTGAATCGATAAGGGAATGGATCTCCCTGATTGCCATATTTTGAGGGGCTTTACTGTGAATATTTGAAACTATGCCGGTGTAATACTTCCTTTTGCCAAAAGGTACAATCACCCTGAATCCTTTCCCAATCTTGTTTTGCATATCTGCTGGAATGGCATAAGTGAACATGCCGGGAAGTGGGAGCGGAAGTATCAGATCAGCAAACATATATCAGAAATAGATTGAACCTGTAATATTCCAGGAGTTTGTTTTGCCGTTAAGAGGATCTCTCCAGTTAGGTTTATCAAGCGAGTAATTGTCGGTCAGCTGAACTCTGTAGTTCACCCCCACCTGTATCATTCTTAGCACTTCAACACCAAGGGCAATATTGGTTCCTGCACAGAAACCTTTAGCCTTTATATTATCAGCTGTTTCTTCAATATTTATTTTATCACCATGGATAAGATATCCGGCATATGGCCCTGCTGCGGCAAACAGCCTTATCGGGAGCAAGCCTGCTCCAAATTTCAACTTTGCATTTACCGGCATCATAAGATAACGGTTTGATATATCTTTTACTTCATTTGTACCGGTAAGATTGGAGACAGTCATGCGGTTATCGTTATATACAAGTGAGGCATCTATACCAAGCTTGGCAGTTGCCAGCGGAAGAAGCATGGCTTCAAATGATGGGCCAATACTGTATGATGTCATATTTTCGACCTTCAGAGCGGAAGTGCTGAAATTAGGATTATTCAATCCCACGTCTGCTTTTACACCGAACCTAATCTGTGAAAAAACTGGCAAGTTCATCATTGACAGTAATATTACTGTTAGGCTGTTATGAATGATATTCTTTGGTTTCATACTATTATTTAAATTTTTAGTTAGATGGATATAACTGTTTTTAATTATCTATTTGGATTATAATGATTTTATGTCCGTTCCAAACTTCTATTTTTTTGCAAAAAAATTATTCATAGATTGTATTAAAAAAGATATATTTATATCTATGATAATAGTTAAACAAAAAAAATCGGGATAAGGTTGTTAAAGAATCATTAAAAACCTTATAAAAAAGCGTTCCAACTCTTCAAAAAGAGAAGAAACGCTTTCTCACTATAGTTTCGTACCTATCAATCTTTGAACTTAGCTTTCAAAAATTCTCTGTTCAACCGTGCAATATTGGTGATGGAGATATTTTTCGGGCATTCCACCTCACATGCACCGGTATTTGTGCAGTTACCGAAGCCCAGCTCATCCATTTTGGCTACCATTGATTTGGCTCTTCTGGCAGCTTCCACTCGTCCCTGAGGCAACAGGGCAAGCTGGCTTACCTTTGCCGAAACGAAAAGCATTGCCGACCCATTTTTACAAGCTGCCACACAGGCACCGCAACCAATGCAGGCTGCAGCATCCATTGCCATCTCGGCATCGTCTCTTGGGATAGGAATAGCATTAGCATCGGGAATACCTCCCGTGTTTACGGATACGTAACCCCCTGCCTGCATTATCTTATCGAAAGCAGACCTGTCGACCATCAAATCCTTTATGATAGGGAAAGCGGCAGAGCGCCATGGCTCAACTGTGATGGTATCTCCGTCGTTGAACCGCCGCATATGAAGTTGACAGGTTGTAATACCCTGATCGGGCCCGTGAGGATGACCGTTGATATACAGGCTGCACATTCCGCAAATGCCTTCACGGCAGTCATGATCAAAAACTACAGGCTCCTTTCCTTCGTTGATGAGTTGTTCGTTAAGGATATCCAGCATTTCGAGGAAAGAGCTTCCCTGAGAGATATTTTCCAGGGGGTAGGTCTCAAAATGTCCCTTCTCTTTCGGTCCGTTCTGACGCCAAACTTTTACTTTTATATTGATATCTTTATCCATGATCGTTGTTTTTTTAAGTTTACTCGTTATTCATCAACTGATTAAGATTTGTAGTTTCTTTGCTGACGAACCACAAATTCGTATTCCAGCGGTTCCTTGTACATCACCGGATCCTTTTCCTCTCCCTGGTATTCCCAACAGGAAACGTAAGAGAACTTGTCGTCGTGACGCAACGCTTCACCCTCTTCTGTCTGGTGTTCAATACGAAAATGGCCGCCGCACGACTCTTCACGGTCGAGGGCATCGTGAGCCATAAGTTCTCCAATCTCAATGAAATCTGCAAGCCTCAGTGCCTTTTCGAGTTCTACGTTAAGCGTCTCTTTGTTACCGGGAATACGTAGGTTGGTCCAGAAGTCCTTCTTGAGTTCTTTCAGTTTCTCAATAGCCTTTTTCAGGCCCTCTGCATCTCGTCCCATTCCCACGAAATCCCACATGATGTGGCCCAGTTTTTTGTGAATATGATCTACGGAATGTTTTCCCCTGATATTCATCAACCGGTCAAGCTTGTTGTTAATTTCTTTTTCTGCCTTATCGAATTCCGGATCATCAGTCTTGAAGTGCGGAATATTGATCTGATCTGCCAGATAATTCTGTATGGTATAAGGAAGCACAAAGTATCCGTCGGCCAGTCCCTGCATAAGAGCCGAAGCGCCCAGGCGGTTTGCACCATGGTCTGAGAAGTTGGCTTCGCCAATGGCGAAAAGGCCGGGGATGGTGGTCATCAGTTCATAATCTACCCATATACCGCCCATAGTGTAGTGGATGGCAGGATAGATCATCATAGGAGTTTCATAGGGGTTATCGTCAACAATCTTTTCGTACATCTGGAACAGGTTCCCGTAACGGGCTTCCACCACATCTTTTCCGAGTCGGCCGATAGCTTCTGCGAAATCGAGATAAACAGCCAGACCTGTTGACCCGACACCAAAACCTGCATCGCAGCGTTCTTTGGCTGCTCTCGATGCCACGTCACGCGGCACAAGGTTCCCAAATGCCGGATAGCGCCGTTCAAGATAGTAGTCGCGATCCTCCTCTTTCAGGTCGGTTGGGTTCAGTTTCCCTTCACGAATTGCCTTGGCGTCTTCCAGCTTTTTGGGTACCCAGATGCGTCCGTCGTTACGCAACGATTCCGACATCAGTGTAAGTTTCGACTGGAACTCACCGTGTACCGGGATGCAGGTTGGGTGAATCTGAGCCATACATGGATTGGCAAAATAGGCGCCTTTCTTGTAGCACTGCCATGCAGCCGAACCGTTAGAGGTCATCGCGTTAGTGGAGAGGAAGAAGGTGTTTCCATATCCGCCGGTGGCTATCACCACTGCATGTGCGGCAAATCGTTCCAGTTTTCCGGTTACCAGGTTGCGGGCAATGATCCCGCGGGCACGGCCGTCGATGATGACAAGATCCACCATCTCATAACGTGTGTACAGTTTAACCTGTTTGTTGTGAACAGCGCGGCTCAATGCAGAATAGGCTCCTAAAAGCAGTTGCTGTCCGGTCTGTCCGCGGGCGTAGAATGTACGTGATACCTGTGCACCGCCAAAAGAGCGGTTAGCCAGTAATCCTCCATATTCACGGGCAAAGGGGACACCCTGTGCCACACATTGGTCGATAATACTGTTCGACACTTCTGCTAGACGGTAGACGTTGGCTTCGCGTGCACGATAGTCACCTCCCTTTATAGTGTCATAAAACAGACGGTAAACGGAGTCCCCGTCGTTAGGATAGTTCTTGGCCGCATTGATACCTCCCTGAGCGGCAATAGAGTGTGCACGGCGGGGAGAATCCTGTATGCAGAAGTTAAGTACGTTGAATCCCATTTCACCCAGCGATGCTGCAGCCGATGCACCTGCCAGTCCGGTACCTACGACAATAATGTCGAGCCGACGCTTATTAGCCGGATTAACCAGCTTCTGATTGTTCTTGTAGTTGGTCCACTTTTCAGCGAGAGCCCCCTTTGGTATTTTTGAGTCTATTTTATTCATAATATTCAAATTCTTTAGTTATCCTAATATGTTGGAGTATCCCAGATGAACGGCAATAGCCACGACAATAAAACCCAGAGAGATAATGGTGGAGAAGATATTGCCGATAACTTTTATTCGTTTCATCCAGACAGTGTTGTTCCAGCCAACGGTATGAAGTGCGCTCCAGAAACCGTGGGTCAGATGGAACCATAATGAGACGAAAGCGATTATGTATACAATTACAATCCAGAGATTGGAGAATACCTCCTCCACCAGTTGAGCGCCGTCGGTGCGGGCACCTTCGATCATGAGCAGTTCTTTATACTGCATCTGGTACCACATCTGATAAAGATGCAGGAAGAGGAAAAGCAGCACAAATAAACCCAGGACGAACATGTTTTTGGAGGACCAAGCTACGGGCGTTTTGCTGGACGATGCATATTTGTCACTTCCTCTGGCTTTTTGGTTTTGAAGCGTAAGTATAATTCCATAAGCAACATGAATCACAAAACCCAGAGCAATGATTGCAGTTCCCAATACTGCCCACCAGTTAGCACCAAGGATTTCATTGGCGATGAAATTATAGGCGTCATAGCTGAAGATGAGCACCAGGTTCATAGACATGTGAAAAAGCAGGAACAGAATCAGAAAAAGGCCGGAAATACTTTGTGTAAACTTCCGTCCGATAGATGATTTGATTAACCAACTCATAAAGTTTTTTTTTAATGATTATTTTATTTGTTATTTATACAACATTTGCATTTGTTGCGATCCTAGCTAAAAAAGTTCAAGTTAAATATTCATTCGTCAAGGCATAATCCAAGCTTACCTTTGATGTGCATAACACAATAATAGCCTGACTTTACTGAAAGTCAGAATTTATAATCGCATGAAACAAAGGTGCCCATTCAATATTTTGTAGTGTACCTGTTCAGGCTCTTTTCGTTGAATTTTTTTTTTTAGATCACAAAAGTAGTACTTTTAAACATCAAAAAAGAACTATTTGCTGAATTTTTTCCTTAATAAGCCTGGCTTGAACGGTAATTAATGTTATAATGACAGCGTATAGTGTTGAATTTATTATCTCTGTTTGCCATTATTTTGTTATCTTTGCGCGTTTAAAAGAATTATTACAGATCATGGATATAGTTTTAAGCGGTATTCGATCAACCGGAAAATTACACTTGGGTAATTATTTTGGTGCTTTATGCAACTTTACCAGGATGCAGGAGGAAAACAAATGTTATTTCTTTATCGCCGACATACACTCTCTGACAACACATCCCGACCCCAAGATGCTGCATCAGAACGTAAAAAACGTGCTGGTGGACTACCTTGCGGCAGGAATCGATCCGGAAAAATCGGTGATTTATGTACAGAGCGATGTTCGTGAAACAATTGAGCTATATCTGTATCTGAACATGCACGCCTACATGGGGGAGCTGTCAAAAACAGCGTCGTTCAAAGAGAAAGCAAGGAAGCAACCCGATAATGTTAATGCGGGGCTTTTGACCTATCCCACATTAATGGCGGCAGATATACTTATTCACAATGCCGATAAGGTGCCGGTTGGAAAAGACCAGGAACAACATCTGGAGATGACACGACGCTTTGCCCGCCGGTTTAATAATTTCTACGGCGTGGAATATTTCAAAGAGCCGGTAGCTTATAATTTCGGGAAGAAACTGGTTAAGATACCGGGGCTGGATGGCAGCGGTAAAATGGGAAAGTCGGAGGGGAATGCAATATACCTTAGCGACACCCCTAAAGAGATTGAGAAGAAAGTTAAAAAAGCGCTTACTGATTCAGGGCCTTTAGAACCGAATTCTGTTAAGCCCGATTATATAGAAAATCTTTTTACAATACTCCGGGTTGTATCCACCGTAGAAGTGGTGCAACACTTTGAAGATCTGTGGAACAGTTGTCAAATAAGATATGGAGACCTGAAGAAACAGTTGGCTGCTGATATAATAAAAGTCACATCGCCCATTAGGGAGCGGATCCTGGAGATAAAAAATGATGATGCATATCTGAGAAAAGTAACTCTTGAAGGAGCGGAAAAAGCAAGAGAGAATGCACAGAAAACAATTGCAGATGTAAGAGAGATAGTAGGGTTTAAGAAGTTTTAATACCGGTAAACTCTGTTTTTGGCAGGCTTCACTGCCTTAAGGAAAATGCAACTTGTCGGGCAGACAAGCTGCAACCCTTTAACCAAGTGCTGCTGAAGCAGTTGATAATGCATGTAGTATTCATGTTCAGTTTAAAGGAGGTCGAGATGGATGAAAAATTAACACAATTCCGTAAACTAATTAAAGAGCAGTCATGGATTATTCTTAAGGAGGATCTGTTGACATTGGACAACCCTTCCATTGTATTTCTAATCGAACATAGCAGGGAGTTCGATTCAGCTGTTCTTTTCAGATTTTTACCGCGTGAAAAGGCTAAAGACGTCTTTCAGGAACTTTCACCGATGAAGCAGGGAGAGGTCATTTCTGATTTAGCCAATAATGCAGAAAAAGTAGCGGATCTGATGAATGATATGGATCCTGATGACCGTACTGCTTTTTTTGAAGAACTTCCCGGGCAGGTTGCACAGCGCTTTATGCAGATGCTAAGCCCGGAAAACCGTAGTATTGCTATTCAGCTGCTTGGCTACCCCGAAGACAGTATAGGCCGACTGATGACTCCGAAGTTTGTGGCTGTTAAATCTTTCTTCACTGTTGAACAGACATTGCAACATGTTCGCAAGTTTGGCAGAGATTCAGAAACCCTTGATGTTTTATATGTGGTAGATTATGAATGGAAACTTATTGATGATATCCTTATCCGCGATGTATTGGTTGCCGGCTCTGATGAACTGATAGAGAATTTAATCGGAGATAAGTGCCTGTGGCTAAGTGCTTATGACGATCAGGAGACAGCAGTCAAGGTCTTTAAGGATTATAACTGTACCGCACTTCCTGTAATAGATACAACGGGAACGCTATTGGGTATTGTTACTATTGACGATATTTTTGATGTTGCTGAACAAGAAGGGACGGAAGATTTTCATAAGTTCGGTGCAGTAAAAGATGCTGTAATCAGTCCACTGCATGCTTCAGTGCCATTTCTTTACAAGAAGCGCATCGTATGGCTAATGGCATTGGTTTTTGTTAATATTTTTTCGGGGGCAGCAATAGCACGTTTTGAAAATCTTATTGAGTCTGTTGTGTCTTTGGTCTTTTTCCTGCCCTTATTGATAGACAGTGCTGGAAATGCGGGATCTCAATCTGCTACGCTCATGATCAGGGCGCTTGCAGTAGGCGATGTGCAGCGAAGAGATTGGTTGAGGTTGCTGGGCAAAGAGTTTATTGTTGCATTGCTGCTAGGGGTAAGCATGGCCGTGGGTGTTACCATGGTGGCAAGCTGGCGCTCTCCTGAAATTATTCCGGTTGTTGCCCTTACAATGGTATTTACTGTTGTTGTGGGGAGTATGATCGGCATGCTTCTTCCGTTTTTGTTTACCCGCTTTAAGCTTGACCCGGCCACAGCGAGCGCTCCCTTGATTACGTCAATTGCCGACATATCCGGAGTTCTTATCTATTTTTCAATAGCCAAGTGGTTTTTGGGACTCTGAGTTAATAATTTTTTTATACTTTTACAGACCTGTTTACTATTTCAATTTTTGTTGCACTGTTTTAATTACATTGGACTATTTCTGTGTTTGGTAAGGCTTATCGTCTTGATCTGCCATTAATAAACGGAATAGTTATGTACTCATCATACTCAAAACAAGACAAAGAAAGCCATTTATATTTATGCTTACATTTAAAACAATAGAATTAAAGGATAGAGACATAATAAATTCATATCTCGAAAAACAAAATTACAGAGCTTCGGATTTATGTTTTACAAACCTGTTCACATGGGGAAAGAAGTTCAGCACACAATTCGCAGTAAGTGATAATCTGCTGTTTATTAGGTTTAGAGACAATAATAATCGCAACTCATACCTTAAGCCTGTTGGATTGGGAGACATTAAAAAGGGTATAGAAATAATCATAGATGATCATAAGCAGTTCGGTTCCGTTTTTCAGATTAGAGGTGTGACAAAAGAGATGATCAGAGAAATTGAAGAAGCGATGCCGGGAAGGTTCGAATATAACCTTAACAGAAGTGTTTCAGATTACATATACACCACCGAAAAACTGATACATCTTAAAGGGAAGAAGCTGCAAAGTAAACGTAATCATATCAACCGGTTTAAACGTGAAAATGAGTGGCAGTACAAATCACTTACAGGTAATCGTGTATTGGTAGAAGAGTGCAAAAGCATGCTTGACAAGTGGATGAAGATTAACGGTGAAGAGAAAGACCCCTCACTCGTATATGATGATTACGCAACGACACAGATGTTGTATAATTTTGAATATCTTAATTTGATGGGAGGGCTGATATGCGTGAACAGCGAAATTGTTGCCTTCAGCATTGGAGAGAAGCTTACACAAGACACTGTTGTAGTTCATGTGGAGAAAGCTTTTACAACCACTCACGGTGCATACAACATCATTAATCAGCAATTTGTCGAAAATGAGGCTTCAGAATTTACCTATGTGAATCGTGAAGAGGACATGGGGATTGATAATCTACGTCAGGCTAAGCTTTCCTATCAGCCTGATATTATTTTGGAAAAATACAACGCAAGATTCAAAAGCTAACTGTTTATCATACGTTATCTGCATTGCCTGATTAGGTTTCACCGTTATTTCGATTAAAACATGATTCAATTTGCCGACGATAATACAAAACAGCAGGTTTGGGATATGTGGAAAACCGTGTTCAACGATCCGGATGACTATATGGAGGTTTATTTTCGCTGGAAATACCTTAACGAGAATACGCTTATATATATTGAAGATGGCAAAGCTGTTTCCTCTCTGCAGATGTTGTCTTACCAGTTCACTTTTTGCGGGACGGAAATTCCTGCTATCTATCTTTCCGGTGTGTGTACCTTGCCTGAATACAGAGAAAAAGGGTATAGCCGGCAACTGCTGATAAAAAGTTTTGACGTCGCTGCCGGCAGGAATGTGCCAATCATCTTGCTTGTGCCTCAGGAAGAGTGGCTGTTGAGGTTTTATGACAAATTGGGTTTTGCCCGTACTTTTGACCCCGGAGCGGAGGCTTTGCCTTCTCTGAAAGAGTTGACGCAAAAATATCCGGGCGATCTGTACGCCGCATTCAGGGAGTTTGACTCTTTGTTCCGTCATAAAGATGTGACTGTTCAGAAGTCGTTCGATGATTTTTATGCCATGGTTGAGGAGGCGGCACTTTTCGGGTTCCCTCCCAAAAAAAACCTGATGGGTATGGCGCGAGTGATTGATGCACATAGACTGATCTCGATATTTGCCGAACGGTACCCGCAAACAGCGTTTTCTATATCTGTACGGGATGAACTGCTGAAAGTAAACAGTGCCTCTTTTACAGTTGTGGGAGGAGAAGCTAGGAGATACAGCCCTCCAGAAAAATCACTCTTTCATGCAAATATCCGAAAATTGGCGCAATTGCTTTTCGGATATCACACTTTAGGGGATGAAGAGCCATTTAGTGCTGTTTTCCCTGAAAAAGTCCCTTCTATGAGCTATATGCTGGAGTGAAATTGAATATTTTAAAAAAATCTGATATTATTGTTGTATATTTATGGGTCAATAAAAGTTTTATGGATAATCATCAGTCTGATGCACACGATGTTCGCGAGAGAGCCCTTGTCTTCCGTCTTGTGAACAATGATGAAGAGGCTTTCAGTGAATTATATGCCAGCTACAAGGACCGGTTGATCTATTTTGCGATGAGATTTGTTAAATCAAGAGAATTTGCTGAAGATATTTTTCATGATGTGTTTTTGGTTATCTGGCAATCCCGTCATTTTATCAATCCGGAGTATTCTTTTTCATCTTATGTTTATACCATGGTAAAAAACAGGGTATTGAACATGTTGAGGGGAATAGAAAGTGAGAAGAGAGTCATGCAGGCAATTCTTTCGCAAGCTATCGATTACAATGACGACACAAGCCGGAACGTTCTGTATAATGAATTAAATGAAATTATTGAAAAAGCTATAAATCGTCTTACACCACGACAAAAAGAGATATTCCGGATGAGTAGAGAAGAGCATATGTCGCACCGTGAAATAGCTCAAAAACTGAACCTTTCCATATATACCGTGCAGGAACATATTACGCAGGCTTTAAAATCAATAAGATGCTTTTTGGCGAAATACCCCGGGAGTATGGCCGATCTGTTGTTGATCCTGATTTGTTTAAATATATAAAATTAAGTTAACAACACCCCTGCTTCTTTCGTCTGAAGTGTATTATAAGTATACAAGGATATATTTTAAACATCCTTTTGAATGTTCATGAAAGGGAATAAAGATAAAACAACAGTTATTCATCGTTTTCTGAATGGGACTTATACCGTAGACGAGGCTTACGCCTTTTTGGAGGAGAGTAATGATCCCGTCAATAAAGATATTATTGAGGAGGCTGCATTCAGCGTCTGGGAGGAATCGCAGTTCCTCGAAAAAACCGGGGACCCGCTGAATAAGGAATATAAAGAAGAAGCTTACACTATTTTAAAAGATATTGAGAAAAAGAAAAAAAGATCCCTAAAGCCTTTGTTTTTAGTGGCAGGAAGCATTGCAGCCGCAATAGCGGTCATCTTTTCCTTTTTTCGCCTATATGAGGGGGTTTCCCGTCAGGATATTTATTATGAATGCATTGAAACTACTTATGGGGAAAGGAAAGATATTACTTTACCGGATGGGTCAATGGTTACCCTCAATTCTTGTTCCCGGTTGCGTTATCCTGCAAAATTCACACAGCAGGCTCGTGAAGTGATGCTTCAGGGTGAGGCTTTTTTCGATGTTGCCAGGGATCCCGACCGGCAGTTTGTGGTGACTGCCGGGCAGTTTTGTGTGAAGGTCTTGGGCACGGCATTCAATATCAAGTCATACTATAATGATGAAATTACATCAGTTAAGGTTGATAGAGGTAAGGTTCAGATTGAAATGCCGGAGGCAACCATGAGACTCTCTGCACAGGAACGGGTTGAGGTGAATTCCCTTAGGGGTACGATAAAAAAACATCAGGATCTATACGAGACGGCAGGCTGGAGAAAAGGGTGCCTCTATTTTGACGCTACTCCTATTCAGGACGTAGCCAGAGAGCTGGAGAGAGAATACAATTGTTCTATAGTCTTTCAGGAGGGACAGGAGTTTGATAACCTTATTTCAGGAGAGCACGATAATCAGAGTCTTGAGTCCGTTCTGCAGTCACTTGAGTATATTTCAGGAATCAAATACAATAAAGACAACTATCACATACTTTTATATAAATAACATATCAAAAAATAGATGCCTATGAATAAAACCTCAACAACTTAATTATTTCTTATTTTATTAAAAAAGAGCAACCCTGTTCAGGGCTGCTCGGGATGATACTACAAAACAACCCTACTGTTTGCATCATATGGTTGTTTGTGGTAAATCAGTTTAACAATCTCACTAAAATCATTAAACTTTACAAAGTTATGAATAATCTGACAGCTGTGAACAAAAATCTTAAAAACATTATTCTGTTTTTTTCTTTTCTCTGTCTGAACCTTTTGTTGGTAACTCCTTCCTACGGTCAGAACGTTAAGGAAAAAAACATCACATTTTATGTTAAAAATGGGCAGTTGGTTGATGTCCTTAACAAAATCAGCCAGAAAACAAGCTTTAAATTTTTCTATGATCAGAGCACCTTACGCAAAGTTCCGCCAGTGACTATTGATGTAAAGGATGCCGGTATACATGAGTTGCTGGATGTTATTACCGAACAAACAAAACTCTACTTTTACCGGACAGATAATACAATATCAATAAGCAAAACCCCACCAGTAATACAAAAGGCAATTACAGGCAATCAGAACCAACAGGAGAAAGTAGTTACGGGAAAAATCACCGATGAAGCCGGTGATCCGGTTATTGGTGCCAACATTATTGAAAAAGATGTCGTAAGTAACGGAACAGTTACTGATATAGACGGCAATTTTTCGCTGAAGGTAAAATCAAATGCAACGATAACCATTTCTTACATAGGTTATGTGGAACAGGAGATACTAGTGGGGGACAGGAGTTTTTTCAGTATTGTACTGAAAGAAGATACCAAAACCCTGGATGAGCTCGTAGTTGTCGGGTATGGGACACAGAAAAAGCTCAATCTTACAGGTGCCGTCGCATCTGTTTCGGGCGATGTGCTGAGTGATAGGCCTATAGGCAATATTGCGCAGGGGTTGCAAGGGGTCATACCCAACTTGAACATCACCTTTACAAGCGGACAGCCATCGGCAGGTGCCGGGATCAATATCAGGGGTAACACATCGTTAAACGGCGGGTCGGCCCTTGTGTTGATCGATGGCGTAGAGGGCGACCTCTCCCTGATTAACCCGCAGGACGTAGAGAATGTTTCCGTTTTGAAAGATGCCTCGTCAGCTGCTATCTATGGTGCCCGTGCCGCATTTGGTGTGATGCTGGTAACCACTAAGCAGGGACGTGAAAACCAGAAAATAAAGATCAACTATAATAATAACCTGGCATGGAGCACTCCGGCACGTTTGCCTGAGATGCCGAGAGCCGATGTATGGGCGAGAGCATGGAATGATGCATACGACAGTGAGTCGCCGGGCGACTATTATTTCAACGACCGTTTCCTGGCTGCGCTTGATGCACATATTGCCGATCCTGAAAATAATCCGGCTATCCTGGTGGACACCGAAGGTATTCAGAGCCCCAATTATACACCTAATAATCCCGGTTGGGCCTATGTTGGTAATACGGATTGGATTCATGAGTTTTATAAGGATGCCGCATTTATGCAGCAGCATAATCTGAGCATTGCAGGTGGTTCGGACAAATCAAGTTATTACCTTTCCGGCGGTTTTAAAGATCAGGGTGGAATCTTTCGTTATGGGAATGATGACTATAAACGTTATAACCTCTCTTTTACCTTCGATACAAAGATGACCGACTGGCTTGACCTCGGTTTTTCAACCAAATACAATTATACAAATAATGATGAACCGTATAAGGCTGGCTCATCTGCCGAGACCTGGTATTATGAAGTATATAGGATGTTTCCTACACTGTCGGTCTTTTTGCCCAATGGCGATTTTGCAGGAATGTCGCTGAGTCGCGGTAACTTTAATGTAATCGGTCATATGGCTGAGGCAGGACGTAGTATTAGTACCGGGAATGACATGTGGTATACCGGACGTTTCGACCTGCATCCATTCAAAGGCCTCTCTATTAAAGGAAACTATACGTTGAATAAATATTTCGGAAGAAGCAAAATACATCGTAAGACGGTTTACCAGACCATGCCCGAAGGGGTGGCTCCGGTTGAGAGCCAGACACCTAATTTTGTGTCTAACGGGAATAGCGAAAATAATTATCAGACATTCAACGTGTGGGCAGAATATAACTGGGATATAGACAAACTTCACAATTTCAAGGCGATGGGTGGATATAATCAGGAAGGAAAAGATTACAAGGGATTGTCATTCAGAATGTCAGACCTATTCGATAATGAAACTCCTATTTCCGATCTGGCCATAAACTATGTCAGCAATAACGAAACCGATACGCGATGGAGGGTACAGGGTCTGTTCTATCGGTTAAATTACGATTTCAAATCAAAATACCTTCTGGAATTGAACGGTCGTTATGACGGATCTTCAAAATTTCCTTCCGGCAAGCGCCATGTGTTCGTACCTTCTGCATCTGCCGGCTGGAGAATATCGGAAGAGAGTTTTTTCACTCCCCTACGCGGTGTGATAGATAACCTGAAACTCAGGGCATCTGTAGGGGTTCTGGGTAACCAGGCTATCAGTTCCTACTTCTCTTACATAGCATCTCTTACGGGTGGAGCCATGAGTAATTATATGATGAATGGCGAACCTCTCACCTATCTGTCGGCTCCCTCGTTGCCAAACAATGTTACATGGGAGAAAGTAATCAGCAGTGATGCCGGAATAGATCTGGCCTTGTTTGATAATCGCCTCTCCGGATCCTTCGATTATTATATCCGAGATACGAAAGATATGATACGCTCTGTGACACTTCCAGCTGTATTGGGTACCAGTGGAGGGCAGGAAAATCTTGCCGATATGCGAACCAAAGGATGGGAACTTGAAGTTTCCTGGAGGGATAAGATCAGCAATGTCCTGGGTAGCCCCTTGACCTATTCTTTATCGGCAGGTCTTTCTGATTATCAGGCTGAAATTACCAAATTTGATAACCCTACCGGTTCTTTGTCAATGTATTACAAGGGTTGGAAAATGGGAGACTATTGGGGATATGTTACTGATGGGTTTATAAGGGATGAGCATGAGGCTGCCCGTATGAATTATATACAAAGTTACATTTACCATACATGGAAGCCTGGAGATATCCGTTATAAGGATGTTAACAACGACGGGGTGATCAATATCGGTAAAAACACGTTGGATGATCCGGGTGACCTGGTGATTATTGGAAACAATACACCCAGATACCGCTATAACGCACAGCTGGATATCAATTGGAAAGGAATTGGCCTGTGGGTGATGTTCGACGGAGTAGGAAAGCGTGATGTGTGGACCAGCAGCGACCAGTTCTGGGGATTCCCGCGTGGCATCTACAACGGAAATATTTTCCAGTACCATATCGATAATACCTGGAGCCCGGAAAATCCGGATGCATACTATCCAAGAAAGTCGTTAAACAACAGGAATATACAGCGACAATCGAAATATTTATTGAATGCAGCCTATTTAAGATTGAAAGGCCTGACCTTCAGTTATAATCTTCCGAAGAAATACGTATCCAGTTTATTTATAGAGCAATTGAGAATTTATGTGAGCGGAAATAATTTGTGGGAAAAAACACATATGCCTCCGTTTATGACTCCCGATATAACGGAGAGCCTGAGCGATGGAGGGTCCAATTCAGGAAAAGAGTATGCTTTTATGCGAAATTTTTCTCTTGGAGCAAACATTACATTTTGACGATAACATAATTTAAGACACAAAAGTGATGAAAAAATATATATATTTATTGACCTATATAACACTAACAATGATAAGCTGCAACTACCTGGATGTGGAACCTGGGGATACTATTACCGATACCCGGTTTTGGGCTACGGCCAACGGGGTTGCACTGGAACAGTATTGTCATACCTATTATCCAAGCCTGGTAATCGGACATGGGAACCCCAATTCGTGGGACGGCAGCCCCCTGATTACCGCCGATCTGCAATCCGATAACCTCTTAAGTGGAGGTGCGAATCAGATTGCATTCGGTAAAAATGTGAAAAACCATACCGATGGGGCATGGAGTTGGGGCGTTATACGCGGATGTAATGCATTTCTGGAGAATTACATGCGTAGCCCGGCATCGGCGAATGATAAAAGACATTATGCAGGAGAGATCTATTTCTTCAAAGCTTGGGATTACTTCAATAAAATGAAACGTTTTGGCGATCTGCCCTGGTATGACAAGGTGCTGGATAAAAACGATCCGGACCTTTACAAGAAAAGGGATTCACGCGTGCTCATAACAGACTCCATACTGATGTGCCTGGACAGGGCAATAGAGTACCTGCCCAAGCAGACCGATGTGTGTAAGGTGAGTAAAAATGCTGCTTTATTACTGAAAGCAAGAGTCTGTCTGTATGAAGGGACCTGGAGGCGTTACCGCGATATGGAGGGCGATGAAGAACTGTTAAAGAAGGCATACGATACCGCGGGTGAGTTGATGAAGACCGAATATGGGCATAATCTATATACTGGTAACGGCACGGAGATGAGCTATTTCAACCTCTTTATACAGGATCATTATCAGGGAAATCCTGAAATCATATTATCTCGTGAGTATGATCCCGCAATAAATATGGGACATCAGATCTCCAGGCAATATCCGATGAGTAATTACGGTATGAGTAGGGATTGTTTTGAAGAATATTTGTGTTCCAGAACAGGGAAACCGATATCTGTCTGCGGATGCCACAATCCCCACATGGGATATCTGTCGGAGATGATGGATCGTGATAGACGTCTCGTACAGACTATCTGCGTGCCTGATCCGAACAGTCCTCATGCACAGTATCTGTACAGGAAGGACGGAGGTCTTATGAAAGGAGGAGCTCCCAATATCTTCAATCTTTTTGACGGAACCAATGAACGGCCGTTTTACGGAACATCCGTTACAGGATATTGTATCAGTAAGTTCTATAAAGCTTCTGAATGGGAAGGTACCGAGGCTTTCAAAGGAACCACCGATGCACCGGTAATGCGTTATGCCGAGGTGTTGCTCATAAGAGCCGAAGCAGGGGCTGAACTGGGACTGGACCCGGAACTGGATAAAACGATCAATGCCTTGAGGCGGCGTGTAGGGTTCTCCTTCGACCTGACTGCCAACCCTGTTGAGGATCCTGACCTGGTCAGTAAATATCCCGATATAAAAGGAGCCGACAAAAATCTTATTCGCGAGATCAGGCGGGAACGTCGTATCGAACTGTTTGCCGAGGGCTATCGATGGGATGACCTTTGTCGCTGGAGAGCAGGAGTGAACCTGTTGAACCGTGAGCGGAGAGGAGCGATTATGGATTCCAAATTCTATTCAGCAAAAGAGATCAATATGATCAGGGAGAAAATAGGATTCGATGAGGATGGATTCATTACTCCTTATGCCATAAGGGTTACATATAAACCCTCTTTCACGGAAAAAAACTATCTGTTCAATATTCCCATTGAAGAGACTTCTCTTAATCCTAATCTATTACCCGATAATCCGGGATGGTAAAACAATAAAAAATTGAAACATGATACGAATAAATGATTTAAAATCGAATAAAAAATATATTACTCTCTGGTACTTTGTATGTATGCTGTTTTTCAGCTGCTCTTCTTCATCTGATGAGGTGATGGTGCCCGGCTTGCACAAAGGGGCGAAAACCCCGTTGATGCAATCGGTTGCCGATTATATGGATAAGATCCAGGTGGTGGAAAAGGATTCGTCCTATCAGCTTACGGAGGGATTAACAATTACAGAGGTGAATTTCAGGTACTTGACCCGGCCTACCCGGATGTTTGTTGCCGAGATCGATTTAGATAAAAATCTTTCGGTTGTGACATGTACGCCCAACAATGAAAATATTCAGAAAACACGTCAGACAATTCCGGAACAAATGATTTGGGCAGAAAAAGCGGGAAAGAATGTCGTACTTGGCGTAAATGGTGATTTTGCAGGTGAAAGCGCTGATAAAACAAAATTGTTCACCATGAATATTTTTGTGAAGGACGGGCAGATACTGAAAGAGACCTATTATCCCGGGTATGAAGGCTTGTTTGTCGTTTTGAAGAATGGTGAAAGCAAAATAATTCACCCCAAGGACTTTGAGGGGATAAAAGACGATGTGCTGGAGGCCATGGGCGGATACCATTCGTTGGTAAGAGACGGAGAGGAAAATAAAGAGATGCCTGTGGATGACCTTTCCATGCAGTTTGCTCCACGTACTTTTATTGGTTTGTCAAAAGATAATAAGAGATGCTTCCTGTTTGTGATAGACGGGCGTCAGGAAGGTTATTCTTCCGGGATGCGACTGGAAGATGTCGCCACTTTATGTAAAGGTGCCGGATGCTACAATGCAATCAACCTGGATGGCGGAGGATCCAGTACTTTTGTCATCAAAGATAAAACAGGCAGTTTTAATGTATTGAACAAACCGTCCGACGGTCAATTGCGGCCGGTTATCAACGGATTAGTAGTTATAAAAAAATGAACAAATCATGAAAATATATAATTCCATATATCGAACTCTATTGGGAGTAATTGCACTTGCCTGTGTGTTGACGGCTTGTGACGATTCGTACGAAGTCCGCAGGGTAGAACCTAAAATAGATGTGCAGGAGTCCGTAACAAGCAGTCCGCAGACAATGCGTATGGTTGTGCCGTTAACCTCTTCATATCCTTGGTTTGCCGAGGCTTCCGGCGACTGGATTAATATGACTAGATACAGAGGACAAGCATTGAAAGCCGATTCCATTGTCTTTTCGTGCGAGGAGAACCAAAGTATGGACGATCGTGAAGGCTGGATTGAAGTAAGGCTGATGGATCAGCTCAGTCAAAGAATAAAGGTAGTGCAAAAAGGGCGGGGGTCTCTTATCACGCTGCCTCAGAGCCTGGTCTATTTTAACCGGCAGGGTGGAGAGGTGATCATCGAAGTGGTCACTCATCAGGAATGGCAGCCGGAAGCGGCATCTAAGGACGGATTTACCTTTACCAAGGTTGATAACGGACATTTAAAGATTACTGCTTCTCTAAACGCTTCAGGGAAGGATCAAACAACAGAAATAAAGTTGTTTGACAAAGACAGGACAACTGATGCCACATTGTCGATTATTCAAAAACCGGTTGATAAAATCTTGTTTATCCCTCTGGAAAAGGAGAAAAAAGATATTGTTATCAAGAAGGAGAGCTTTGCGATTGACATTCCGGTGACGTTGAATGTGGATTACGAGTGTGTTTCTTCCGGTTCGTGGATTGAGATAAAAGCTGATCAACAGCTGCAAGGCCATAACGTACAAAATGTAGTGGTTTCGGTAGATATTGAGAACAATCAGACAGGAGTGGAACGGGATGGATTTGTGGTGATAAAGAACAAAGGCAGCGTTGTTGAGGCATCCGACACCCTTTTCATCGCCCAGAGAGGAAAAAATCAGATAATTTACGTTAAGCCCGGCGGTAACAGCGACGGGACATCCTGGGAACAAGCCTTCGGCTCAATACACGATGCTATGGGGGCAGCTTCCAATAACGGAGATATGGAAATCTGGGTTGCCAGTGGGAATTATCAGTTTTCTTCTACGCTTACATGGAAAGCAGTGAATGTATACGGGGGCTTTTCGGGAACGGAGACAAAACTTAAAGAGCGGAACCTGAAAAATAAACCCGTATTCAAAGGGGGCAATTTTAATTTCATGAATGCCTGGAATAACAATGGCGATATCTGCTGGATGGACGGCATTGTTTTTGCCGATTGCGATAATTATGCAAATACAGGAGTCGGGTGTTTTGAAATCTACAAGAATCACGGATTCCGTAATTGTGAATTTCGCGACATCCGTCACGGTAAGGCTATCGGCTATTTCGAAGCATGCAAGATGGTGAATTGCCTGTTCTATAACCTTCATTCTCAGAATTATTTAATAAGGGCAAACAATTCTCAATTATACAATGTTACCATTGCAAATAGCTTATCCGACGGATGGAATTCCAATTATTTCCATGGAGGCACCAAATTGCATAACACGCTTATCTGGAATATTAAAATAACGGGAGGATCTCGTACACGAGCAGTAGTATGTGGAGGAGATATTCCGGCTGTTAATTGTGCCATCATGAACGGTCTAACAGAAAAAGGACTCGTTTGCAGCAGCTGTATTGAACTGTCAGCTGATAATAGTGCACCCGGTGGTCCTCATTTTACCAATCCTACGGGCAATACACCGGACTTTTCACTCGCGGCCGGCTCGGTATGTATTGATGCAGGTGACTCCGGATATCCGGGTACATCCGTCGATATTGTTGGAAACACCCGTATCATCGGTTCATCCGTTGATATAGGAGCCTATGAGTATATGGTAAAATAATTTGAATGGATAGACAATAAATCGAAAATCTGAAATAGCAGGGAAAAATCTCTCTGCTATTTCTTTAAAATTGAAAAAATGAACAGAAAATTAATTTCCTGCCATTTTATTTTCATGTTGATTGGCATCGTTATCATGAGTTGCGGATGCAGCTGCAGCAAAGAGGCCGTTATAACGAATAAACCGGAAAAAAACTTTACATTACCGGAAAAAGCTATTGTGGTCACCAATCAGGCGAATGCCTCTATTGTGATAGCAGATATGGTTACGCAGAAGATTGTATGGGAGTGGAACCCACTGTCGGGAAAGATACCGCAGGAAAGGAGATCATGGTTTAGCAACCCAAGCGAGGTAAAGCCGGTATATGATAACAGCTGTATATTGATGACGGCATCAGGCGGCGCGGTGGCACTGATCCGCATAGCCGACAAGAAAGTTTTGTTCTACGGGTATGCCGGCGTTAATCCGCACTCGGCGGAACTGCTTCCCGACGGGAATATTGTTACCGCCTCTTCCACCGACGGGATTCTGGCTACATTCCGTACCGATACCCTGAAAGGATACGGCGAGATGGTCGCCAAATATGAGCTTCCGGCCGCTCACAATCTATTTTGGGATAAGAAACGGGGCAAGCTTTATTCGGCGACACATGTGATGAATATTTACGATTACAACGGACAGAAAGACAAACCGCTTCTCAAGAATCAAATGAAGGTCGAAGTAGCTTCGAGCGATGAACCTCTTCGCTCTTCACACGATCTGTTTCCCGTAAACGGTGAGGAAGATATGTTGTGGCTTACGACCAACGAAAGGGTTTGGAAATATGATCAGAAAAGCAATAGAATCCAATCGGCATATCGTTTTCCGGCGGTAAAAAGTATTTCCGATTCCCGTTTCGGAACAATCATGCTGTGTCCCGACGAAGAGTGGTGGGCAGATCATTTGGTGGACGAAAACGGAAATGTTGTATTTAGGGCTTATGGGTTTAAAATTTATAAAGCTCGTTGGATCGTTAAATAAATATATGTGCAGAAGGGATAGTTATTGCCGATTTAACATGATAGCTGGTTAAAATATGCTATCTTTAACGCTTTGAAATAATTTTAAAACTAATTTTTATGATTCGATTTTACCCTCTTGTATTCTTACTTTTGATAGTAGGTTGTTCGCAACCTGCCCAAACTTTTAAAACATGTCAGACCTATGACGAAGCTGATCTTCCCGTGACAATCAGCTCTAACTGGGAAGCACTGGCTAAAGGCTTGCAGGTGTCTGTCGGAAGCATCGATACACGCTACCTGAAACATGAAATACCGGAAATAACCCTACATAAACAATGGCAAGGCGTTGCATGGAGGGGAGAACGTGTCTCGGCTCAGATGATTGTTTGGAGTAAAGATAGCGTTTCCCGGATTGGATGCCTGTTTAGCGATTTTAAAACATCCGACGGGAAAATTATTTCTGCAGATGCCGCGAACATTAATTTTGTACGCTATGTAATCACAGATGAGTTTGCAGAAGGGTGCGGGCACCGAAAGCCTGAAGATTTCGCTTCATCGCTCAGTGCCGATGTTCTTGATAACGTATCCTGTTTCAACCTATCTCCCAACACAACACGACCCGTATGGATAACGATAGATGTTCCCGCAGATGCGGAGCCCGGTATTTACACATCTACGCTACAGGTTTTTGCCGGAGGAAAAAAGAGAGATAAAATCTCATTCCAGCTTGAAGTGCTTCCTCAGACCCTGCCTCCAGGGACAGAATGGACTTTCCATTTGGACCTGTGGCAGAATCCCTATGCGGTGGCCCGTGTTGCAGGCGTGGAGCCTTGGTCTCAAGGACACTGGGATGCTCTTCGGCCTGTAATGAAGATGCTGGCCGATGCGGGTCAGAAAGTTATTACTGCTACGTTGAACAAACGACCATGGAACGGACAAACCGAGGATGCGTTCGACAGCATGATTGGCTGGACAAAAAAACCGGACGGCTCATGGGCATTCGATTATACCTTTTTCGACAATTGGGTTCAATTCATGATGGACCTGGGTATAAAAAAGCAAATCAATTGCTATACCATGGTCCCGTGGGGAAATACATTCTACTACTTCGATGAAAGTGAAGGGAAAGAGATGAAAATTACTGCTGCACCGGGAACGAAAGAGTACGCAGGTTTGTGGAAACCTTTTTTGGCAGACTTTGTGAAACACCTCGATCAAAAAGGGTGGCGCGAAATTACCCGTATTGCCATGGACGAGCGCAATCCTGTAGAAATGAAAGCGATGCTGAAGTTGCTGGAAGAGGCAGCACCCGGAATGGGGGTGGCATTGGCCGACAACCACAAAAGCTACAAAGAATATCCCGACCAGTTGACCGATTTGTGTGTAGCACACGGAGCGGAGGTTGATCTGGAAGACCGTATATACCGGGCAGAGAAGGGTTATGTCACTACCTGGTATGTCTGTTGTTCAGATGTATTCCCAAATGTGTTCACCTTCTCCGATCCCGCAGAAGGAGCTTTTATCGGCTGGTACACCATGGCTGCCGGTTTCGATGGATTCCTGCGCTGGGCATATAACAGCTGGGTAAAAGAGCCGCTTATCGACTCGCGTTTTCGAACCTGGCCCGCCGGAGATACTTATGTGGTTTATCCCGATGGACGCAGCTCCATCCGTTTTGAACGGCTTCGTGAAGGTATTCAGGATGCTGAGAAAATTCGTATCCTGCGGAAAAACCTGCAGAACGAGCCTGAGAAGTTAAAACAACTGGAAGAAATGTTAAGGCGTTTTAATATCATAGAAAGGCCGGAAGATCTGAACAACCTTATGAGGGATGGCAAGGAGCTTTTGGAAAATTTATCACGGTAATAGACATAAGAGACAGTTGAGCCACTCTCATCCAGAGGGTGGCTCAACTTTATATATTGGCTACAACCACTTTTTCTTCTTAAAATAGTAGAGGATAAAAAGTGAGGAGAGAATCATCAGCAGAAGGGCAACCGGATAACCCCATTTTTTATCTAGCTCGGGCATAATGTCGAAGTTCATCCCGTAGATACTTGCTATAAGGGTAGGCGGCATGAAAATTACAGAGACAATGGTGAAAATTTTTATGATCTTGTTCTGCTCAATATTTACATATCCAAGGAAAGTATCTTGTAGATAGTCGAGGCGATCGAAGCTGAATTTGATGTGCTCCACCAGCGAGTTGATGTCTTTGATGATTATAGTGAGCTTGGGTTGGAGCTCTGCGGAAATAAATTCGCTACGCAACATACTTGAAACGGTGCGTTGCTTGTCGATGATGTTCTCACGAAGCAGCATGGTTTTTTCCTGCAGGTTCTTAATCTCTGAAAGCAGCTCTTCATCGGCCTCCTTTAGCGATAGAGAGTTACTTAGCTGCGTAATCTTTTGTGTCATATTCTCTATCATGTCGGCATCGAACTCCACTCGGGTCTCCAGGAGTGCAACCAGCACGTGGGCACCAGTAGGATAGTTTTTGGGATTGGCCGATATCTTTTTTACCGTTTCATGAAACGAAATCAACTCTTCAGAACGAACGGTGACAAGAATATTGTTTTTAAGAATAAAGGAGACCGGATCGGTTTCGAAATTCGACAACAAAAAGTTGGAGTTCACAATCAGCGTGTCGTTTGTTTCAATATAGCGTGACGACATCTCAATCTCGATCATCTCCTCCTCTTCCTGGATATATATTTTGAGGAAATCTTCGAGTTCGTTCTCTATCTCTTCGTCCACGTCGTTAAGATCTATCCATAAAAAGTTCTGGATAGGGTTTGATTTCAAGAATTCAAGGCTGCGGCTTAATCTCACGATGCCGTCTTTATGATAAAACAATTTTACTTCCGCCATGATGTCTTTTTTTTAATCGTGAATCGAATAATTTATTTCTTCTCTGTTCGAGGTAGCCCGGCCAAAGGCTCAAGCAGATTGGTTAGTTGCTCGAATTGTTCAATGGACAGTTGTTCGGGGCGCTTTGTAAGCATTGGGTCTGATGGCAATGTACTCTCTTCTGTTAGTAGTGGCCTAATGGAGTTACGAAGCATCTTCCGTCGCTGGTTAAAGCTTGTCTTTACTACTGTTTTGAATAATTTTTCATTGCAGTTGAGCTGTTGTCGCTTGTTTCGTGTAAGCCTTACAACCGCCGATTTGACCTTTGGCGGAGGAATAAACGATTGCTCGCCTACCGTGAATAGGTACTCAATATCGTACCATGTCTGAAGCAAAACACTCAAAATGCCGTATGTCTTGCTTCCGGGCGATGCGATCATGCGTTCTGCAACCTCCTTTTGTATCATACCTGAGCAACAGGGAATGAAATCTTTGTTGTCAAGCACTTTGAAAAATATTTGCGATGAGATATTGTAAGGGTAATTGCCGATAATGCAGAAGCTCCCATCGTAGTATTCGTTGAAATTCATCCGGAGGAAATCCTGCTGTAGAATTTTTCCATGTAGCTCCGGGAAATGCTCGTTCAGATATGCAATGGATTCACGGTCTATCTCTGCCACGGTGAGGTCCCTATTGTTTTGAAGCAGAAACCGTGTGAGCATACCTGTACCGGGACCCACCTCCAAAACAGGAAGAGATGGGAAGTCATCGAGTGTTGCCGCAATGCGGCAAGCTATCTCCTCATCTTTGAGAAAATGCTGCCCCAGGTTTTTTTTTGCTCTTACCGGAAACATTGCAATATGACGATTATTCCTTATCTTTACGGCCGCAAAGTTAACATTTTATTGTGTAAAATCAGACAAACGTATTCTTAAAAAAGAGGATACAATTATAGATGTTACGTGTTTGGGTATCTCTTTATTAAAAGAAGGTACCCGGTTGTATAAGATAATAATCGTTTTATCGGTGAAAATAAATTCAGAATCTGTAAAGAGTTTACTTAAGACTGTAATCTCTTTGCTGCTCGGCCTTGTAATAATCTGGGCAATGTATCGGAATACCGATATGGGGGAACTGTGGCAGATAGTTAAATCAGCTAATCTGGGAATTATTGGTTTATCACTTATTTTCGGGCTTATAGGGAATACCCTCAGAGGGTTGAGATGGGAGCTGTTTTTAAACTCGCTGGGGTATCATCCGCCAAGATCCAGTGTTATTTATGCTACGCTTGGAAATTATGCAGTGAACTTTGTATTACCGCGTGCCGGTGATATATGGCGATGTGGTGTGGTAAGCAAATATGATAAGATTCCCTTCACCAAAACACTGGAGACTTTTTTAGTGGATAAGATGGTTGATGTGATTTCGGGATTGACTGTTGTGTTTATCAGCGTGGTGCTGTATATCGACTTTTTTGTCTCCTATTTCAATGACAACCCTCAGTTTGAAGAAAGTATGAGGCATATAATCACTTCTGAATGGATTTATGTTGTTTTGGTGATAATCTTGTTGATTGTCATATTGTTTGGTACGGCCTTCAGGAAGTCACCCATAATGATGAAGGTGAAAAATTTTATTGATACACTCAAATATGACTGGTTGCTGATATCGCGGATGAAGGAGAAAAGGCGTATAATAATTTACACAATCCTTCTATGGTTATGTTTTTATTTGTATTTTTACATTTGCTTTTTTGCGTTCGATTTTACAAGGGGACTGGGCCCTTTGGCCGGGCTGATTGTGTTCGCGATGACAAATATCGGTATTTCCGTACCAATTCAGGGCGGAATAGGGCCATGGCACTTCATGGTTATATCTTCGCTTTTAATATTAGGAGTTGCCGAAAATGAGGCACTTGCATTTGCAGGAGCAGTATTTACAATTCAGTCGGTATGGCAGATACTTTACGGGCTCGTAGGAGTGTTTGCATTACCATATGTAAAAAGAGAACACAAGGAAATTGAAACCCAAATGACCAATCTAAAAAAATAAAAATATGACAACATCAGAAATTCTAAGTTTAAAACCGCATAGTGTTTGGAAGCATTTTTATTCACTTACCCGAATACCAAGGCCAACAGGCAGAATGAAAGAGGTAACACAGTTTATAAAAGATTTCGGTAACTCTTTGAACCTGGAAACAAAACAGGATAAAGTTGGCAATGTAGTAATAAAAAAGCCTGCATCAAAGGGATATGAAAGTGCCGAAACAGTAATATTACAGTCTCATCTTGATATGGTTCCTCAGAAAAACTCTGATATAGAACATGATTTTACATCAGATCCTATTGAGGCATATATAGATGGAGAATGGGTAAAAGCACGCTCTACCACATTGGGTGCCGACAATGGTGTTGGATGTGCAATGATTATGTCAGTGCTTGAGGACCAGACAATATGTCATCCGGCTATAGAGGCCCTTTTTACAGTTGATGAAGAGGTGGGTATGGATGGGGCTAACGGCCTGAAAAAAGGATTTCTGAAAGGTTCCGTGATGCTCAACCTTGATACAGAGGAGGAGGGTGAACTTTGCATAGGCTGTGCTGGTGGAAGGGATGTGAATGTCTCTTTCAGGTTTCAGCCCGACACATCAGTTGAGAAAGGCGATGTGGCTTATAAAGTAAGCCTTAAGGGTTTAAAAGGAGGGCATTCTGGTGTGCAGATACATATTGGACGGGCCAATGCCAACAAACTGATGAACCGTTTTCTAAAAGATGTGGTGAGTAATTATGAAGCGCGGATTGCTAGCATACATGGTGGCTCGCTGCGAAACGCCATACCAAGGGAGTCGTTTGTAGTGCTGACTATCCCCGGGCAGCTGGCTGAAGATCTCGAAGATCTTGTTGCTGAATATGAAGTGTTGTTCCGGGAAGATTTTGCCGGTATTGAAGAGGGTATCTCATTCAAGGCCGAAAAAACGGAAATCCCTGCTACGCTGATTCCTGAAGAAGTTCAGGACGACCTTATAAATGCTGTTGAGGGTTGTCCCAATGGTGTAATAAGCTATCTGGCCGATTTCCCAGGAGTGGTGGAGAGTTCGTTGAACCTTGCGTTGGTTGAATCTGCGGAAGATAAAATTGAGGTTAAACTGCTGGTGAGAAGTTCTTCCGAAAGCCGTAAGGATTGGGTCTGCTCGTCGGTCGAGAGCCTATTCAGCCTGGCTGGGGCAAAAGTGGAATTCGATGGCGATTACCCGGGCTGGCAGCCTAATGCCAACTCTGATCTGCTGAATACGATGGAGAAGATTTATTATGAAAAGTACGAAAAAAGGCCAAAGGTGGTTGTTATTCATGCAGGACTTGAGTGTGGTATTATACAATCGAAGGTAGAGCAAAAACTTGATATTGTTTCTTTCGGGCCCACCATTTACGGAGCACATTCTCCTGCCGAGGCAATAGAGATTGATACAGTAGGCAAATCATATGATTATCTTGTTTCTATTTTAGAAAAATTGAAATAAGGTTTAATGCTAATTCACTGCTCCTTTTGCTGTCCCTCTTTTTTGTTTTGAAGAGAAAGCAAAAGATAATAAGAGGTGAATTTTCCAAAAGTATTGACCGATGAGATATTATTACATACTGTTTCTGCTTCTTTTCTCTTTTTCATCTTTTGGCGGGATACTTTCCGGTCCCCAGTTTTATAAGTTTCGAATTTACCTTAAAGATAAAGGGAAAATAGAGTTCTCTGCTGATGATCCTTTGAAGTTCCTTTCTGAAAGGGCAGTTGAAAGGAAGAAAAAAGAGAATGTAAAGATCGATGAAACCGATTTTCCAATCTCCCGTGAATATTTTTCATTGATGGAAAAAGCGGGCGGGGAGGTTGTTTCATACAGCAAATGGTTTAGAACGCTAATTGTACAAACAGATGACAGTGCCAGAATTAATGATATAAGCTCACTCCCGTTTGTCGATTCCGTGAAATATGTCTGGAGGGGAACCTGTAATAATTATAAACTTAATGCTGCCCGCCCCCGTTTAAAGGAGGTTCACTGCGAGGAGGAGAAGTCATCTGATTCATTTCTCGGGCTGACTGAACCTCAGTTCACCCTGCATAATGCTCAAACACTTGCTTGTGCAGGATTCAGGGGAAAGGGTATAATGGTTGGCGTTATTGATGCAGGATTTACCAATTTCGATGTAATCCCATGTTTTGAGACAGTTAATTTGAATGGATTTATGAGCTTTGTGCCGGGAGGCGACATATTTTCATCAAGCGATCATGGCACTAAGGTGGTTTCAGCTATGGCACTTAATAAGCCTGGAGTGATGATGGGATCGGCGCCAGATGCTTCATACTGGCTTCTGTGCTCTGAAGATGTCTCCAGTGAATTTCCCGTGGAGGAGGATTATTGGGTGCGTGCCATTGAGTTTGCAGACAGCCTGGGGTTGGATGTTATCAATACATCACTGGGCTATTATCAGTTCGATGATAGCGGGTTGGACTATACACATGCTGATCTTACGGGGGGCGTTTCTTTGATGTCTCAGGCAGCCGCAATGGCTTTCGATAAGGGGATGGTTCTTGTGGTAAGTGCGGGGAACGAAGGTAACAAGCCCTGGCAAAAATCCACACCCCCTGGAGATGCAAGAAATGTACTTGCAGTGGGAGCCGTGGGGACAGATAGCATTATTGCTTCGTTCAGTTCGCGCGGGTTCATGGAGGATGGGCGCATAAAACCTGACCTTGTCTCTGTGGGAAAAGGTACTGTTACTGTGGGACATGATGGTTCTTTCGGAAGGACTAATGGAACATCTCTCTCTTCTCCTTTTCTGGCTGGGCTGATAGCTTCGCTGTGGTCGGTAAACCCTGAATTGCACCGTACCGAACTGATAGATATTGTTAAAAAATCTTCAGACAGATATCTTTCTCCCGATTCTGTTTACGGACAGGGAATTCCGGATTTCAGGAAAGGAATGTCAGAGGTGTTGAAGACTTTGGAAATGCAACCAGGAAAGGTAGAAAAAAATGGATGGAGCATTCAACCTGACAGTACGGGGAACTATTGGGTTACACTTCTTGATCCAGCCTTTTCTTTAGACGACTATTCCTTTCGGTTGCTGGATGAATCTGGAAAATTTATTTCCGGATATTCTTTCAATGAGAGTAATACTGCTTTTGTTCCACTCTCAAAAGATATAAGAGATAATAATCGGGCTCTCTATTTTGTTGTTGATGAGCCGTTTGCGAAACGTACATATAAAATAAAGCTTCAGCTATGATAGAATCTTCTTTCTCGTTATCTGAACTCAATCGCCGGGTAAAGTATGCTATTAGAAATCAACTGCCGGATAGCTATTGGGTAAGGGCAGAGACTAGCGATGTGCGCCGTAACCAAAACGGGCACTGCTATCTGGAGTTTGTGGAAAAAGATGCAACAACGCAATCTATCATAGCAAAAGCACGAGGAGTGATTTGGTCGAATGTGTTCCAGATGTTGTCACTATATTTTGAAAAAGAAACGGGTCAGCAGTTCAAATCGGGGCTGAATGTACTGGCAAGGGTGTCGGTTGAGTTTCACGAACTTTACGGATACTCACTGTCGGTTGTTGATATTGACCCTTCGTTCACAGTGGGGGAGATAGCACGTAACCGGCGGCTTGTACTTAATAAACTAAAAGAGGAGGGGGTTTTAACTCTTAACAAGGAGCTAACGATGGCTGAACTTTCAAACCGGATAGCTGTAATCTCTTCACCTACTGCTGCCGGTTACGAAGATTTCAGGGACCAACTCTTGAAAAATCAGGGAGGATTTGCGTTTTACACTAAACTGTTTCCTGCAATCATGCAGGGAGAGAGGAGTGAGGCTTCTATTATTGCTGCTCTGGAGAGAGTGTTTAAGTACAGAAATCTGTTCGATGCCGTCGCAATAATAAGGGGTGGTGGAGCTGCCTCCGATCTGAGTTGTTTCGACTCTTATCTGTTGGCTACAAACGTTGCCCAGTTCCCTCTTCCTGTAGTAAGTGGTATAGGACACGAAAGAGATGTCACAGTGCTTGATGTTGTTGCTCATACTCGTGCAAAAACACCTACTGCCGTTGCCGAGTTTTTCATTGGACACCTTTCAAAAACGGCAACACATCTTATTGATATGGAAAAAAGGATGATAACCGTCAGCGAATCGGTGATGGTAAAAGAGAGATCAGACCTGTTCTCGCTTTCTAAAGATGTGGTACATAAATCAGTCCTTATGTTGCAAAAAGAAGTTTCAAGAGTGATGCAGATGTCGGCAACGATGAAGCATTCTCTTCGGCAATTGCTGCAGGCCCAGTATCATTTTGTTGATACAAGGGAGCATTTTGTCCGGGCTGTGTCTCCGGAAAATGTGCTTAAACGGGGATATACACTTACCGTGAAGAATGGGAAAATTGTTACATCTATGCGTGATATTGCTGTAGACGATATAATTGAAACCCGTTTTAAAGATGGATTTTCTACATCGTTAGTCTCCAAATTGGAGGTGTACAATGAAAATGTAAAGCGAAACCGTTTATAGAAATAGTAATTTCAGTAATAGTTCGGTAAATATATACTCAACGCTGCATAAATAATTGACTATGAGCGACATGCATTGAGCTTATGTCTTCAGTAAATCAACTGATAACGGTAGTCCGCAACAAGAGGTACCGAAGTGTTGTTAAGAAAAACATAAATAGTTAAATGGAGAAATTGACTTATACTCAGGCCAAAAAAGAACTCGAGACAATTGTCTTGGCCATTGAATCGGGAGAGTTGGATGTGGATGCCCTCACCGATAAGGTGAAAAGGGCGTCGGAACTGATTGCTTTTTGTAAGGAAAAGCTGACCAGGACAGATAAGGAACTGCAAAAAATATTGGATGATATCGAATGACCCCTGAAAAGAAGTATAGTGTGATCATTGTAGCCGGCGGAAAGGGGATTCGTGCCGGTGGAGAGCTGCCTAAACAGTTCATTTTGATAGGAGGAAAACCGGTTTTGATGCATTCCATACAGGCTTTTCATGATTACAGCGACAAGATGCGTATTGTGGTTGTTCTTCCAGATGGATTCCAAGCTCTATGGAAAGAGCTTTGTAACAAGTATCAGTTTATAGTGCCTCATATCTTAACCACTGGTGGGGATACAAGGTTTCACTCAGTAAAAAAAGGATTAAAATTTATTTCGGAGGATGAGACTGTAGGTGTGCATGATGCAGCCCGCCCTTTTATAACGCCTGGACTAATCAGACGTTGTTTCGATGCGTCCTGCCGATACAGTTGCGGGGTTGTTCCCGTAGTGGATGAGGTGAACAGTGTTCGTGTACTTTCAGAAAAAGGAAGCCGTATCTTCGACCGGAAGCTGCTCAAAATAGTGCAAACTCCTCAGGTGTTCCCGGCACAAGTGTTGAAAAAAGCATACGAAACTAGTTTTGACCCAGCCTTTACCGACGATGCATCCGTAGCCGAAAAATATGGACTGAAAATTATGCTGACTGATGGGGAAGAGTCCAATATAAAAATTACCACTCCTTTCGATATAGTGATAGCTGAGCATTATCTAAATTATTTGGCAAAACGATAGCATTAATGCTTTTTCTTCAGAAATCCGTATAAAATGAGCGTTTTTTTAAAATTGTCTTTCCATTTTGTCAAAAACTCATAGAAATTTATTACTTTTGACGATATAATGTAGATTAAATTTACTATGGAAAAAATTGACAAGCTAGACAGACAAATACTGGAGATTATTTCACAAAACGCCCGAATTCCATTCAGAGATGTAGCTGAACAATGCGGGGTCTCGCGTGCAGCAATACATCAGCGGGTTCAGCGAATGATAGAAAACGGCGTCATCACCGGGTCGGGATATCATGTAAACCCTAAAGTGCTTGGATATGCATCGAGTGCATATATCGGGGTGAAACTGGAAAAAGGCTCTATGTACAAAAATGTTATCCCCGAGTTTGACAAGATTCCCGAGGTTACGGAGTGTCATTTCACCACGGGGCCATATACCCTGCTTGTAAAGCTCTATGCCCGCGATAACGAACATCTGATGGATTTACTGAATAACCGTATTCAGGAGATTCCCGGCGTGGTGGCAACAGAGACCATGATTTCGTTGAGCCAGGGTGTAAAACGCGAGATCCCTATTATGAAGGGAAGTGCAAAAGAGTAGGAGATTTTTGTATCGGTTATCATGCAAAACAATTTAATCGGAGAACCGGTATGAAGTATGCCTGCTGCCATGTATGCTATGTTGAACTGAAAAATATTCAATAATAATAACAGTATGGAAAAAAGTTCGACAAAACATGTTTTTCATTAATTATATGCTGAATATTTTTCTCCGAAGCCAGATAGCCTTTACCGCTGATTGTCTGGTGTCTAAATAAATACTTACCGAAGAATTGTAGTAGCAGAAGTATCCGTAAAAGAAAAAAAGACGAAAGCCTGAAACTTCCGTCTTTATTATGTAAGTCGGGATGAGGTGACTCGAACACCCGACCTCCACGTCCCGAACGTGGCGCGCTA
>ENA-UOOR01000763-UOOR01000763.1-fermentation-metagenome-genome-assembly--contig:-NODE-763-length-42584-cov-7.270333_pt1 | contig 42584 bp, 34 predicted proteins | sample MGYA00245780_ERZ724029 | MGnify/ENA primary metagenome ERZ724029 (study PRJEB28704, sample SAMN03018315) | fermentation metagenome | biome: anthropogenic terrestrial biome; feature: soil; material... | reverse complement strand
CAAAGGAATTGGTTGCGGGATGGATGGACCGCGGAGCTCCAGCTCCGCGTCGGGTCGAAGGGCAAGGAGGTGTGCGGTTGCTCGAACCACGGGTGGCGGAGCTGGAGCTCCGCCGTCCATTTGGTTGAGCTCCGCCGTCCATCCGCTGCTCGGGCGGTTGCTCGAACCACGGGTAGCGGAGCTGGAGCTCCGCCGTCCATCCGCCGCTCGGGCGGTTGTTTGAACTACGGCTGGCGGAGCTGGAGCTCCGCCGTCCATTTGGTTGAGCTCCGCTGTCCATCCGCCGCTCGGGCGGTTGCTCGAACCACGGCTAGCGGAGCTGGAGCTCCGCCGTCCATCTGGTTGAGCTCCGCCCTCTAGCCGCGCCATCCGCTGAAGCTCCCCACTCCATGAAGTAGAGTGCCTTCCACTTCCGACCGAGAACCGAGGAGCCCGACCGAGCATGTCAGCGACCGAGACCGTGACCATCGACGGAGTGAAGCTGCGCTTGGCGCATCCCGACCTGCTGGAGATCCGCTGGGTCGGCCAGGACGAGGTGATGGATCAGCTCCTCGCCGCCTGGATGGTCATCGACGAGCGCGACCTGCCGCTCAACCCGCGCATCATCGGCAAGCCGGGCGTGGGCAAGACCACGCTCGCTTACGCCGCGGCGAAGAGCTTGGGGCGCGACGTCTACATCTACCAGGCGACCATGGACACCCGGCCCGAGGACCTGCTCGTCACCCCGGTCGTCGGCGCCGCGGGCGGCATCGAGTACACCGCGAGCCCGCTGGTCACCGCGATGATCCGCGGTGGGGTCTGCATCCTCGACGAGGGCAACCGCATGAGCGAGAAGTCCTGGGCCTCGCTCGCGCCGCTGCTCGACAATCGTCGCTACGTCGAGTCGATCGTCGCGGGGGTGAAGGTCAAGGCGCACGCCGACTTTCGCATCTGCGCGACGATGAATGACGACGCCTCGACCTTCGAGATCCCCGAGTACATCCACTCGCGGCTGATGCCGCAGATCTTCCTCGACTTCCCGGACGCCGAGGACGAGCTGGCCATCCTCCGCGAGAACCTGCCCTTCGTCGACGCGCAGATCCTCGACTACGTCGTCGCCTTCCTGCAGCGAGCGCACGAGGAGGACGCGTCGTACACCGTGCGCGACGGCATCAACATCGCGCGCTACGCGGCCAAGCGGCTCAAAGCTGGCGGCAAGCCGCGCGACGAGCTGCGCACCGCGGTGGAGATGACCCTGGGCAAGGACGCGCTGCGCTTCGACGGGCCGGGCGCCGACTTCTGAGGCCATGAAGCAGCGCGCCTACACGCTGAAGGCGGGCAACATCCACGTGCTGCCGGTGCTGCACGAGCAGCTCGAGTGCGCGCAGCTCGTCGTCGAGGCCGTCCAGCGCCTGAGGCCAAAGGCGATCGCGGTAGAGCTGCCACGCTCGCTCGAGGCGCCGATCGTCAAGGCGGTGCGCCGGCTGCCCGAGATTTCCGGGGTCCGCTACCGGGTCGCCGGCGGCGAGCCCGTCTACTACCTCGTCGAGCCGACCGAGCCGCTCTTCGAGGCCGTGCGTCTGGGCCTCGAGCGCAAGGTGCCCGTCCACTTCGTCGATCTCGATCTCGACAGCTATCCCGAGCATCACGACCGGCTGCCGGACGCCTACGCCATCGCGCGCATCGGGCACGAGGCCTACGTCGAGGCCTGCTTCGAGAGCCCGGCGCTGAAGCACTGCTCGCCCGAGGACGCACGCCGCGAGGCGGCGATGGCCTCGCGCCTGACCGCGCTCTCACGGGGCGAGGACGGCCCCATCCTCTTCGTCTGCGGCCTGGCGCACGCCCAGCGCGTCGCCGCGCTCATCGGCCAGTGCGATGTCGAGCCGCTCGACCGGTTGCTGCGCAGCAACGTCACCGTCTTCAACCTGCACCCCGACTCCTGCCGGGAAGTGCTGCCGACGTGGGGCTTCCTCGGCGCCGCCTACGAGCGGATTCGGGCCTTCACGCTCGGCGGCCAAGCCAAAGACGAGTCCCAGCAGGTCGAGGCGCCGAAGGTCATCAACCTCTTCGACCGGATGGCGCGCCGGGCCGAGCCCCGCGCCGCTGCCCAGGCTCCGATTCGGGTCTTCTCGGAGACCCTGCCCATCGATCGCCAGCGCGTGCTCGTCGATCTCTTCCGCGAGGCGGGGTTCAAATACGAGACGACCACCGGCGAAGAGCTCAAGCCCTACCACCGCCGCGTCTTCCTCAAGTTCCTGCGCAACTGGGCGCTGCTCCACGCGCGGCTGCAGCCGAGCCTCTACCAGATCGTCGTCGCGGCCCGCGGCGCGGTCGACGACAACTTCGCCTACGAGGCCTTCGAGCTCGCGACCCGCTGGCCCTGGCAGCGCGCCGAGGCCGAGCTGCCGACCGAGCACGTCTCGCTCGAAGACCTGCGGCGCGACGCCGAGCGCATCCGCTTCCGCCCGCGGCAGGTGACGCGCCGGCTGCGGGCGATGGCCGGCCGCCGCAAGCTCGGCGACGCTGACGAGTGGCTGCAGGGCTTCGAGAACCCCTTCTCGCAGTGCAGCTATCCGCCCGAGGACCTGGCGCTGGAGGCCTTCTCCTCCTACGTGCAGAAGAAGGCCAAGGGCGTGCTCTCCGAGGAGAACAAGCGGGTCGAGCCGTTCGCGACCTCGCTGCTCGACGGCATCGACATGCGCGAGACCATCCGCAACTGGCACGAGGGCAAGCTCTACGTCCAGGAGCTGCGCAAGGGGCTCGGCGGCGTCGGCAGCGTGGTCATCGTCTTCGACGAAGATCGCGAGCGCTATCCCTGGGAGATGACCTGGCTCGGCGAGAACGACGAGGAGGGCGACATGGCGCTCTTCGCCACGCACCCGCTGCAGCAGATAGTGGGACCGGGCATCTGCCGCGCCGAGTACGGCGGGTTCCTGCTCTCCTATCCGCCCGGCCGCATGAGCGAGGTCTGGACCGACGAGGCCTTCGAGGCGGCGCGCTCGCCTGCCGAGCGGCTGCTGATGGCCGGCGTCGACTACTGCGAGCACAAGCTGGTCGCCTACGTCGCGAAGAAGCCGCCACGCCAGGAGCTGAAGAGCTGGGCGGGCCGCTACGGCAAGAAGATCGTCTACATCCCCATCGGCCAGTTCTCGCCCGACACGCTCAAGAAGCTGCGCGTCTTCCACGTGCTCTTCGGCAAGGAGAAGCGCGAGATCGCCCGCGACTACATCTGGTAGCCGCGGCCGGAGGAAAAGCGGCACGGAGCGAGAGCGGGGAGTGCCGGTCTCTCGCCGACAGCAAAGCCGCTCTGCACGCGCAATCGTCCGGCGACGCAGCCGTACCCTCTCGGCGGAACGCCGGAACCTCTCTGAGCGCGTGATAGAACGCGGGCCCTGACGCCGCCGACGCAATGGCGCCGCACGGAGCACCGATGGCCGACAAGCCTGCACCCTACGAAGTTGGAACCACCCTCGGCGGCAAGTACCGGCTCGAGCGCATGATCGGCCAGGGCGGGATGGGCGCGGTCTACGAGGCCGAGAACCTCGACATCGGCCGTAGGGTGGCGGTGAAGGTCCTGCTCGACCAGTTTGCCAACGACCCGGACATCCTCGCCCGCTTCCGCACCGAGGCGCGCGCGGCCACGGCCATTGGGCACCCGGGCATCGTCGAGATCATCGACCTCGGCACGATGCCCACCGGCGGCGCCTTCCTCGTCATGGAGCTGCTCGAGGGCGAGACCCTTGGAGCGCGGCTGCGCACGGCGGGCCGGCTCGACCTCGCCTCCGCGGGCTGGATCATGGCCGCGCTGCTCGACGCCATCGACGCCGCTCACCGCAAGGGCGTCGTCCATCGCGACCTCAAGCCGGACAACGTCTTCCTCGTCGCGAAGCCTGCGGCCGCCGTGAAGGTGCTCGACTTCGGCATCTCCAAGTTCCGCCCGCCGGGCGACGTCGCGCTCACCCGCACCGGCGTGGTGATGGGCACCCCGGCCTACATGTCGCCCGAGCAGGCCCGCGGCGCGAAGAACGTCGGTCCCGAAGCCGACCTCTATTCGGTGGGCGCCATCTTCTACGAGGCGCTTGCGGGAAGCCCCGCGTTCCCCGGCGAGAGCTACAACGAGATCCTCGCCAAGGTGCTCACCGAGCCGCATCGTCCCCTCCGCGAGCTCGGCCTCCAGGTGCCGGGAGCGATCATCGAGCTCATCGACGCGCTGCTGGCCAAGGATCCCGCGAGGCGACTTCATGAGGCGGCGAGCGCGCGGGCGCGGCTGATCGAGACGCTCGCGCAGTCCGAGGGCGAGCCGCTGGGCAGCACGGTCCTGCGGCCCGGCCCGGCTAGTCGGCCGGATTTCGCGCCCACGGCGCCCAAGGTTGAGCCAAAGCCTCTCTCTCCGGCGCTCCCGCCTGCCCTAGTCGAGCTGGCCCAGGCCCGGCCCGCCTCGTCGCCCGCGGTCGTCGACGCGAGCTACGTGGTGGCCCCGAAGACAAGGAGCTGTTGGCTCTACTGGACTATCGGCCTGCTGCTGCTCTGGGGCGCGTGCGGCATGTGCCGGGCCTTCCGCGAGACGACTCGGAACGTCGCCGAGTCGGCCGCTGCCATCGCCAAGCTACCCGCGAAGATCGAGCCCTCGAAGCAGCAGGCCGCCGAAGGGAATCAGGAGCCCGAAGCCGGCGAGAAGGCGAGCGGGGGCACGAACCGCGTCAACGTCGGGTTCGGCGGCCTGTCCCTCGTCTCCGTGGAGGAGAACGGGAAGAACACCCGCGTCGCGATTGGTGGAAGGGAGCTCGTCAACGTCACGGAAGGCGGGGAGCCGGCGAGCGACGCCGAGTTGGTCGCGGTGACGCTCGTCGCGACGCCGGAGACGGCGACCTGGCGCGTTGACGATCAGCCGCTCGATTGCACCGGGCGCTGCGAAGTCTCTTCGGCGCGCGGCTCGTTACGCTCGGTCGTCGCCAGTGCGCCGGGGTATGCGCAGACGCGCTTGAGGGTCGCCTTCGACCAGCCGCGAGAAGTCGCAGTGGTGCTGACGAAGCTCGAGGTGGTCAAGCCGGAGAGTGCCCGGCGCGACGGGGAGTAGCGAAGCGGGCGCGATCCCGGCGGCTTGTCGCGGTTGGCGGCGAGTGGCTGCTGTCTTGGCAACTCAGCGGGCATCCCCAAAGGTTTGACGATCGGAAGATCGCAGCCGGCCGAGCGATCGCTCCTTGCTCTCAGAAGGTTGCGATCTGGCAGCAGGGCAGTCGCCGGCTTGGGGCGAGCGACGCCGGATGCAGCGCCGAGTGCTAGCGTTCAAGAAAGGAGGCGTCGACATGTCCACCGACCGCATCGAGATCAATCCTGCGGTGCTCTCGGGCAAGCCGGTCATCCGTGGGACACGGATTCCGGTGGAGCTTGTCCTCAGGAAGCTCGCTGAAGGCGCCTCGGAAGCTGAGCTCATCGACGCGTACCCGCGCCTGACCCGTGAGGACATCCAGGCTGCCCTGAGCTACGCCGCGGACTCGGTTGCGCACGAGATCATCGTGCTCGCCGGAAAGTGATGACGGCCGATCGTGCGCTTTCTCGCTGATGAGAGCTGCGACTACGCCGTAGTGCGTGCCCTCCGAGCAGCGGGGCACGACGTTCGTGCTCTTTCCGAAGAAACGAACCGCTCTGACGACAAGGAGGTAATGGCGCTCGCAGCCGGGGAACAGCGCTTGCTGTTGACCGAGGACAAGGATTTCGGGTGGCTCGCCTTTGTCACTCGGGCCGAGAGCGAAGGCGTCATCTTGATCCGATTCCCGGGGAATCAGCGCCGGAGTCTAGCTGGCGAGATTGAGGCGCTGGTCGCTCAGCACGGAGAGGCGCTGTACGGTTGCTTCACCGTGCTCCAGCCGGGCCACGCCAGGGTCAGCTCGAAGCCTGGACGCAGGAGGTAGCTGACGGAAGCCGGCGCTGCATGAGTACATCGCCGCATCGCGCAGGAGCTGGTTGACGTCGAAGTGGGCGCTCGTGCGGACGCCCCGCTACCTCAGGCTCTTGGCAACCCTGCGCGCCTCTCTGAGCTCGGCGGCCATCTGCCGCTCCTCGCCGATGCGCAGCGCCGCCTCGAGCAGCTCCTCGGCCCTCGCGCGGTCGCTCTGCCAGAGCGCCTCGGCCAGGAACGCCCGCCCGGCGATCGCCGCGTGGTGCTCGAGCGTCGTCTCGCTGCGCCGCACCGCCTCCTCGAGGTCGCGCACGGCCTGCTCGCGCTCGCCCAGGACGAACCGCGCGCGCCCGATGCTGCAGAGCGCGGCCGTCTCGTCCTGGCCGCTCTGGTAGTGGCGGAAGATCTCGAGCGCCGGCTCGAGCTGATCGAGCGCGCCCTTCGCGTCGCCGAGGCTCAGGTCGACCTGCGCGGCGTGCAGCAGCGCGTTGGCGGCGTTCGCCGGCTGGCCCATCTCGTTGTAGATGGCGCGCGCCGCGAGGTAGCGCTCGCGGGCCTCGGAGGTCTCTCCCGACAGCTCGAGCGCGCGCCCCAGCGAGATAAGCGAGAAGGCGAGGTTGCCGCGGTTCTGGTGTCGTTCGGCGAGCGCGAGCGCCTCTTTCGCCTTGGGCAGCGCCTCTTCGATGCGCCCGGTCTCGGCGAGCAGCCCCGCGGTCAGCCCGAGGACGATGGGCGCCATGTCCTCGCCCGAGAGCTGGCCGGCTTCCGAGAGCTCCTCGAGCGCTTCGAGCGGCTGTCCCATCGAGTTGTGGATGCTCGCGCACATGAAGAGCACGCCGGCTCGCAGCGGCGCGGGAGCTTCCGAAGGGATCTCCGCCTTGGCGCGACGAACGATGGCACCCGCGGCCTCGAGATCGCCTCCGTAGCTCGCGCAGAGCGCGGCGCTCGTCAGCGCGCGGATGCGCGTGGCGGGATCGGACAGCCGGTCGGCGAGCGCGAGAGCCAGCTCGCGCGCTTCACCGTACGAAGCGAGCCGGGCGAGGCATTCGACCTCACCGATTTCGCACTCGGTCCGATCCTGCTCGAGGACCCCGAGGTGACGGGAAGCGGCGCGATAGAGGCGCAGCGCGTCGGCGTAGGCGCCACGCCGCTGGGCCTGGCGCGCCACCTCCTGGCAACAGCGCGCGGCGTTCGGGTGATCGTCGGCGGCGTCGTAGTGCGCTGCGAGCCGATCCGTCGCGGCGTTGCGCTCGGAGAGCACCTGGGCGACTCGCGCGTGCAGCGCCCGCCGCTGGTCGGCCGGCAGCCCCGAGTAGATCACCTCCCGGTCGGTCAGCCGCGCGAAGCGGTAGGTGGGGTGCGTGCCGCCGGTGGTCATCAGGAGGCCCGCACGCGACAGATGCTGCAGCGCCTCGCTCGCCTGCTGCTTGTCGATGGCCCCGCCCTCGCAGACCGTCGCCGCCAGCTCCGGGGTGAACTCGTGGCCAAGCACGCTGACCATGCGCAGCACCTCGCGCACGATCTGCGGGAGCTGATCGATCTCGGCGTTGACGAGCGACTCGAGGTCCGGAGGCAGGGCGTGTGCGATGTCCTCGGCTGCGCGCAGCGAGAGCGTCGCGCGACCACCGACTCGCTCGACCAGGCCCTTGGCCACCAGCCAGCGCGCCAGCCGCAGCACGAAGAGCGGGTTGCCCCGCGCCCGGGCCTCGACGCTCTCCTCGAGCAGCTCGCTGACCGCCGGCACCTCGAGCGCGCGGGCGAGCAGGGTGCGCACCGCGGGCCTGTCGAGCGGGTGCAGGTGCAGCAGGGAGAAGCCCATCCCGTGCGACTGGGCCTCCGACTCGATGGTGGTGCGGTTGGTGGTCAGGACGAACAGGGGCGAGTCGTGGTTCGACTGCAGCGCGTAGGCGAGCAGGTCGGCCGAAGCCGAGTCGGCGTGCGCGGTGCCCTCGACGACGACCAGCAGCGGAGCCCTGCGGCTCACCTCGCGTATCAGCCGCGCGGCCAGCAGGCGCGCCGCGCCCGGCTCGGTGTCGCGCTCGTGGCCACTGCGCTCGGGGGAGAGGAAGAGCGTGGTCGCCCGGACGAGCTCCTCGTCGGTCACCGCGGCGCGCTCGAGCCCGGCGCGCACCACGCCCGGCGGCGAATCGAGCGGTACGTCGAGCCAGGCGGCGACCATGGCCTTGAAGAGCAGGAACGGCTGGTCGCGCTTGTCGTATTTGCAGCGCGCCGAGAAGGAGACCCCGCCCGCGTCGAGCCACTGATCGATGGCCGCGCCGACGAGCGCGCTCTTGCCGATGCCGGCCGGGCCGAGCACCTCGAGGGCGACCGCTTCGCCGACGAGCGCGCGCCGGGCGTGCTCCCGAATCTGCGCGAGCTCGCGCTCGCGACCGATGATGCCCGGGTGGCCGATGCGCCGCTGCATCCGGCTCGCGGTGAAGCGCCGAGGCGCGGCGACCGCGACCGGGGTGACCGGGATGCTCTTGCCCTTGAGTGGCAGCGGCGCGGTCGGGCGCCCGACGAAGGCGTCGGCGCGCGACCAGCACTCGGGGCCACAGAGGATCTGTCCGGGCTGGGCGGCGTGGGCCAGGCGCGCGGCGACGTTGACGGTGTCGCCCATCACCGTCACCTCGCGCTTGAGCACCGAGCCGACCTCGCCCGCGAACAGCGGCCCCGACTCGAGCCCGATGCGCGCCGGAGTGCGCAGCCGGCCGCGCAGCTCGAGCGCGAAGGCGACCGCGCGCCGCTCGTCGTCGCCGTGGGTCGAGGGGATGCCGAAGGTCGCGAGCAGTCGCGGGCCGGCGCTCGTCGCGTCCATCTTGTTGACCGAGCCGCCGTGGCGGGTCGCCGACTCGCAGGCCGCGTCGTAGTGCTCGCAGAGCAGATCGACATCGCCGCGCCAGCCCTCGAGCTCGCAGAAGACCGCGCAGGCGTGCCGCCGCTCCGCGGGGATGGTCGCGGCCGAGGGATTGCCGACGATCCGGCCGTAGAGATCGGGCGCAAGAAAGCCGCGCACCTGCTCGATGAGGTGCTCGACCTGAGGCGGCTCGAGCGGGGTCAGCGGGTCCGGGATGGGATCGGGGGCGAGCACCTCGTCGCCGCAGGCGAGCTCGACGAGCTGCGGTCCGGCGCGAAACGGGCCACGCGGCAAGCCTTCGGCGTCGAGGACGATCTCGCCGGGGCCCGCGTGGTCGGCGGCCGCGAGCGCGCGCATGGCGGCGTCGCCCGCGCAGAAGCAGTCGAGCCGGCCCGAGCGCGTGCCGACCGTCACCAGCTCGAACTCGCCGCTGGCGACCCCGATGCGCACCGCGAGGTTGCGCTTGAGCACCGAGGCTACCCGCTCCATCTCGCGCTGCATCTGCACCGCGGAGGTGCAACCCCAGGCGGAATGCCGTTCGCCGGGGTGGAAAGAGAGCAGGGCGTCCCCGGCGAACTTCACGAGGTAGCCGTGGTACGGGAAGACGGCCTTCTCGAGGAGGGCCGAGAAGATGCGGTTGAGGATCTGGGTCAGCTCGTCGATGCCGTCGCGCCCTCTTCGGGCGAAGGACTCGGAGAGCGAAGTGAATCCGGACAGGTCGGCGACGACGACCGTCCCCTCGAGGCGCTCTTGGCCCGTACGCAGGCGCGTGCCGCGGACCGCCTCGGTGACCGCATGAAAGGGCACGTAGGTGGCCAGGCGCTGAAGGAAGGCTTTGCGTTCATCGGCTCTGCTAGCCACCCGGTTCGCCCTCGTAGGAAGGGAGCTCCAGCGTAGTGCGAAGAGGGTTGCCCGGCAAATCGGCAATCCGTTTGAAATTCTGCTGGGTTGAGCGGTCGGGACTGGTCGATTACCGGGCGTCCGGCCAACCTGGCGATCGGGGCGAAGCAGGCTCGGCGTTTCGAGGTCGGCCCTCCGATATCGCGGACTGCGGATCGGCCAGAACGCGAGGGGTCGCCGACACGAAGGTCGGCCCTCCGATATCGCGGACTGCGAATCCGCGAGACCGCGAGGGGTCGCCACACGAAGGTCGGTCCTACGAGGCCTCGGGTCGGCGACGGGGCCGGGCAGGCGTGTCCGTGCTGGGGGGTAGAGTGCCGTTGGCCGACAGGGCGCGCGTCTTTCGGGAAGACGCGGTCGGGCACACGAAAAGGAGGGTTCAACGGATGGCATGTCAGTGGGTGATCTGTCGCAACGGCGAAGGGTGCGACGTCCTCTGGCGAGAAGGGCTCGGTCCTGAGCAGCGACGCGCGCTGCTGGTCGAGCTGCTCTCCCAGGGCTTGAGCAGCCGCGAGGCGGACGTCGAGATTCGACTGAAGGAGGGCGGCTTCACTCGCTGCAACAAGACCGCGTTTGCTTCGCGCGCGGCGTCGGTCGAGTTCGTCCTGGGCTACGCGAAGCCGGGCGACGTGCTCGTCGATCACGGCACGCTGCTCGTCCTCATGGCGCCCGCCCGCGTATGAACGACTTTAGGACCGGCTTGCTGCTCGAGCTGAAGCTCGACGGGCCCGTCGCGGTGGTCGGCGACATCCACGGGTGCGCCGACGCGCTTGACGCGCTCCTCGACAAGCTCGGCGAGATGCCCGTCATCGTCCTCGGCGACCTCGGCGATCGCGGCCCGGGGACCCGCGCGGTCATCGACCTGTTGGCTCGGCGCGGCGCGGCCGGGGTGCGCGGCAATCACGACGACTGGCTCATCGCCTGGGCGCTTGGCGAGGGTTTCGACTCCTTCGCGCTCCACCCGGTGATGGGCGGGCGCGCGACGCTCGATTCCTACGGGATCAAGGGCGCCTCGGCAGGCTCGATAGAGGCGGAGCGATGGCGGGTTCCTCGCGAGCACCTCGCCTGGCTCGATGGCCTGGCCGACGCCATCGACCTCGAGGTCGACGGCGAGAGGTACTGGCTCGTCCACGGCGGCGTGCCCGACGATCAGCTCGCTGTCGAGCCCTCGGGGCGAGTGCCGTGGTTCGTCCGGAATGCTCCCGAGAGGCTGCACGGCTACCGCCAGCTTCTCGACCGCAGCCCCAATCTCGGCCGTCCGCTCATCGTCGGGCACCAGCAGGTCGAGGAGCCTGTCGTCTCGGGCGCGATCATCGCCCTCGATACCGGCGCGGGTGAGCCCAGGTCGAGCGCGCGTCTGACGGCTATCGTCTTGCCCGAGCGCAGGCTCGTCTCGGTGCCGTCCTGGACGGAGGTGACACAGTGAGCGCGTCCTCGAAAGCAGCGCGGCCGCTTCTTCTTGGCCACAACCAGTTCGCGCTCGTGGCGGCGCTCTATCTCGCACCCGAGCGGTCGTTCGACTCGCGGCGGGAATGGGCCGAGGCGGCCAGCTCGATCCGGCGCGCCTTCCCCGGGTCCAACGAGCTCTCAGGACCTATCAAGGCCCAGCCATCGGTGCTGCGCAGGGCGCTCGTGGTCACCAAACGCCGGGGCTCGGCCAAGCCGGTGTGGCTGAGCCTGCGCGGGGTCGCGCTCTGCGAGGGCCGAATCGCGGGCGCGGTGCGTTTCGAGGGCACCAAGGAGCCGGTTTCGATGGCCCGTGCCCTGGCTCGCCTGGCGACAGGGCTGGCGGCGACGTGACGGGACGGCGGAGCTGCACCTGCGCCCTTCGACACAGCGCCGCCAGCGTCGTCGAGCCGTCGCATCCCGCGTGGAGCGTGGCTTTTGCACGGACGCGGTCTGCAGGTTCTTGGTGAGGTCGCGCAGTCGAAGGCTCGCCCTGCCGGCGTGCAGCGGCGCCCAGCGTTTCAAAGCCCTGTGGCCCTGGCGCGACGGGCAAGGGCCATCCGGTGGCTTGATCGGCGCGCGCCGCGTCCACATCGACGAGGTATGGCCCACGAGACGCCCTTCGATTCGACCGAGAGCACAGCGCTGAGCCCCGACCGCCGGCCCGACGAACAGCTCGTCCCGCTCAACCTGGTCACCACCTATCCGGTGCAGTGGACGCAGTTCCAGGTCCTGCGCGACTTCGTACAGAACTTCTTCGACTCGGTTCCCAATGAGTCGTTCGCCAAGCGCGTGAGCCTGCGCTGCTCGGGCTCGGTCGCCGAGCTGACGGCCGAGGACGTCGTCTTTAGCCACGAGTGGCTCGTGCCCATGGGCGCCTCCACCAAGACCGGGGCCGACGACCAGTTCGCCGGCTACTTCGGCGAGGGCTTCAAGGTGGCCGCGCTCTGCGCGACCCGCGACTACGGCTGGCGCGTCTTCGCCGGCTCGCGCGACTGGCAGCTCCGGGTGACCACCTCGCCCATGCGCATCGACGGCGCGGACCTGGAGACGCTCGCCTACCGGGTGCGCTCGCACAACGGTGCCTCCTCGGGCTCGTGGCTGAGGATCGAGGGCCTGAGTCCCGAGGACGCGGAGCTGCTCGAGACCGCGGTTCTGTGGAGCTTCTACTATCCGGAGAACCCGCTGCTCGGAGAGCTGGTTTGGGCCGACGCGCGCACCGCCCTCTGGAAGCGCTCGCTGCGCTCGCTGCCGCGCGACTATCCCGGCTCGCATTTCGAACACGGCATCCTCTTCATCGGCCGCCAGGCCCGCGGCACGCATGAGCTGCCCTTCGCGCTCGCGGCGCACGACCGGCACGACCGCGACCGGGAGCGCACGAGCTACTACGACTTCCAGGTCATCGACGCCATCGCGGACATCGCCAAGCGGCTGCCCGCCTCGGCGTCGGCGGCGCTGCTCGAGGCGGCCTCGCGCCACTGGTGCGACTATCGCGAGCGCCAGTTCGAGCCCGGCACCTGGGAGCCGGTGGTCTGCAGGCTCGCGGCGAACATCGCCGGCGATCCCGCGGTCGCCCGGCAGTGGCGCGAGCGGCATCCCCACCTGCTGGTGGTCGAGCCCCTTCCACGCGGCTCGAAGCGCGCCCGCAACGAGCGGGCCGAGGCGCGGGCCTGGGCGCGCGCCTCGGTCGAGGACTGGCGGTTCGTGCAGAAGGGGTTTCGTGCCCTCGAATATCCCTCGCTCGAGGAGGCTTGCCGTGCGCACGGCGGCTTCTTGCGCCCGGTGGCGCCGCAGCCCGAGGATCTGCGGCGGATCGCGCTGTTGCGGCGCTTCGTGCTCGGTCACCTGGGCGACCTGTTCCCGCTCGCCGAGCTGCCGAGCATCGAGGTCGTCGACGCCACGCGCGCAGGCTGGGGCGGGCGCGCCGAGGTCTTCCCGCGCCGGCGCGGGCCGCTCTCGGCGAGCGGACGGCGGGTGCGCTACGACCTGGGGAGCGTCGCGGTCGCGAGCTCGGCGCTGCGCTCGCCCTCGCCCGAGCGCGCGCTGGCGACGCTGCTGCACGAGCTTTGTCATGCCTTCGGCACCGACGGCTCGGCCTCCTTCGGGGCCGCGCTGACCGACGTCCTCGAGCGCCTGGCGAGCAAGCCCGAAGCGCTGGCCAAGCTCGCCGCCGGATGGTCGCGGGCGGAGGACGAGCGCTGAGCCGAGAGGTCGAGCGACCACGGGCGTTCATGCCGGGGACAGGGGGGCGGGCTGAGGAGGTGTCGCAGAGTCCTTCGAGCGACAACCGATCAGCCCGAGCGTAGGCCGAGCTTGCGAGGCCGCAAGTCGAGGGCCACTTTACTCCGCCTCCCTCGTTCCTCGGGAGGCTACGCTCAGGGTGAGCGGGTGGCGAGCCGAGGTGAGGTGGTTTTCCGACCTCCCGCGCGAGCCGCAGACCAAGCTAAGGCGAGGGCCCGGCGCAGAGCTCGAGCCCCTCGACAGGCTCGGGGTGGGCGAGCCGGTCAAAACTCGAGCGCCGCGTGGAGGCCGCCGGCGAGCCAGCGAGTGCGAGTCGCCGGCGCGTCCGGATTGATCCAGTCGTATTCGGCGTGGAGGCCCAGGCTGAGCACCGGGATGAACCGGAAATCGAGCGTCAGGCCGAGGTCATAGGTGGCGCCCCACTCCACGACTTCGGGGAGGCCGACCGGCTCGGTGCGCAGCCGTCCCCAGCCGAGGTGGGCGTAGACCCCCGGCGAGACCGTATCGCCGAGCTCGAGTCGCGCGCCGGCGAACGCCCGATAGATCTGCGTGCGCCCCGCGACCTCGGGCGGAGGGAAGGTCCAGTAGTCGCCGCCGATCTCGGGAACGACCATGCCCAGCGCCCAGCCGAGCCTGCCGCGGTAGGCGATGGCGCCGGTTTGCTCCTCGGCGTCGGGGTTCCACCCGGCGCTCAGGTCGGCGGCAATGCGCGGGCCCGCCACTGCGGTCGCCGAGCAGGCGAGCGATGCCGCAAGCGCGAAGAGGCCTCTCAGCGTCCAGAGCATGCCAGCCTCCTTCGCGACAAACGTGGGGACGCAAGCCCGGGGGTGTCGCTCGCCCCCGGGCGGTTCCCCGCCTCGGCCGCAGGTGGCGGTGGGCCCGCTGGACGCTAATCGGCAAAGGGCTCGAGCCGGCCCGCATCGATTCGGAAGAGCTGAGCGGTAGGCGCTCCTTCGCTTTGCGCCGCGCCCTTTGCGATGCCCTTCAGCACCTCGAGCGTGCTGTCGTCGTGCAGCCGAGCGAGCAGCGCGCACGCGCTCGCCGGCATGGCGACGACCCAGGGGATGCGGTCGACGTGGTCGAGCAGCGCCTGATGCGCCGGCGAGAGCAGCCGGCTGGTGTCATAGCCGTCGCCCGCCTCGAAGGCGAGCAGGTCCCAGCGCTCCGAGCCGGCGGCCGCCGGCTCCAGGCCGCGCGGCCCGATGCGATAGCGGTTGGGTGGCACCGGGTTCCGCTCGAGGTTGGTCATCGCGAGCGCGGCGAGCTCCGGGACCCCCAGCCCCCAATGCTCCGAGCATTCGGGCGGCAGGTAGCTGACGAAGTCCGGGTGGTCGAGCGCAAAGAGCCAAAGCAGACCGGCCGGAGCCTCGGATTGAAGGACCGGCCCGGCGCGCGCGAGGAAGCTCTTCGGACGCAGCGCAGGGAAGATGCGCTCGCGCACCTGCTCGAACGGCGGCACGCGGTCCGTCGCCTTCATGCGTGTGAGGCGCCCGACCAGATCCTCGATGAACCAGGCGTGTCCCCGCCGCTCGCTCTGGGCAGAGGCCCAGAGCGCGGTGACCGAGAGCCGGACCTCGCGCCGCGGAGCGAGCGCGACGACGATGAGCGAGGCCTCGAGGTCGACGCGGCTCTTCAGGCCGCACTCGGTCAGCGAGGTCTGAAGCTCACGGGCGAAGTCGCTCTTGGAGAGCGCGGGCGGGCCGGGTTCCGCGTCGGTGGCGGCTTCAGCCTCCGCAAGGACGGCGCGGGCCGTCTCGTCGAGCGGGTCGGCCGCGAGTACGCCTCGCAGCAGCTCGGCGGCCTCTCGGGGCGCGCCGGCGCGCAGCCGCAGCAGGCCGAGCGCCCGCAGGGCGTCGGCGTGGCCGGGGCTCTTGGCGAGGGTCGTCCGCAGATCGCGCTCCGCCTCGGCGTAGCGCTCGAGAGCGCTGAGGGCGCGGGCGCGCGCGGTGAGGATCAGGGGCTCGTCCGGCCGGGAAGCGGCGGCTCGCTCCAGCAGCGGCAGCGCCTGCGCGGCCCGCTCCGAGTTGACGAGCGCGTGGGCGAGGCACAGCAGCCAGTCGAGGTTGCCGGGCCGCGCCTGCACGGCGAGCTCGAGCTGCTCGAGCTCGCGCGGGCTGAGCGGAGCGCCGGCCTCTACTCGCGCCACGAGGGGTTCGAGCGTGCGTTCATTCATCGAAAGCCTCCCGGGCACCTTCTACAGGAAGCGGCCGCGGCCGGACACCGCAGGGCGAGCGGCCGCTCGCCTTCTCGGGTCGCCGTGGCTCGCTCGGCCGTTGCCTTCTGGCCCGCCGACGGCATCATTCGCGCTCCAGGCCCCCGGTCGCCCGAGGCAGATTCCGATGAAAGACAGCGCCCGGCTCGCGCTCCTCAAGCGGCTCGTGCGCTGGCTCGTGCTCAGCGAGCTGGCGGTGCGCCGCGCCCTTGGCCGGATTCGGGAGCGCTCGCACTGGGCGCGGCTGGGCGCCTGCCGCGGCTGCGGGCGGTGCTGTGAGCGACCGTCGATCCGCGTCGGCGCCTTCCTCTGGCTCTTGCCGAGGTCGCGGCGCCTCTTTGTCTGGTGGCAGCGCCGGATAAACGGTTTCGAGCTGGTCTCCGCCGACGCGAAGACGCGCACCCTGGAGTTTCGCTGCACCCACTTCGACAGCGAGCGCCGCGTCTGCGACAGCTACGCGACCCGGCCTGCGATGTGCCGCGACTACCCGAGGCTGCTGTTCGACCAGGCGTGGCCCGAGCTCTTTGCTGAATGCGGCTTCCGAGCCCGGCCGCGCAACGCCGAGGCGCTCGAAGCGGGCATCGAAGCGACCGGCCTTTCGGACGAGCAGAAGGCCGAGCTCAAGCGCAAGCTGAGGCTCGAGTGAACCGGCTCAGGATCCAGGCCCCAGACCTTGGACCACAGGCTTCAGGTCAAGGCACCGCCCGGGCATCGCCCGGAACCCAAGCGATCGGTCGCAGGTTGGTAGGGGCGCAGGGCAGTGCGCCCGTCGAGGCCCGGAGCGCCAGCCTTCGTGTTGGCGATCCCGGCGGCCAGCACAAAGGCCGGCCCTCCGAGAATCGTGCTGCCGCGCGACGAACTCGAGCTTGGTAGTTCGGGAGGCCGAGCTTGCGAGGCCGAGGTCGAGGTGACAGGAGGGGGCGAGCCGAGGTTAGGGTCGATCTTCCCGACAGCTCTCGAGCGTCTGGACTTTGCCGCTCGAGCCGCCGTCTTGGCCGAGCTGACAAGGACTCGAACGCCAAGGTGCCCAGGTTTGTTGAACCGCAGGGGCGGTTGTGGTTTCGTGCGCCCGGCCGAGGCGGAAATGCGCTGGGCGCGCGGGCGTTCTTGGTTGCGACCCGCCGTCCGGACGCGTCCCTTCGCCCCTGCCTGGAGCCCTCATGAGCAATAAGGTTGTCGCACTTCTGGCCCTTCCAATCATCGGCCTCGCCTGGTTTGCAGGTCTGAAGACCGGAGAGCGCAAGGCGAGCAGCATCGACGAGAGGCCCGTCTCCAATCTGCGGCCGGGCACGCCGGTGGCCACCTTCGACGGCGGGTCGATAAGCGTCGAGGAGCTCAAGGCGCAGATAGAGGAGCAGGCGCCCATCGTGCGCGTGCGCTACACCTCCCCCGAGGGCAAGCGCGCCTTTCTCGAGCGCATGGTCCGCATGGAGTTGCTCGCCCGTGAGGCGCAGCGCCGCGGCTACGACCGCGACCCCGAGGTCGTCCGCCAGCACCAGCGCAATCTGGTCGCGGTCTTCGTCCAGAAGGAGTTCGAGGCGGCTCACAAGGCGCAGCCCATCTCCGAGGACGAGATCAAGAAGTTCTACGACGAGCACCTCGCGGAGTTCGTCAAGCCGGAGCGGGTGCGCATCGCCCACCTCTTCGTCGCTGCCCCCGAGACGAGCGGGCGCGCCGAGCGCCGAGCCAGGGCCGAGAGCCTGCTCGCCACCGCGCGGGCCAAGGAGAGCGCCGACATCGCCGGGTTCCAGAGGCTCACGCGCGAGCACTCGGACGACGCCGAGAGCAAGTCGACCGGCGGCGACCTGCGCTTCCTCTCCCGAGAGGAGCTCGCGCGGCGGGCTGGAGAGCCGGTGGCGCAGGCGGCCTTCGACGAGCTGAAGGTGACCGGCGAGGTTTTCGACAGGGTCGTGGAGACGCCCGAGGGCTTCCACATCCTCAAGCTGCTCGGTCGCGAGAACCCGCTGGAGATGACGCTCGAGAAGGCGCGCGAGTCGATTCGCAGTCGCATCGCCTTCGACCGGCGCGGCGAGCGCTACGAGCAGTTCGTCGCCGACATCGAGAAGAAGGCCGGGCTGAAGGTCGACGCTGCCCGGCTCGACGCGCTCGCGATCGCTCCGGGTGGTCCGGCGCGCGTGCCGTCGGGAGCCATTCCGCCCGCGCCCAAGGAGCGGGCGCGCCCGCCGGTCTTTCCCGACGGGACGAACGAGTAGGAGGTCGCGATGCGCGGGGTGCCGAGGTCGAGGCTCGTCGTCTTGGCCGCCAGCCTGCTGGCCGCCAGCGGATGCCGTGAGGGCGGCGAGGACCGGGCGCAGGTCGACGCGGTCGCCTTGGTCAACGGCGCCGCGGTCACCAGCGAGGCCTTCGCCCGCGAGCTCGCGTTCGCCAAGCGCACCTCCGACGGGGTCATCCCGCAGGCTGAGGACGAGCAGCTTGCCTTCAAGCGTGCCGCTCTCCTGGACTTCATCGACCGGATGCTGGTGCTCGCCGCGGCCAGGGATGCGGGCATCGCCGTGCCGGCCGAGCAGGTCGACCGCGAGATCCTCAAGCTGAAGGCCGAGTACCACGGTTCGGGCTTCAACGAGGCGCTCGCCGAGGGCCGGCTCTCACAGCAGGAGCTGCGCGAGCGGACCCGCGCGCGCCTGACAACCGAGCGCTACTTCGTCGAGGAGATCTTCTCCCGCGAGGCGGTGACCGACCCGGAGATCGAGGCGTGGTACCAGGAGCACGCCGAGGACTTCGCGCAGCTCGAGGAGGTGCGCGCCGCCCAGATCGTCGTCAAGACCGCCGACGAGGCGCGGCGCGTCCAGAGCGAGCTGCGCAACGGGATGAGCTTCGACGAGGCGGCGCGCCGCTTCTCGCTCTCGCCCGACGCCAAGGTTGGCGGCGACCTCGGCTTCTTCATGCGCGGGGTGATGCCCGCGGTCTTCGACAAGGTCTGCTTCAACCTGTCTCCGGGCCGGGTTTCGGAGATCACCTCGAGCGAATACGGCTTCCACCTCTTCAAGGTGCTCGAGAAGAGGCCGGCAAGAAAGCGCTCCCTCGAGGAGGTGCGCCCCCAGGTCGAGCAGCTTCTGCTTCGCAACAAGCACGCCCAGGCGCAGGAGCGCCGAATCGAGGAGCTGCGCGAGAGGGCGAAGATCAGAATCGAGGAGGGTGCGCTTGCCAAGGTCCCGCTCTAGGTCGCCAGGGGCCGAAGGGTCCATCGGCGCGAGGCCGGGCGGTGCCGGGGCAACGAACGCGCGCTTGCCGCGGTAGGCTTTCGCCGCCCCGGGTGTTCTGAGGCGGCTGAAGAGGTGTCGAAGAATCCTTCAAGCGATGACCGGTCAGCCCGAGCCGTTCGGCGGTCTCGGGGCAGGCCGAGGTCGAGGGCACCTCGACTCCGCCTCCCTCGTTCCTCGGGAGGCCAAGCTCGGGGTGAGCGGGGTTAGGGCGACAGACCCCAGAGGCTGCGAGAGGACGAATGAGAACGATTGGTGCGATGGTGGTAGCTGCCGGGCTGGTGCTGGCAGGACCGGCTGGAGCCGAGCCGCGGATGGTCGACAGGGTGGCGGCGGTCGTCAACGACGACATGATCGCCCTCTCCGAGGTCCACGAGCGGGCCGCGGCCGAGCTGATGATGCTCGAGCAGGAGGGCCTGGCCTCCACCGAGCGCCGGCGGGCTGCGCTCAAGAACGCTCTCGACGACCTCATCGCCGACCGCCTGCTGACCGCCGAGGAGAAGGCGCTCGCCATCGAGGTGACCGACCAGGAGGTCGAGTACGCCATCGACGACGTGCGCAAGCAGAACCGCATGGACCCCGAGACCTTCGAGCGGGCGCTGATGGCCCAGGGGCACTCGATGAGCGCCTACCGCGAGAAGATGCGCAAGGACCTCGCGGCGATGAAGCTCATCGGCATGAAGGTGCGCTCGAAGATCAAGGTGAGCGAAGAGGACATCAAGGCCGAGTACGCCCGCATGTCCCGCGAGCTGGAGACCGAGTTCGAGGTCCGCGCGCGCCACATCGTCATCCAGGTGCCCAAGGGCGCCGACGAGAAGGTCGAGCAGCAGGCCCGGGAGCGCGCGGCCGACCTGACCCGCCGCGCCCGCGGCGGCGAGGACTTCGTCGAGCTGGCCAAGAAGCACAGCGAAGGCTCCTCGCGTGAGGACGGCGGCGACATCGGGTTTTTCAAGCGCGGTGACATGGTCGGCGCCTTCGAGAAGGTCGCTTTCAGCCTGAAGCCCGGCGAGATCAGCGACCCGGTGCGCACTCCGTTCGGCTTCCACGTGATCCAGGTCGTCGAGCGGCGCGCCGGAAAGGTGCCGCCTATCGAGCAGGTCCACGACGAGCTGCAGGAGCGCCTGACGCGCGTCCAGATGCAGCGCCAGACCGAGCAGTACGTCGAGGAGCTGCGGCGACAGGCGGTCGTGGACGTGAAGATCGCCGACCTGAAGTGAGCCGGGTCGCAGGAGGCGCGCGCTTCGTCGCGACGTCCTTCCGGGAAGCAAACTCAAGAGGTGTCGCGAAATCTCCCTGGCCTCGGTCCGCGCCCCGCTCACCTTGACAGCCGAGTCGAGCGGCCATCGACTTTGGCCTCGCAAGCTCGGCCTACGCTCGGGCTGTCCTCGCTCGAAGGATTCTTCGACACATCTTCAGGAGTCGGAGGAGCAAGGCCCTTGGCTTACGCCCCATCGCCCCTCGGCGCCGCATACCAGCAAGACCTGTCTGCCCGAGGTGTCGCTGACGCAGGCGGGCTCGTCGACGCCGGGCGCGCAGGGACAGCCGATCGCCTCCTCTTCGTAAGCGCGCTTCAGGTTCTGGCAGGGGCTGAAGCAGGTCGAATCGCCGCTCGAATCGCACGGCGTGGCGACCGACTGGCTTCCACAGCCGGCGAGCACCAGCGCGACCGCGAGGGTGAGCTGCCGGGGAAAGGGCATGCGAGGCTCCGTCGCCGCGGGGGAGTCCGGGGTACGCGGCGGGCGCAAGGTTAGGCGGTTGCTGCTGCGTCATGTCAAGGCGGCCCTTCGGCGCCGTGGCGCTCGTTCGGTCCGGTCGGCAGGCAGCCGAGCGCTGCGCGCACACACAGGAACACGAGCAGCGCGCGAGTGCGCCAAAGGGTTTGGGCCAGGGGCGCGGCGCTGTCGGTTCGCCCCGGCCAGCCGCCTGGTGCCTTGGTCTCCCTGGTCTCTTCACTTCCGGTCGGGGAGACCTCAACGTGTTGCGGTAGGCGCCTGGCTCACGCGGGCGTCCTTCCGCCCGCGATGGACGCCCGAGCCACCATTGTCACGCTCACGCCGAACCCCGCCGTCGATCAAATGGTGTGGCTCGAGGGGCTCGAGCTCGGTCGAGTCAACCGGCTCCTCGCCACCCAGCTCGATCCGGCGGGCAAGGGCATCAACGCCGCCCGCGTCGCCCACCGGCTCGGATGGCCGACGCGCGCGTTCGGTTTTGCCGGCGGGGAGACGGGCGCGATGCTCGAGCGCCTGCTCGAGCTCGAGGGCGTCGAGCACGACTTCGTCCAGATTCCGGGCCGCACCCGCTTCAACACGACCATCGTGGCCTGCCGTACGTGGACCAGCCTGCGCGGCGTGGGACCGGACATCGCGCCCGAGCACCTCGACGAGCTCGAGCGGCGCGTCTGCGCGGCGCTTGGGCCCGGTCGCGTGCTGGTGATGGCCGGCAGCCTACCGCCGGGGGTGCCGACCGACTGCTATGCCCGTTTCGTGCGCGCGGCGAAGCGACGCGGAGCGACGGTGCTGCTCGACGCCGCGGGCGAGCCGCTCTCCCTGGGGGTCGCCGAGCGGCCCGATTTGATCAAGCCGAACGTCCCGGAGGCCGAGGGTCTGTTGGGGCGGCGGTTGTCGGGTATCGAAGAGGTGTCGCAGGGCGCGCGCGAGCTGGTCCGACGCGGCGTGGGGACGGTGGTCGTCTCGATGGGCGCCGAGGGCGCGATCGTCGCGCGGGGAGCGCAGCTCTGGCGGGTGAGGCCACCGCGCGTCGAGCGCAAGAGCACCGTCGGGTCGGGTGACTCGATGGTCGCCGGGCTTGCCGTAGGCTTTGCCGCGGGCAAGCGGCTCGAGGAGGGAATCGCGCTCGCCACCGCCGCGGGGGCGGCGACCGCGATGACCCCGGGGACCGCGCGCGGGACTGCGGCGGCGATCGGGGCGCTGCTGCCCGCGGTGAGGGTCGAGGAACTGGTCGCGCACCGGCTGCACCTGCCGGCTTCGAGCTGACAAGCTGTCGAAGAGCCCCTCGCGCGAGAACCTGACCGAGCTCGCGAGGCCGAAGCCGACGGAGGGGCGGGGCGAAAAGCTGCTGTAATCACCGGCGGTTGCAGGCTCGTTTCAAAGCTCAAGGAAGGGGCCTGTAGAGCGCCAGGATGGCCCAGGAGCGGCCGTTCGACCCCCAGCCCTATTAACGGAAGCCTGGCGACCCAAAATCGCTCTACGGGCCAGCCAGGGCCCTTCCCGGGCCGCTCCGGCCTCCAAAAGGTGCCCGAAGGAGCCCCGAGCGCGGCTGAAGAGGCGTCGAGGAAGCCTTCGCGAGCGATGACCGCTCAGCCTGAGTGCAGGCCGGGTTTGCGAGGCAAGGGGCCCTTCGACTCCGCTCCCGTAGCTCGCGCGTCGAGAGCTGCGCTCAGGGTGAGCGGGACCGGACCGAGTCGAAGAAGGTTTTCTCGACGCCTCGTCAACCCGAGCGCAAGGCCGAGCGCCGAGGAGGCTTCGCGACCCGCGGTCTCGAGCGTGCGCCCGGCGGCTTTGGCTCTTTGCCGACAACCCGCGCGTGCTAGCTTCCCGCCTCTCCGAGAGAGCGGAGGGCGCCATGCCTTCGAAGAGACCCACCAAGCCTCGGCCGCGCATCGCGATCAGCCTCGGTGACCCCTCGGGCATCGGGCCCGAGGTCACGGCGCGTGCGCTCGCGCGCTCGCGCGTTCGCTCGGCGCTCGTACCGGTCGTCTTCGGCGACGACCGCGTCTACGCCCGCGCATGCCACCTTGCCGGCGTTCCTGATGGCCTCGAACGCGTCGGCTCGCCCGAGGAGGCGCGCGGCCCGGCACTCGTGCAGGTCACCGCGCTCGCGCCGAAGGATTCACGGCCGGGAAAGCCGACGCTCGAGGGCGGGCGCGCCCAGCTCGCCTACCTCGAACGTGCCGTCGAGGCGCTCGAGGCGGGCGGCTTCGACGGCCTGTGTACCGCGCCGCTCTCGAAGGCGCAGGTCAGCCGCGCCGGCATCGCGTTCTCGGGCCACACTGAGTATCTGGCCGAGCGCTTTGGTGCGCGGGTACTGATGCTCCTCGCCGGGCCCGTCCTCCGGGTCGCGGTCCACACCACGCACGTGGCGATCGCCGACGTGCCCGGGCTCCTGTCCACCGAGAGAATCCTGGAGGACTTGCGATTGCTCCATCGCGAGCTCGAGCGCGGCTTCGGCATCCGGCGGCCGCGCATTGCGGTCTGCGCGCTCAATCCACACGCCGGCGAGGGCGGGCTCTTCGGTGACGAGGAGCGACGAATCATCGCCCCGGCCATCGAGCGGGCGCGCGCCGAGCGCATCAACGCCACAGGGCCTTTCCCTGCCGACGGGCTCTTCCCTCGCGCCGCAAAGGGCGACGTCGACGCGGTGCTCGCGATGTACCACGACCAGGGGCTCGTTCCCCTCAAGCTGATGCACTTCGACGAGGCCGTGAACGTGACCCTCGGCCTGCCGCTGCCTCGCACGAGCCCGGACCACGGCGTCGCCTACGACCTCGCGGGAAAGGGTGCTGCTCGCCCGGCGAGCATGGAGGCGGCGCTGTTACTGATTTCACGCTTGGCGTCCAGGCGAGGCGGCGTTCGATTCACGAGACGACGGGTCCCCAGTCCGCGCTGACAGTGGTAAAAGGCCAACGGCAGAAACATCGCGGAGCAATCGGCCGGGCGCCGTGCGTTTCCACCGAGCGCGGCTCGGGAAAACCCGGCCAAAATCCAACTGCTCTCTCCGACACAGGCGCGTCCCGCGGCGGAGAGCGCCCTGCTTTGTCTGTGCGAGGAGCTTCATGTCCAGCACCCCTGAGCCCCACGGCTTGCTGCTCGAAAAGGAATTCATCGCCCCCAAGGTGACCCGCTACGTGATCAAGGCGCCCGAGATCGCGCGGCGCCGGCGCCCGGGGCAGTTCGTCATCCTGCGCATGCGCGAGGACGGCGAGCGCATCCCCTTGACCATCGGCGACGCCGACGCCGAGCGGGGAACCATCACCCTGGTCGCCCAGGAGGTCGGCAAGAGCACCGCCGAGATGGCGCACCTGATGCGCGTCGGCGATCGCTTCGCCGACGTGCTCGGGCCGCTCGGCATGCCCACGCACATCGAGAAGTACGGGCGCGTGCTCACCGTCGGCGGCGGCATCGGCGTCGCGCCGGTCCACCCGATAGCCCAGGGCCTGCGCCAGGCGGGCAACGAGGTGGTCGGCATCCTCGGCGCGCGCACCAAGGAGCTGATCATCATGGAGCCCGAGATGCGCCGGGCCTGCGACCGGGTCCGCATCGTCACCGACGACGGCTCCTATGGCGACAAGGGGTTTGTCACCGACGCCATCAAGGCCGAGGTCGCCGAGCACGGCAAGCCCGACCTGGTCGTGGCCATCGGGCCGCTGGTGATGATGCGCGGGGTCGCCTCGCTCACCAAGGAGCTTGGAATCCGCACGCTCGTCAGCCTCAACCCGGTGATGGTCGACGGCACCGGGATGTGCGGGGGCTGCCGGGTGACGGTCGGCGGCAAGACCCGCTTCGTCTGCGTCGACGGGCCGGAGTTCGACGCGCACGAGGTCGACTTCGACGAGCTTCTGCGGCGCCAGCGCTTCTACGTACCGCAGGAGAAGGCGAGCTACGAAGCCTTTCAGAAGGAGCACGGCCACCCGGCACACGAGTGCCGGATGGTGCGGATGGCCGAAGCGGCCCGAGAGCCGGGAGAGCAATGATGAGCGAGTCCAAGCAGGCACCCCAGAACCCTGCCATCGAATTCCCGGAGCGAGGCGAGCCGGCGCTTACGCCCAAGCAGCGCATGGCCATCCCGCGCCAGCCGATGCCCGAGCAGCCCGCGGAGGTGCGCAGCCGCAACTTCCTCGAGGTCAACCAGGGCCTGTCCGCCGAGGCGGCGCGCATGGAGGCCCTGCGCTGCATCCAGTGCAAAGACCCCAAGTGCAGGCAGGGCTGCCCGGTGGGCATCAATATCCCGGCCTTCGTCAAGAAGGTCGCCGAGGGCGATTTCGCCGAAGGGGTGCGCATCCTCAAGCGCGACAACGCCCTGCCCGCGGTCTGCGGGCGCGTCTGTCCGCAGGAGGGGCAGTGCGAGAAGGTCTGCACCCTCGGCAAGAAGGGTGAGCCGGTCGCCATCGGGCGCATCGAGCGCTTCCTCGCCGACTGGGAGCGCGAGCACGACCGCGAGCCGATAGTCGCCGGGCCCGCGACGGGCAAGAAGGTCGCCATCGTCGGCGCCGGCCCGGCCGGGCTGACCGCGGCGGCCGACCTGGTGCGCCTGGGCCACGAGGTCCATCTGTTCGAGGCGCTCCATCGCGCCGGCGGCGTGCTCGTCTACGGCATCCCGGAGTTCCGGCTCCCCAAGCGGATCGTCCACGACGAGGTGCGCCAGCTCGAGACCGCAGGGGTGCGCCTGCACACCAGCGTGGTCGTCGGCCAGACGGTCACCATGGACGAGCTGCACGAGCGCTTCGACGCCATCTTCGTGGCCACCGGCGCCGGGCTGCCCAACTTCATGGACCTGCCGGGCGAGAACCTCAACGGCGTCTACTCGGCCAACGAGTACCTCACCCGCGTCAACCTGATGCGCGCCTATGACTTCCCCCACGCCGACACCCCGGTCGCCCGCAGCCGCAGCGTCGCGGTCGTCGGCGGCGGTAACGTGGCGATGGACGCGGCGCGCACCGCCAAGCGGCTGGGCGCCGAGCACGTCTACCTCGTCTATCGGCGCACCCGCGCCGAGATGCCCGCGCGGCTCGAGGAGGTCCATCACGCCGAAGAGGAGGGGATCGAGTTTCTCTTCCTGCACAACCCGGTACGCTACGAGGGCGACGCACAGGGCCGGGTCAACAAGGCCGTCCTGCAGAAGATGGCGCTCGGTGAGCCCGACGCGAGCGGGCGCCGGCGGCCGGTGGCGACCGACGAGACGGTCGAGCTGGAGGTCGACACCGCGGTCGTGGCCATCGGCAACGGGCCCAACCCGCTGGTGCCGCGCACCACCCCGGGGCTGCGGACCAAGCGGTGGGGAAACATCCTCGCGGAGAAGGGCAGCGGCCGCACCAGCCTCAAGGCGGTCTGGGCTGGCGGCGACATCGTGCTCGGCGCGGCGACGGTCATCCTCGCGATGGGAGCCGGACGCGCCGCCGCCCGGTCGATCGACGAGTACCTGCGCACCGGCGAGTGGCCCGAGGTGACGCTGGAGGAGTAGGCGGGGTCACTGCCTCGCCTGGTCGAGCCCTTCGACGAGACCGCGCGCCGGGGCAACGGCGCGCGGCCGGACATATCGCGGCGCGCCCCTCGGTCTACGCGGTTTCGCGGGTGCCGCGCTTGCGCGCCGGCTGCGGTGGCTGCGGCGAGCGGGGCGGTTGCGGCGGCTCGGTCCGAGGCTCAGGCATCTGCGGCGGCGGTCCGAGCCGCTCGATCTCGTCGAGCATCAGCCCGTCGCGCAGGCCCCGGCGTACCACCTTGATCGAGCGCGCGCGCAGGTAGCTGCAGATCTCCTGCAAGAGCAGCGCGCCCGCCACGACGATCTCGGCGCGCCGCTCCTCTATCCCGCGGGTGACCCGGCGCTGGGCGAGGGTCATCGTCCGCAGCGTCACGCAGGCCCGATCCAGCTCACGGGCGGTAAAGCTCGAACGTAAGTGTCCCGCCTTCCGGTGGGCGCTCGGGCGCCGCCGGATGAAATTGGCGAGCGCGCCGATGGTCCCCGCGCTGCCGATGACCGCGCCGCAGCGGGGAATCTGAAGCGGGTCGAGCCTGAGGCCGAGCTCGCGGCGCACGTGCGTCCGCAGCCGGTGCTCGTCCTCGGCGAGAAGAGGGTCGCTCTTGCAGTAGACCTCGGTCAGGCGCACCGAGCCGAGGGGCAGCGAGCCCGAGAAGCCAATCTGGCCGTGGTCGACGATGCTCAACTCGGTCGAGCCACCGCCGATGTCCAAGAGCGCCACCCGGCTCCCAGGCGCCTCGAAACCAGACAGCACGCCCCGGGCGATCAGCCGCGCTTCTTGGACACCGGTGATGACTTCGACACGCAGACCGGTCGTGCGCTCGACCGCGCGGGCGAACTCCTCGCCGTTGGCCGCTTCGCGCACCGCGCTGGTGGCCACCGCGCGCACGCGCACGGCCCCGTGGCGCCGGGCGGTCTCGGCATAGCGGGCGAGCGTCTGAAGGGCCCTCTGCGAGGCGTCCTTGGACAAGGTGCCGGTGCGAAAGGCGTCTTCGCCCAGCCGCACCGGCTCGCGCTCGTCGTGCACGATGCGAAAGCCCCCGTCCTCGAAGACGCGCGCGACCTGCAGGCGAATCGCATTCGAGCCGAGGTCGATGACTCCCAGGTGCGTCCACACACTGGCCCCTTTTTCAGCACTCAGGCGCAGGGTGTTTCGACGCGTCACGGGACAACCAGTCGCCGGCCGTCTCGTCGCCGGAAAAGGAGTGGAGTGAAGCCTGGCGGCCCGGGATGGAGGCTGTGAAGGACGACCGGAGCAGGACCTACGTCTTCTCTGTCGGGAGGTGCAAAGGGCGCTTGACTCTTAGCCCACGCCCGCGCGAGCGGTCAAGAAGCCGGCCGTGCCGCCGCGCGAAGGCATGGGCAGCGGCAGGGAGTGCAAGGGCGCGAAATAGCGGTGGTTTGTGACAGCCCAACTCAGCGCCCGCGGGCCTGTGCCGGGGCTCGATATCCCGAGCGGCGAGGTCCTTGCCAGACTGGCAAATGGAGGCGGCTCAGGCAGCGGCCGAGAAGCCTCGGCGTCTTCCGAGCGCACTGCCGACGGCTTGGCCTGGGGCCTGGAGTCGGGCGTCAAAAGCCCCGGCAACCTTGGTTGGTTGGGGCTCGCCCGGACAGAAAGAGGAGCCCGCCCGCCTGCCTTCTTCAAGCGATTCAGGAAAGCTGCACCAGGCCCCAAGGCGGGGCCTGGTGGCGAACCCTAGCTAGTGGGCACTGACTTCGCCGGTCTTGGTGTCGAGGACGTAGCAGCCGTACGGCTTTCCGGCGTTGTCCCAGATCTCCTGACCTGCGCGCCCGATGACCGTGTAGAAGGCGAAGGTGGCGCCGTCGATGGGGGTGCCCGCCTCCAGGACGATTCGTGCGGTCGCCCGGTTGCCGTCACGGGCCATCAGGACATCGCGGGTCTGCAGCCAGTCGGTTCCCTCTCGCCGCTCGCCGAGGCGAATCCAGATCGGGTCGTAGCTCGTCAGGGGCCCGGTGTACTGGACGAGCAGAACCCCGCCCCCCTTGCCATCGGGCGAGAAGCTGGCCTGAACGTGAGAGGGGCCGGCGAAATCGGGCCGGGGCTCGTTGCGCTCGAAGGCGGGGCTGTTTGACCGGTTGCTCGAGCGGCTCGCCATGATCGACCTCCTGCGGAAGGCGGTGACTCTAGCATGAGCGCTCGCCGGGCATGAAACCTGGCATCCGCCCGGCAAACAATCGAATGTCACCTCTCTGACGGACCGGAATTCTCGACGACCGGAGCGTTGCGGTCCGGGCTCTCTTCGCCCTCTCGGCGGCTGGCCGATTTGGAACAGGAATCGCCGGCGAGAGGTGAAGATGTGTCGAAAAATCCTTCGAGCGATCTCCGGTCAACCCGACCCCCTTCGACAGGCACAGGCCGGGCCTCGGCCGGGAACCCGAGCGATCGGTCACAGGTCGGCAGGGGCGCATAGCAACGCGCCCGTCGACGAATCGACACGAAGGCCCGGAGCGCCAGCCTTCGTGCTTGCGGCCCGGTGGATTCGCCACGCCGGCAGAGGCCGGTCCTCCGGAATCGCGCTGCCGCGCAACGAATCTTGAGGCTCGTAGTTCGGGAGGCCGAGCTTGCGAGGCCGAAGTCGGGCCCATCGACTCCGCCTCCCGCGTTCCTCGGGAGGCTACGCTCGGGCTGAGCCGGTGGCGAGCCGAGGTCAGGGTGATTTCGCGGCAGACCTTGAGGCAAGAGCAGAGGAGCCTGCTGCCCTGGTCGGCGAGAGCAACTGGCGGTGCCTACTCCGCGGCAACACCTTTTCCGGAGGCGAGGCGATTCATCGGGCGGGCCGTGGCCCACGGCCGCGGAACGGATAGGTGCGCGATGGCCGACAAGGAACACGAGGGCGAGATGACGGTGAAGGAAGCGGGCCGCCTGGGCGGCAAGAAGGTCCAGCACGAGCGCGACCTGCGCGACCGTAAGGAGGTTCGCCACGAGGCTTACGACAAGCCCGGCCCGGCCAAGGGCGAGGCCTACGGCATCGCGGCGATAACGCAGGCGCTCGAAGGGCTCGACTTCCCGGCGACCAAGGACGACCTGCTCGAGCGCGCGGGCAACCAGACTATCGAGTACCGCAAGGGCCAACCGGTGACGCTGCGCCGCATCATCGAGGACCTCGAGGAGAGCGAGTTCCCCTCGATGGCCAACGTGGTGCACGCGGTCAGCGGCGCGCTCAAAGAGGAAGGCCTGAGCTCGGCGGCGCACGAGGAGCCGACGGCACACGCGTAGAGGGCGGCCGAGGCATCGGGCTTTGGCGCGGTCTGCCGGGCCTCACGCTCAGCCGGAGCGGCAATGGGCGCGGCGCTCGAGCCGCGAAGGGCCGGGCCTTCGGATGCGCTGCTCCGCGCCCCGGACGACTGGGCCGGGAAACGGCGGGCTATTGTGGAGATCGAACCTTCCAGAGCTTGAGCATGTCGGTCTGGAAAGGTTCGTTGCCGAGGGTCATGCCGAAGGTGATGGCAATGTCGTCGCCCGGCACGACCGCCTTGCATTCGAGCAGCTTGCGCTCGGCCTGTTCGACGACGCCGGCGACGCCGGTGACCCAGTCGCCGTAGACAGGCGTGACGCCCCAGTAGAGAGCGAGGCGGTTGAGGACCCTGGTGTGCCTCGAGAAGGCGATGACCGCTGCGCGGGGCCGATAAGCGCTCATCAGCGCGGCTGACCTTCCGGACTCGGTGTAGACCGCGATCGCCGCGAGCCCCATCTCGTCGCCGATCTCGTCGACGGCGGCCGCGACGGAGTTGGAGAAGGTGTGCTCGCGCACGTAGGGGCGCTTGTCGAGGGAGACGAGGTAGTACTCGCTGCGTTCGATCTCGTCGATGATCCGCGCCAGCGTCTGAACCGCCTTGACCGGATAGTCGCCTATCGAGGTCTCGGCCGAGAGCATCACCGCATCGGTACCGTCGAGCACGGCGTTGGCGACGTCGGAGACCTCGGCGCGGGTGGGCTGGGGGTTGTGGACCATCGAGTCGAGCATCTGCGTCGCGGTGATGGCGGGCTTGGCCCCGAGCTTCACGTCGTAAAGGAGGCGCTTCTGGATCAGCGGCACCTTCTCGTGGCCTGCCTCGACCCCGAGGTCCCCTCGGGCCACCATCGCGCCGTCGGCGGCCTCGAGCACCTCGTCGAGGAGGAGAACCGCTTCGGGCTTTTCGATCTTGGCAATGACCGGAGTGCTTCCCGCCAGCGCCTTCGCCTGGCGGAGGTCATCGGCCGAGCGCACGAACGAGAGGGCGAAGAAGTCGACCCCAAGCTCCAGCCCAAAGCGCAGGTCCTGCTCGTCCTTCTCGGTGAGAGCGGGCGTCGACAGCTTCGAGCCCGGCAGGTTCATGCCCTTCTTGTCCTTGAGCGTGCCCCCGGTGGCGACCCGGCACCGAACGTCGCCTCCCGCGATGGCCTCGACTCTCAGCTCGAGGAGGCCGTCGTCGAGCAGGATGGGGTCGCCCGGCTTCACGTCCCGCGCGAGCGGCAGGTAGGAGTGCGGAACGCGCCGCGGGGTGCCAAGCACCTGCTCGCAGGTGAGCACGACCTCAGCGCCCGGCTCGAGCGCGACCGCGCCGTTCTCCATCCTCCCGACGCGAATCTTCGGACCGCACAGGTCGAGCAGCACCGCGACGGGCCGGCCGACGCGGCGGGCCGCCTCGCGGACGTCCTCGTACATGCGCCGATGGCTCGCGTGGTCACCATGCGAGAGGTTGAGGCGGGCGACGTCCATGCCCGCTTCGATCATCTCCACCAGGCGATCGATGCCAGTGGTCGAAGGGCCGAGGGTGCAGACGATCTTGACCTTGCGCATCGCGAAGGGCCTCCTGTTTCGCGCGGGCATCGTGGCAGAAGGGTCTGCCTTCAACAAGACGGCCGCATGCCGGTCCGCTCTTTGCCGGTGGCCCACCTCTCGCGGCTCGGATATGTCTGCGCACGAGCGCGACGGAAACGGAGGCGAGACGATGGCGAAGACGCTAGGAGAGCAGCCCGCCGGCCGGGCGCGCACCCCCTCGACATCCGCGCCATCGCACCCGCGGCAGGCGGCGGCGCCGCCGCTCCCGGCGTTCGAAACCGGTTCGGACAGCGAGCCGGAGCACCGTCGCTTCCCGCGCGCGCAGGTGGAGGTTCCCTTCCGGCTCAGCCTCGTCGACGAGGACGGCCAGCCCCGGTTCTCGGCCAGCCTGCGGTCGGTGAACCTGAGCGTCAGCGGCGCCTTCCTCGCCAGCACGTTCTTCCTGCCGGTCGGCTCACAGCTCAACGCGGCCTTCCGGCTCGATCCGGCCGGCGCGGAGATTCAAGCGCTCGTCGAGATCATCCGCGAAGAGCGGCCCGACGCGCGGACGGGCGAGGAGGGCGGCGGCGGATTCGCCGTGCGCTTCGTCGAGTTCTTCGGGCGTACCGAGGTGACCCTCGCCAGGCTCTTCGTCGGCGCGCGCCTCCACGCTTTTGCCGAAGATTACTTGCGCTCCGCCCGCGCCCGGAGCCTGCGCAGCGAGCTCGATCGCGTCGTCGACGCGCTCGCCGCCTGGGAGCTGCAGAAGGTCATTACTTCGCAGGACCTCTGGAGCCGGGACGAGTGACCGAGGGCCGTGGCCTTCGTGCCGGCCGCCGGGTGCGCGCGCGGGCTGCTTGACCTGGAGTCTGGGGCTTGCGGAGAGGCCTATTCCTTCGCGCCCGCCTGCTCGAGGAGCTTCACCACCTCGTCATGCCCGTTCTCGCGCGCGGCCTGCAGCGCGGTGGTGCCGCTGAAGTCGCGGGGCGTGACGTCGGCGCCGTTGGCGAGCATCAGCTTGACGATCTCGGTGTAGCCCATCGCCGAGGCGATCATCAGCGCGGTGCGCTTGCCGCGGATGACCCCGCCGGTGTCGCACTTCTTGTCGAGGAGCATCTTCGCGATGTCGAGCTGCTCGTGAGCCATCGCCGCGAGCAGCGGCGTGAAGCCGTCGGCGCTCTTCGCGTTGGGATCGGCCCCCTTGTCGAGCAGCAGCTTGACGAGCGCCTTCATCTCTTTCGGGCAGCGCTTGCTGTGGCCTGGACGCTGTGACCTCTGGCCGGTCATCTCCATCTCGTCGACGGCGCAGCCCTGCGAGGCGCGAAGCAGCGGGCAGTTGCCCTTCGAGTCCTGCGCGTTGAGGTCGGCACCTTTGGCGATGAGCAGCTTGGCGATCTCGAAGTTCTCGCCGTTGACCGCGTGCAAGAGCGCCGTCGACCCGTCCTTGGCCTTCACCTTGGGGTCGGCGCCCTTGGCGAGCAGCAGCTTGAGCAGTGCGTCGTTGCCGCGCGCCGCCGCGAGCAGCAGCGCGGTGCGCCCCTCGTTCTCGGCCGCGTTGACGTCGGCGCCCTTGCCGATGAGCGTCCTGGCGATCGCGGTGTTGTTGCGATCGACCGCCACCATCAGCGCGGTGACGCCGGAGCCGTCGCGCTCGTCGAGCTTGGCGCCCTTGGCGAGCAGCAGGTTGACCAGCTTGGCGTTGTTGGCCGCGGCCGCGAGCATCAAGGCGGTCGTGCCGTCGCTGCCCTTGAAGTCGACGCCCGCGCCAGCCTTGAGCGCCGCGTTCACCTTGGCCAAATCGCCGTTGCCCGCGGCTTCGAGCAGATCATCGCCGGGCGCGCCGAGGGCATTCACGGCGAGCAGCAAGGATGCAAGGACGGTCATCGACAATCGACGCATGGTTCTCACCTCGTGGCTGGGGCCTGTGGGCCCGCGCGAAAGCCTGGAAAGAGTGGCGGAAGGGGGCGCGGTTTGCAATCGAGGCCGCGGGTCGAGAGAGCCGAGGTCGGACGCGCGTGGGGCCGAGCGGCAGGCTGGTCTTACTCCGTGGGCGCTGGGAGTTTGCCCACGCTCTCGTGGCTTGAGGCGCGCGAGACCGCGTGCCATGGTCGTGCAGCGCGGCGGCCGGGGGCGCCGCGGACCAGGGACGCGGGCGCGCAATCCGGCGCTCCAGACCAGGGAGGCGCAATGGAGCAGGTTGCCGTCGAGCCGAAGAAGTCGTCAGGCGTCTTGAAGCTCGTGCTCATCATCGCAGGCGTCTGTGTCCTCCTGTGTTCGGGCTTGGCTGCGGCGATCTTCTCGGTCGCCACCGGCGCGATGAAGTCGGCCGGCTTCTACGCCGAGGCGCTTGCGCGCGTGACCAGCGACGCCGAGGTCAAGGAGCGGCTCGGGACGCCTATCGAGGACGGCTTCCTTCCGCAGGGCGAGGTCAATGCCCAGGCCGGCGGCAGCGGCATGGCGCGGATGAGCATTCCGCTCTCGGGACCGAAGGGACGGGGCGTCGCAGACGTGCGGGCGACCCGTAGCGGCGGCAAGTGGGAGATCGAGCAGCTCGTCGTGCGAATCGAAGCGAGCGGCGAGCTCATCGACGTCGCGGCCGGGCACTGAAGGGGTGCCCGTCGGGTCGTTCGGATGCCGGGTACGCAGCCGATGAGGCTCTACTCGCTCTGCTCGCCGGGCGTCCGTTCGAGCGTCTCCGGCGCCGTCTCGACCGGATCGGCTGGAGGCGGCGAGGGAGGTGGCTGATCGGCCGGCGGCGCCTCGACTTGCTCGGGTGCCGGTGCTGTCTCGAGAGAAGGAGTGGGCTGCGCGGTCTGCGACTCGGCTCGCTCCTGCTCTCCTTTGGCCGGCCGCGGGAGCGAGCCGAATGGCAGCGCCTCGGCGGCGAGCCCCGCGGCTTCGAGCATCACCTCGCCAAGCTCGAGGAGCGCCCGCGGGTTGACCAGCGGAGGCAGGCCGGAAGCCGAGTACTTGCCGTGGGCCTCGTCGGCGGCGATCGCCTCCGGGTGGGCGTCGTACAAGGTCCAGTTGACCCGCGCCCAGAGCCGCTCGCCGGTGATCTGCGGCGGCGAGATCTGCTCGGGAAAGAAGCCGAGCTCGACGACCAGGAGCGCGTCCGCGTCGAGCGACTTCATCAGCTCCGCCCGCTCCTCCGGCGTCAGCAGGGTCGCTGCCGCCGAGCCGAGGATTCCTTCGGCGCCGAAGGCTCCGAACGAAGCGCCGAGCCACTTCTGCGAGATGCGTTGGTAGGCCGGGTCCGAGGCGATCGTCTCCGCGCGCAGGACGGCCCAGGGACTGTTCGCCTCGAGCGCGCTCGCGAAGACGCCGTACAGCCCTTCGCCTCGCGAATCCTCGAGCTGGCCCACCGCAGCCCGGACCATCTGGCGCAGATCCGAGCTGCCGAAGAGCGAGGTCGGAATCTGGCTGATCACCTCGGACGACAGGTTGGCGTCGAACCCGACGACGGCGACCCGCTCGATGGCCAGAGCGCGGGGCGAGTCGGCGAGGTTCGAGCGCGCGCCGGTGCAGGCGGCGAGCGCGGTGAGGCTGAGCAGGGCACAGGTGCGGAGCATGTTGGTCCTCAGAAGATGGCGCGGGCGGATGGTCTCACAGATTTGCCCTCTCCGGCCCTCTCGAGCGCACACCGCACGAGCGGAGCATGAGCGATGGGCCGAGGCGATGGCCGCACCGTCACCGAGCGCAGGCTCGGGCCTCTGCGCGAGACGGGCTTGCCGCGGCCCGTGTGTCTTCCGGTCCTCCCACGCTGGCCCGCCTCGGCTTGCGGCAACCCCACCGCGGGCGCAGTCTGCCTTGGCAGCCCCGCGCGCTCGTGGTCGGCTGGCTACTCGGGCAGCAGGAATCTTGCCCCGCGCCGGCTCCGCCCTACGATGCGCGCATGGACAAGCGCCCCCTCGTCGAACAGCTCGCTTCCCGCCTTCGTGCCATCGCCCAGAGCGCCGAGCGCGCCGGCGAAGTCGCCGCCCAGGAGGCCCGCGAGGGCGCCAGCCCTGCCGAGCGGCGTGACGACTCGCGCGTGGCGCTCGAGTACTCGAGCCTCGCCAAGGGCCAGGCAATGCGCGCCGAGAGGGCGCGCGCTGAGCTGGCCGAGCTCGAGTCGATGCCGCTGCCGAAGTTGGGCGAGCGCGACCGCATCGTGGTCGGCGCCATCGTCGAGGTCGAGGACGAGGAGGGCGGCCGCACCTTCTTCCTCGCCCCGGTCGGCGCCGGCGAGGAGCTCACCGGACCCGACGGCGACGGCATCATCCTCGTGGTGACGCCCTCCTCACCGGTGGGCAAGGCGGTGCTCGCTCACCGGGTCGGCGACTCGGTTGATTTCGTGGTCCGGGGCGAGGCGCGCGAGCTGACGATCACCTACGTCGAGTGAGGCGGCTTCCGGGCCCGCGCAGAGGCCCGATTCCTCACCCCGTCGTTGTTTCGCAGCACGATTCCGGAGGGCCGGCCTTCGTGCCGGCCGCTGCGGGCGTGGCGATCCACCCGGCCGCCAGCACGAAGGCTGGCGCTCCGGGCCTTTGTATCGATTCGTCGACGGGCGCATTGCGTCTGCGCCCCTGCCGACCTGCGACCGATCGCCCAGGTTCCGGGCGCTACGCTCTCCTACCGCCGCAGCTTGCTCTCGACGTACAGGCCCAGCGCCCGCACCGCGGCGTCGGCCGAGCGGAACGTCGGCAGCCCCGCCTCCTCGAAGGCGCGGGCCATCGGGTCGTAGAGGTAGCCGCTGTCGATGGAGACCACGACCGGCTTGCTCGCCTCCTTCATCACCCGCGCGAGCCGGTTGACCAGGCTGCCCGGCGAGCGGATCGACTGCTCCTCGGGGGCGTCCTCGCCCAGCGTCGCCATCCGCGCCGTCAGGGGAACGGTGGCGCAGAGCACCAGGTCCACCTCCTCGTCGGCGAGGAAGGCGCGGATCGCCTCCTCATGCGTCTCGTCGTCGGCCATCGGCGTCAGGTCGAGCGGGTTGCGCACGTCGACCAGCGAGTCGAGCTTGCCCTTCACCAGCGCCGCCTGCAGGCGCTCGCGGCTCGCGGCGCCGAACTTGGTGAGCCGCAGGTCCCAGCCCTCGCCGCGCAGCGCGTCGGAGATGCCCACGCTCTCGTAGCCGGCGTTGGACAGAGCGGCGAGGCGCCGGCCCTTCCACTCCTTGTTGCCCATCAGCGCCGAGATCCGGAGGACGTCCAAGTACTCGTCGAAGCTGCGGGCGACGATGGCGCCCGCCTGCTCGAGGACGGCCGCGCAGACGTCGTAGTCGCCGGCGAGCGAGGCGGTGTGGCCGCTGGTGGCGCTCATGCCCTCGGCGGTGCGGCCGGCCTTGTAGAAGACGACGTCGCGGCCCTGTGCGACCACCTCGCGCACCGCCTTGGCGAGCTCGAGGCCGTCGGCGTCCTTGAAGCCCTCGGAGTAGATGGCGAAGGTCTTCACCTCGGGGTCGCGGGCCAGGTACTTCACGAAGTCGGGGATGGTCAGGTCGGCCTGGTTTCCGGTGGAGACCGCGTAGCGCGGGGTGAGCCACGACAGCTTGCTCAGCCGGCTGATCATGAAGGCGCCGCTCTGGCTCAGGTAGGCGACGTTCGAGTGGCGGTCGGGCCGCAGCACCAGCTTGTTGGTGGGGATGAAGATGGTGTGATAGCGGCCCGGCTTCGAGTAGATGCCCAGGCAGTTGCCGCCGTTGGCGACCAGCGGCCGGTTCAGCTCACGGGCCTTCAGCAGGGCGCTCTTGAGCCGCGCCTCGTGGACCTCGCCGCCTTCCTTCTCGCCCATGCCGCCGGGGATGAGGATGACGCCAATCGCCTTGTCGTGCTCGACCAACTCCTCCATCAGGCCGGGGACCTGCTCGGCGCCGACGGCGACGATGAAGAGGTCGACACGCTCGGGCAGATCCTTGATCGAGGGGACGCAGCGGACGCCGTCGATCTCGGTCGCGTTGGGCCGCACGATGTAGGCGCGCGAGCGCTCGAAACCGGCCGCGAGCGCGTTGTTGAGGATGATCCGCCCCATGTTCATGCCCTTGCCCGAGACCCCGATGATCCCGAGGCTCGAGGGCTTGAGCATCGGCTCGAGCGAGCCGATGGGGCGGGGCAGGGGCAGGCAGGCGCGCTTGCGGAACTTGAGCAGGCCGTCGAGCGCGACCAGGCGGCCGCGGCTGGCGACAAAGGGGTTCATCTCCAGCTCGGTGACCGTCCAACCCTCGGCGCCGCCGTCGTTGCCCAGCTCGGCGGCGATCGCCTTGAGCCCGGCGAGCAGCTTGACGAGCTCCGCGTCCTCGACGAGCCGCTGCTTGGTGCGCGTCTGGCCGGCGAGACGGCGGTAGGCGAGGGTCGACTTGAAGGCGGCGAGCAGCTCCTCGGGCTCGAGCAACGCGGCGCTCGCGCTGACGACCGACAGGCCCTTCTTGCAGGCCTCCCCGAACAGCTCGGTGTCGACGCCGCCGACGCCCATGGTGATGACCGGTCCGAACTCGCGGTTGTGGCGCAGCGCGAAGATGGCCTCGCTGCCGACCCCCTCGCCGTCGATCTGCACCATCTCGACGACCAGCACGCCGCGGATGTCCCGGGCGATGGCCTCCTCGAGCGCCGCGCCCTTCAGCCCCTCGTACTCCTTGGGCCCGTGGCCGGGCTGCGACTCGAGGATGCGCGCGTAGTTGCGGGGCACCTCGTCGAGCATCTTGGCGATGCCCTCGGCGACCGCCTTCGGCTCGGCCGCGACCCTCTTCACCCCGCCGACGTCGGTCTTGTGGGCGATCTGCGGGGAGACGATCTTCAGCATCACCCGCTCGCCGCCCAGCTCGCCGATGGCGGCCTCGGAGGGCTGCTCGCCCTTCTTCACCAAGTGGAAGCGCGGGGTCGTGCAGCCGGCCGCCGAGAGGAAGCTGTAGACCTCGTGCTCGAGCAGCGAGAAGCGGCCTTCGGCCGCGGCGGAGTCGAGGATGGACTTCAGGGTGGCGGTCTGGACGGTCATGGTCGTGTCTCCGAGTGGCTCGGGAATCGAATCGTGGGGAAGGGTGAGGGGCCGAGGGCAGAAGAGGCGCGGATGCTCCTCGGGGTTGGGCAGGCGCTTGGCGCCGATAGGATGACCCCTAAATCCCCTCTTCCCGCGCAAGCGCGGGAGAGGGGACTTTCACTTGCTCGGGCGCGGTGGTTGCGGCAAGCGGCTGCTGGTTCATTCGACACAGGCGGCGCAAAGGGTGACCGGGCGTCACCCCGAACCTCCCTACGCCTTGAACAACACCGCCGCCAGGTCGCCGGTGCCCTTCTCGGCGACCGCCTGGGCGACCTCGAGCGAGCCCTCGACCTTGGCCACCTTCTCCTTGGCGAAGAGCGCGAGGATGTCGCCGCCCATCGGCCCGGTCAGCAGCTCCTTCCAGACCGGGACCGCCTCCGCGGCGAGCCGGCCGCCCTGGAGCTGGCCGACGAATTCGCGCGCGGCCTTCACCGGGATGCCCGCCTTGACGCAGGCGCGGTAAGCCTCGCCGGCGGCCTTGCCGGCGCGGTAGGCGTCGATGTTGGTCTGCAGCACCTTGTCGCCCTTGCGCTCGAAGGCTGTGCGGATGGCGTTGACGATCCGCTCGTCCTCCAGACCGAGGAACGGACTCGCGGCGCCGAGCAGGACCATGTTCTGCGCCCGGCCGCTGCCTACCTCGCGCGCGAGCCGGTCGGCGTGGACCAAGGTGTGGTCGTTCAGGCTGGCGACGGCGTCGAGCACCTTCTCGAGCTCCGGGTAGTCCGCGATGTTCACGAAGGGATCGACCCCGGTGACGAGCGCGCCGCCGGGCTTGAGGAACTCGACGTAGCGCAGGCTCTCGAGCGGCTCGATCGACAGCACCAGATCGGCCGTGCCGCGCGGCACCAGGTCGGAGTGGATGGTCTTGTCGGAGAGCCGCAGGTGCGACTGCACGTCGCCGCCGCGCTGGCTCATTCCGTGGACTTCGGCCTGCTTGAAGTACAGGCCCTGCTCGAGAGCGGCGGTGTCGATGACGAGGGCGATCGAGAGGATTCCCTGTCCGCCGACCCCCGCCAAGATGATGTTGGTCTCCATGGCTTGTGTCCCTTCTTCAGGAAAGGTCGGACCCGCTTACTGCTTCTTCTTCTTCGCCGTCTGGATGCACTCGCGCACCGGGATGATCACCGACAGGCCCTTGTAGGCCACCTCGCGCTTGATCAGCTCGACATTGGCCTGATGGTTCTTGCGGTGCGGCACCAGGGTGTGGATGTGCGCCGGGTCGACGCCCAGGCCCTTGACCACCTCGACGAGCTTGCTGTCGTTGGCCATCGAGTCCTGGCCGCCGGTCATGCCGGTGGTCCCGTTGTCGAGGATGAAGACCGTCATGTTCACGTTGTGCTTGGCCGCGCCGATGAGCGGGGTCATCCCCGAGTGCACGAAGGTCGAGTCGCCGATGGCGGCGAGGACCGGGTGCATCCCGCCGGCGGCCGCGCCGCTCGCCATGCTGATCGAGGCGCCCATGTCGACCGTGGAGTGGTTGGCCCGGAACGGCGCCTGGAAGGAGAGCGTGTAGCAGCCGATGTCGCCGAAGACCCGCGCGGTCGGGTTCTCGTCGAGGATCTCCTTGATGGCCGTGAAAGTGTCGATGTGCGGGCAGCCGTCACACAGCTTCGGGGGTCGGGGCGGCAGCGCCAACTCGGGCGCCCTCTGGCTCGCGCGCGGCGGCAGCCCGAGGGCGGCGCGCACGTTGTCGGGGTCGAGCTCGCCGGTGCGCGGCGCGGTGCCGTCGAGCCGGCCGCGCACGAGCTTGCCGCGCGGCTTGCCGAGCAGCCCGCTCAGCGCGCTCTCGATGAACGGATAGCCGTCCTCGAGGACGATCACCTCGTCGACCGCGTCGAGCAGCTTCTCGATCAGCGCGACGGGGATCGGATAGGCGCCGATCTTCAGGTACGAGGGCACCTCGTCGCCCGGCCCGTAGTTTTCGAGCAGGTAGTTGACCGCCACGCCCGAGGCGATGACCCCGACGCGGCCGCCCTTCGGGTTGAGCTGCAGGCTGTTGAAGCGGCAGCCTTCGCTCCAGGCGAGCAGCTCGGCCTGCTTCTCGGTGAGCGCCTTGTAGAGCCGGCGCGCGAGGGCCGGCAGCAGGGTCCAGTGCGAAGGGTCTTTGGCGATTTCGAGCGGGTTTGCGGGCCGGCGCTCGCCGACGGTCACGCCGCTGCGGCTGTGCGCCAGGCGGGTCACCATCCGCATCATGATCGGCAGCTTGAGCTTCTCGGACAGCTCGAACGCCTCGACGGTCATGTCGTAGGCTTCCTGTCCGTTGCAGGGCTCGAGGCAGGGGATGAGCGCGAAGTTAGCGTAGACGCGGCTGTCCTGCTCGTTCTGGCTGCTGTGCATGCCCGGGTCGTCGGCCGAGACGACGACGAGGCCGCCGTCGACGCCGGTGACCGCCGAGTTCATGAACGCGTCGGAGGCCACGTTGAGCCCGACGTGCTTGAACGAGACGAGCGCGCGCCGGCCGATGTAGCTCATGCCCAGCGCTTCCTCGTAGGCGACCTTCTCGTTGGCCGACCAGCGGTGGTGGATGCCTCCCTCGGAGGCCGGAGGGCCGTCCTTCCACTCGCGTTCGACGAACTCGAAGATTTCGGTCGCTGGGGTGCCGGGGTAGGAGAAGGCTCCGCTCAACCCGGCGTGGATGGCCCCCAAGGCGATCGCCTCGTCGCCAAGCAACGGCCTGCGCTCCATGACGCCTCCATAAGGTGGGTCGCGGCCGGGAACATCCGGGCTCCGGGCCATCCAGCCGCTGAGGGAAGAAGTCGCCCGAAGGAGCCTGCTATACCCGGCTCCCCCCCGCTTGTAAACCGCGCCCCACTGGGAGTGAGGGAGTGGCAGAAACCTTACTCTTTGGGGGAGCGCGGGGGGACGGGAGCGGCTCTCCGGGAGGCGGCGATCGGCGAGCGCCCGGGGGCGGGGACGGCCGCGTCATCCCTCTCCCATTCGGTAGTTAAACCGCGGGGTCGCCCCCCTTAACGTAAGGCGCGGACCCTGGTTGAAATGCCGCAGACCCTGGTCGCAATCCCGCGGACCCTGGTTGCAGTGCCCGCAGACCCTGGTTGCAATCCCGCGGACCCTGGTTGCAGTGCCCGCAGACCCTGGTTGCAATGCCCGCAGACCCTGGTTGCAATGCCCGCGGACCCTGGTTGCAATGCCCGCAGACCCTGGTCGCAATGCCTGCAGACCCTGGTCGCAATGCCTGCAGACCCTGGTCGCAATGCCCGCAGACCCTGGTCGCAATGGCCGCAGACCCTGGTCGCGATGCCCGCGGACCCTGGTTGCAACCCCGCAGACCCTGGTCGCGATGCCCGCGAACCCGGATTGCGATGCCCGCGGACCCTGGTTGCAATGGCCGAAACCCCTGGTCAGTCGCCGCAACTACCACTTCTGGCTCTACGTCTTGGTCCCTCGCTCCGCTCATCGGCTGCATTGGCCGCGACGTTTCGGAGCGAGGCCAAGGTCGAATGGATTCCGCGAATCAGCAGGCCGCGAAGAGCCGCTCCAAGGTCGGGTCGCCCTGAACGGCCACGCGCAGCATTCGCTTGCAGGCGTCCCACTGCTTCTTCTGGCGCGCAACAGCCTCGGACTCGAGCTGGCTGGCCTCCGAGCCGACCATCTTCGTGCTGACCTGGACCCTCGCGAGGTAGCCCTCGGCCTGGTTCGCCAAGTCGGAGAGCCGATTCCGGTCGAAGCCGCGGGCCTCGAGCGCAGCGACGATGGGCGCGCGGGCCGGGTCGAGGAGCGCCCGAAGGAAATGGAGCAGCTCCTGCGCCCGGCTGACCTTGTCGACTCTCACCACGCGCTTGAGCTCGAACGATTCCTGCCCTTCCTCGGTCGCGGGCGCCTGTCCGATCCGCCGGATCCGGAAGCGCTCGAAGCTCACCGTCTGGACCCAGCGGGCGTGGGGCTCCAGCGCCGGATCGGCCTCCAGGTCCGCCGCGGCGGCCGGCAATCGGTTGCGTAGCTGCTCGCTCTCCGAGTCGATCTCCTTCCACTGCACCGCGGTGGTGGCGAGCTCGTTGCGCTTATCGGCCAGGTCGGCATGCTGCTCGCGGTCGTACCGCTCGGCCTGCTCTCCGGAGACCTGAATCGTCTCGAGGTCGCTGTCGCGCAGCCCCGCGCGACCGACGCGCTCGGCGTTCTCCGGCTTGCGCAGCGCGACGGCGAGCTGGCCGCGCGAACGGACGCGGGTGCAGAAGTAGAAACGCGAGGAGTTGTTCGTGGTCATGGCTCTCTCCTTGAAGGATTTGGGGTTGACGACGGCGTCAGCCTGCCAAGCCCGTGTTCGAGTGCCAGGGCCTTGGTGGTCGGTTCTCGTCCACTGTCCGGTTCTCGACACAGGGGCCCGCCGCCTGGTCCCTTGGTGCGGGAGAAGGATGAATGGGGAAGCTGTCAGGAGTTCCGGAGCGCCAGCCTTCGTGCTGGCGGGCCTACGGACTTGACCCCCGCCGGGTGATCCAACCAGAGCCTCAGTGCCGGTTCGGTCGGTTGAAGCCCTGTGCCCGAATCGCAGATCCGAATCGCTCGAGCGCCGGTGGGCCCGCCCCCTCCCCTCCCAAACGGCCCGCGCGACCAGCGTGCTCGCCGCGGTCCTGGTTGCGCGGGCCTGGGAGGGGCGATCGCGTCTGCTGGCCTTCCGCATTCCGGCTTGATCGCACTGCACTACGCCTTGACGCCCGGAGCGCCGCAGCACTTGCGAGCGGTGCTCGAACAAGCGACCAGTCCTCGCACCGGCACGGGCGATCGCCTCTCCCAGGCGCGCCCTCAGTGATCGAATCGAGCACGGTGGGAGTGCGCGCCGTCTGGGAGAGGAGGGTGAGGGCCAGCGGTCTGCGCGGTGTCTCCG
>ENA-UOOR01000759-UOOR01000759.1-fermentation-metagenome-genome-assembly--contig:-NODE-759-length-42694-cov-157.117967_pt1 | contig 42694 bp, 41 predicted proteins | sample MGYA00245780_ERZ724029 | MGnify/ENA primary metagenome ERZ724029 (study PRJEB28704, sample SAMN03018315) | fermentation metagenome | biome: anthropogenic terrestrial biome; feature: soil... | reverse complement strand
CATCTTTTAATATTGAAATTGATTCTACCTCCTCTATTGAGACATTATTCATATCTCTTTCAACACCATCCACCAGAATAAGTGGTGCACTCGAAGTAAATGATGATAATCCTCTCACCCAAAATGATGCATTGTCATATCCCGGCTCTCCTGAACGCTGTACAATAGTCGCACCGGCTATGCGTCCAGACAATGAGGACACTAAGGAGCGCTGTGGAATCATTAAATCTTGGGTTGACACAGATGAAATAGAACCTATCACACTTACTTTCCTTTGTTTACCCATACCAACAACAACAGCTTCATCCAGGAGTGTTGTTTCTTCTGTCAAAGTGACATCTATTGCCAATCTGTTTCCAATTGTTACTTTCTGTTCATGAAAACCAATAAAAGAAAAGATAAGCACCTCTCCTTTTTCAGCTTCTATTACATAATAACCTTCAGTATCAGTTACAACGCCACGAGTAGTTCCTTCAACCGTAACATTGGCTCCGGGTAAAGAATTTCCACTTATGTCAATTACTTTGCCTCTGATAAGCATTCTGCTTTGAACAGTTTCATCTATTGTTGTATTTGCATATGCTTCCATAACAGGATAACATAAAAACACAAATAACAACTTCAGCATTACCATAAATGCAGCTTTTGTTAATTTGAAGTTAATATTTCTCATACATAAGATTTTTTAATAAATAAACATGTCTAAATGCATTTAAATTAAATTTGAATATTTTAATATGAATATCTAATTAATTCAGTAATGAGATAAATAATTCTATTTTACATTATAGTCTGTCATTAAATATTTTACCTGTGATATATTCAGCCGGAAAGAAATAATATTCTCCAGAAGTTGATTTTTAAAATGTTTTATTAATTTAAATTTATTCATAATTTTGGTTTTATGAATAAGCGAAATACTAATAAATCATGGATTCCAATATAATATTTAATTATATTATACAAATAAAATATAAATATAATTAATGAGCAAGGAAATGATTAAATATTTACAGGTATCGATCTGTTTTTATATTTTTCAAACGTATACAGATTACTTTGTTGCTGAAATTTCGCATATGGTTCGATAGCGGCTAAATATTTTGTAAATATTATGAGTGCGCAAATTACCCGCAAATAAAAAAAGCAGCTACATTCTCTTTTTATGTAACTGCTTGATTGTGAATGTAGCGAGACCGGGGCATGATCCCGGGACCTCATGATTATGAATAATTGAAGACTGTATTTCTCCCGCTTTCTTCATTTTATATACTTTATTTATATATCTTATTATTAATAATATAAACGAAAAATATTTCTTTATTCGTTTCATATTTATTTTCTATTTTTGTTTACCCACCTTTTAAAACGAAGTAAAATGGCTAAAACAATTTTTGACTATCAAAATAGAAATGTATCGGTTACTTTAACCCGCAAAGTAAGGAACAAAGGTGATGAATTTGCTCCTGCATTTTGGCGGATTACCTATAATCGAAAACTGAAACATTACACTTCCGGCTTTACATTTATGGCTGACGATTGGGATGATTTCGTAAATACTGGCATTGCTCCCCAAACCACAATGTTATCTATAAGTCACTCATTAGCTGTATCCCCTACTTTAAGCAGTTATTTAGCAACAGGAATAAGTTATGCTCGGACTAATGGGGCAGCGGTTATAAATAACTCATGGGGTGATTATGGAGGCGCATATTATGAGTATTTACATAGTACTGTCTTAGAAGATGCTATTCGTACTGCATTAATTTCTGGAAGAAACGGAAAAGGATGTGTTGTTGTTTTTGCATCTGGAAATGTAAACAGAAATGGGGTAGATTATCCAGGATCTTTTGATTCAAGACTATTAGTCGTAGGAGCAACAACTACTTCTGATAGAAAAGCCAGTTTCTCTTCTTATGGTTCAAGTCTTGATGTAGTGGCGCCCGGAGTTGACATATTGTCTACTGTTCCTAATAATGGTATCGAGTATATGAGTGGCACGTCAATGGCTGCCCCTCATGTAAGTGCGGTGGCTGCTTTGATTCTCTCAATTAATTCTGACCTTGCAGGATCTGAAGTTGTGAGAATTATTGAGAGCACTGCGCAAAAGGTTGGAGGATATTCTTATGTAACTACATCAGGGAGACCAAATGGAACATGGCACAATGAAATGGGATATGGATTACTTGATGCGTTTAATGCTGTTTCAACAGTAAGCGGGGTTGTTAATTTTGTAAATAAAACTGTCACTTCAAATACAAATGTTGCTGGATGGAGTATCTATGCACAGAATGTTACGGTTTCCCAATCAGCCATACTTAATTTTACAATTGGAAATCTTATAACGATTGATTACCCTTTTACAGTTAATGCAGGTTCACAATTTATAATAAACTTGTAATAATTTCACTATTAACTCAAAACTCATTTACAATTAAAATAATAAAGGTGGTTTTTTTGCCACCTTTATTTATTAGAAGAAATCTACAAATATCTATCAATCTAATTATTTTCAACCTTGGTTATATACCAACAGGATGTTGTGAAGAAGTTTCTGATATATCTGATAAGAGAAAGAATAGGTGACAATTTTCGGGGTTTTAGGCTGAACTTTTGTTTATAATGTGGATTTATGAACCACAAGTATCTATTAATCTGGATAAAGTCGTTTTTCTTCAAAAGTTTCTCAAACTTTTCTATTGGAACTCTACATTCCTTTATATCCAGCAATTCATCTACACAAGTTTGTTCCTCTCCAAAAGAATATAGTAGCCATCGATATATAGGTCTCGGTAAAAGATGGAAGAATGGCAGTTTTGACAAATATTTATGTCTACAAATTTGTTGATGCCCCCCAAAAGGCATTTGCCATGCGGGAAATCTCCAAAAAATAATACCATCCTTTGCTACAAATTGTTTTATATGTTTCAAAAATTCATCTTTGCGTCCAATATGCTCTATCACATCATGCACCAGTACAATATCATACTTCTCGTCCCCGTCTCTATTATTCATATCAAAAAAATCGATTGAAACGAATTTGCCCTTAATATTCAAAGATTCATAAAACGAGTCAGCCTCTAAAATCCTTTGTTCCGAACGATCAATTCCTGTTACATCACAACCAATCTCTGCGAACGGCAATAAATTTCCTCCCTCCCCACATCCAACTTCAAGTACTTTACATCCTTTACTAATAGAATAATACTGCCGTACATAATCAATATAAAACTCTCTTGAAGTATTTGCAAGTTCATTGAAATAACGCAATCGATCTGAATGTCTCTCTTGCATATAATATTTTTTACATATTTTTATTTGACTTAGATGAGAGTACTTACTGCCTCTCACTAAGTTGCAAAGGTAAAAAAATTACAACAACTTACGTGTAGAAAGCTTTTATATAACACATGAAAGTTTCTGTAAATCTCAATCCTACCTTTATTCTTTACCTATGTAAAATCTTTGATGTTTTAGATCACTACACATTCACATGCGTCATTTATTCCTATTTAGTTATTCATGATTAGTAAAGCATTTTGTTGCTTCCTCTGTCAATTGTTCCGCTTCCTGTTCTTTCAGCCTTGCCCTTTCCAACTTTTTAGCTTTTTTCGATAACAGCCTTTTCGTATAGTTCCACTTGTTTGCGAATTATTCTCACGCTATCCCCCCCGGTTCTCAAAAATACTGTCCAAGCTGATTACTCCTGCAGGAGTGATTTCTCCCTGCATCTGAACGTACCGGTATTTAAGATCGTTGTCCTTATAGGTGGCGATTTCTTTCCGCTGGTAGAATACGATGATAATAAAAAACAGACATATAATACATAATCCGATCATCCCGTAAAATATCTTGCTGGAAGCAATACTGAAAATATGGTGGTGTTCGGTTCTTACCGGTTTGCGGATTTCTCCAATCGCTTCATCCAGTTTACCGGATAACTCGTCTATGGCCGACAAGTCCGGTAGTTCAATATCGGGTTGGATGGGGTTGTTGTTCCTGCTCCCTGCCTTTATAAGCCCCCTGATTTCTTCAAAGAGCGTGTATATCTCGTTAATTTCTATATTCTTCATTTTTTAATATGTTATTATGTTATTGCCTTGATGTTTTATTGCACCCTTGCATTTATGCATTGGGGCACTGATGTAATGAGATCATGAAGCCATGACTTGTTGAGATATTGACTTAATGCATTATATAGAGTATATCTGCCGTCCATGCCTTCGTCTTTTCTTTTTCCTCGGTTGCCGGTACAGGTATTCCTGATCGTCATTGTTACCGTTTGCAGGCCGGATGTCGAACAGTCCTCCCAATCCCGATGTGATGGATTCGATGCCTATCTGTACTGTTGCCGATTGGGATTGCGCCTGATCCTGCTGTATGGATTGCCTAGCATTCCGGTTCAACTGAAAGTCAATTTTCGAGTAGCTGAACATCCTGTCTATTTTTGAACCGCTGAACTTGTACCCGTTCTTCTCAAACCGTATCCCTTCCACGGTGGTGGTATTGCCTTTGGTTTTAAATTCCGTTTTAATTCCCGTTCTCTTAAGCTCCTGCATCAACTGTTTCCAGTTCCGGCATTTTGGTACGGCCGTTTTAAGGACGTTGTATATCTCATATTTGGTTTTGTCCGGTTCCTATAGCCGGTGTTGCTTTACATTCTCATTGCCGGTGGAGAAATACAACCCGTACTTTTCCGTGAGTTCCTTGCAGATCTTCCCGCTACGGTAACGGCCGTTACTGTCGGAAATGGTCTTTCCGTTATTGTCAACTCAATTGAACACTAAATGAATATGCGAGTGTTCCCTGTCGAAATGTCTGGCGATGACATACTGCGTGTCGGTGATTCCCATGCGTTTCATATAATCGTGTACGATCTTCACCATCATTTGGTTAGTTATCTTGTCCTTATCCTGTGCGGAAAAATCAAGGGAGATATGCCCGACCGGTTTCGACACCCTGCCGTTCATCCCTGCCTGCGTTACAAAGTTCTCGATGAGGAAAGAAAGGTTTTTCAGGCGTAAACCGTCCGTATCAAGTATCTGCGTCTTTTTCTTTTCATCGATGACGTATTTTACCACACCCTTGAAAGAACTTCCCTTTGTGATCTTAGCTATCATTGCGCATATCTTCTATCACGTCATCGATCTTGTTTGCCAGACGGAGAGTATATCCCGTGGAAAGGATAAGGCATCCTTTTTCTTTCATCGGAATTTAATTTTGATGAGTGTTTGATGAGCTTCTATTTTATTTATTATTAAATATATAGATAAGATATTCATCATTTCATCAAAAAACAGGTGTCTAAAAATTCCCGTGTGACGGTAAAGAACCGTCCCGTTTTTTTCTCGTCCTTATACTTTATCAGATTCAATGAATTATAAGCTGGAATATAGGTCGTATAGGTGAGTGTGCTGGCGGCGGGCTGTAGGCTCCACCGGTTTTTGATCCGTTCCGAATCCTGCTGCCTGTCAAAGAGCACTTCCTCAATGCCGATCAGCAACTTGCCCGTCCAGTCGGCATTGAACTGGCTGCGGAAATCCTCGTTGGTGTTGAAGGTCATGTTCTTACCGAAAATCGTTTTCAGCAAATTAAGGAAAGTGGATTTTCCGGTATTGCGCCCCACGGAACACGCACCTTTGTCATCTCACCGGATAGCAACGGTTTATGGACTTCCTTGTAATAGGTGGTTCCTACCCTGACATATAATTTGTGGGCTTCCATGACCTTATTTCATTTTCCTGCGTGAGCTGCGGGCAACGGTGCGGGTGATTTCACTATAGTTATGGCGGTCACGTGTCTTGTTCTCCGCCCATGCCAGTAATTCTTTCCGTGAAAAGACAAGTTTGCCGTTATAAATCCGGTGGGGGATATCCCCTGCGGAAGTGAGCTTGTACATTTTCCCTCTGGATGTGGAATAACCGTTTTCTTTAAGGAAAGCGAGTACTTCCACAAGGTTGACAACATCAGAGTCCGTTTTTTGTGCTGCCGGTGGGGGCAGTAACCCGTGTACGGCTTCTTTCACTAAAGACCGTAGTTCTTCGGGTGTAGTAAGAATAATTTTTTCCATTCTTCTTCGTTTTTTATTTTAATGAAACATATAAATAAATGTCGCAAAGTAAGAACATAAACAATTGAATATTAAATCGTAAAACCGGTTTACACGGTACTACAAACAACGCCAATCGATGCCGATGGAAGACAAGCGGCGCCAAACGTAAAGCGGTAAACTATTTCCTGTTAAATAAATATAAATAAAGCGGGGAAGAACGGGAAGGCGGGAGGTGGTATTGGATATAAATTACTATGTCCTATTGTTTACAGGTTAACTCTTCCAACACTTCAGAACGGATCGGGTGGTATAGGAATAAACTTCAACTCCCCTGAATGTATATGCTATTTCATCCACGATAATCCCGGCATCGATCCGTTTATCCACGGTCGGGCGGGAAATGCACAGGATATCGCTCATCTCCCGCTTGCTTAACTCGACTGGTTCTGTAATACCGTTTCGGGAAATATACTGTTTAAGTGATGCAAGGGCTTTTTCAAGGTTTTCTGGCTGTGCGGTGTAGGGTTGTTTGCGTTGTTTCAGGGTTATAACTGCGGTTTCAATATCAAAATCATCCAGTTCCGGCTTGGATTCAAGTTCCAACCTTAATTTCTTCAAATCCTCCCAGTTCGGAAAGGGGAAAGGTATATTTGCGGGGACGTGCCATAATGCATGATTTTGAAAAACAAACATACTAATTTATTATTTGATTTCAAGCAATGGCTTTGAGTTCTTTTGTTTACCCATTGTTTACCCGCAAATAAAAAAAGCAGCTACATTCTCTTTTTATGTAACTGCTTGATTGTGAATGTAGCGAGACCGGGGCATGATCCCGGGACCTCATGATTATGAATCATGCGCTCTAACCAACTGAGCTATCTCGCCATTAAATAATTACAGCCTTTGTCAACTGCTTTTCAGACCTTATGATTATGAATCATGGGCTCTATCCAGCCTGGCTGTTTATTGAAATATCTGAAAAAAGGTACACAAAACTAAAGTTTACTGCCCTAAATTCGAGGTGCAAAAGTAGCACTTCTTTTTGAATTCTGCAATACCAATTTCAAAAAAACATTCAATACGGGCTTAATTTTAAAATTCTCACTGTTTTTATCTCTTTCACTTGTGGGAGACAGCAGTAAATGGGATGATAGATTTTAGTGCTTTTCAGACAAATTCCCTTTAGATAAATTCGGTTTAATGTTGTAATTTTGTGCCGTAAACAGTGTTTCTAACCTCACATTAATATTAAAAAGTGATTTATCCCGATAATTTTGAGCAGAAGATAGAGTTTAACAGAGTACGCCAACTTCTTTCGGAGCGATGTCTGAGCCAGCTGGGAAAAGAGAAGGTGGAAGAGATGCACTTTTCTGCCTCCTACAACGAGATAACGACTCATCTCTCCCAGACCGAAGAGTTTGTTAGAATAAGGAAAGAGGAGGATTCTTTTCCCGACGGCCATTTTTATGATATGCGGCCGGTACTGAAACGTATACGTATAGAAGGGGCATGGATAGACCAGGGTGCTCTGTTTGAATTACGCCGTTCACTGCAGACCATTAACGGGATTGTGGCATTTCTGCATCGTGACGATGACAAAACACCCAAATACCCTAATCTGCTTGCTCTTACAGAAACATTGATCACCTATCCGGAGATCACCAAAAGAATAGACATAATACTCGATGATCTTGGCCAGGTGAGGGACAATGCATCGCCCCAATTGTCGAATATCCGTCGCGAACTGAGCTCTACTATGAATGGTATTTCAAAAAGCCTGAACACTATCATGCGTAAGGCACAGGCTGAAGGATTTGTAGATAAGGATGTTTCGCCGAGCATGCGTGACGGACGGCTGGTGATCCCTGTTAATCCTTCTTACAAGCGTAAGATAAAGGGAATCGTACACGACGAATCCGCATCAGGGAAAACAGTCTTCATTGAGCCATCGGAGGTGGTGGAGGCCAACAACCGCATCCGTGAACTGGAGGCGGATGAGCGCCGGGAGATCATTAAAATACTGACAATATTCAGCAGCTGGCTAAGGCCTTTTCTGCCGGATCTGCTGGAGTCGTATGAGTTTCTGGCTAAAATAGATTTTATTCAGGCAAAAGCATCTTTTGCGATGCTTACAGGCGGAATCAAGCCTTCCGTGGACAACGTGCAGCAGATAGATTGGGTGGAGGCGGTACACCCTTTGCTCTTCCTTGCCCTTAAAAAACAGAACAGAAAGATTGTACCACTTGACATCACACTTGATAACAAGAACAGGATACTTGTGATCTCCGGTCCCAATGCCGGAGGTAAATCAGTATGCCTGAAAACAGTAGGTCTATTGCAATACATGGTGCAGTGCGGGCTGCTGATACCACTGAAAGAGAACTCGAGAGTGGGCTTGTTCCACGATATTTTTATCGATATTGGTGATGAGCAGTCTATAGAGAACGATCTTTCTACATACAGTTCACATTTGATGAACATGAAGTTTTTCGGAAAGAACTGCAACGGCAATTCGCTGCTGTTGATCGATGAATTTGGAAGCGGTACCGAACCGCAGATTGGAGCAGCTATTGCGGAGGCGTTGCTCGACAGGTTCAATAGTCAGAAATCGTTTGGAGTTATCACTACCCACTACCAGAACCTGAAGCATTTTGCCAATGAGCATGAGGGAGTGGTTAACGGAGCCATGCTTTATGACCGGCATGAGATGCAACCCCTTTTCAGGTTATCAATTGGTAATCCGGGGAGCTCGTTCGCCGTGGAGATAGCCCGTAAAATTGGCCTTCCCGAAGATGTGATTATCAGGGCATCGGAGATAGTGGGCAACGATTACATCAATATGGACAAATATCTGCAGGATATTTCACGCGACCGGCGCTACTGGGAGCGCAAAAGAGACGAGATACGCCGTGAAAGGAAGCATCTGGAAGAGCTGACATCGAAATTTGAAACCAGACTCGAAGAGATAGATAAACAGAAAAAGGAGATAATCCTGCAAGCAAAACAACAGGCTGAAAAGCTTATCCAGGAAAGCAATGCCCGTATAGAGAGTACTATCAGGCAGATTAAAGAGTCGCAGGCTGATAAAGAAAAAACAAAACAGGCACGACAATCGCTTCGTGAATTCAAGGATAAAATTGAACCTGATGGAGCTTCAGAAGTAAAAGCCCGTGGAAGGCGGAAAAGGAAGCAAAAGACACTTCCAGCAGATGCTGCACAACAGGTGAAAAAGCCGGAGGTAGGAGATACCGTGCGATTTAAAGGACAGGCTTCGGTGGGAGAGGTTTTGGATATTTCCGGTAAAAGGGCGACTGTCGCTTTCGGGATGATAAAGTCAACTGTAGATCTGGACAAGCTTGAACAAGTTAGCGCCAATCAACTTAAAAAAGAGAAGAGAACATCTAACACACGCGATTTTATGCATGAAAGGAGATTGAATTTCAAGCAGGATATTGATGTTAGAGGAATGCGTGGTGACGAAGCACTGCAGGCCGTGATCTACTTTATTGACGATGCCATACAGCTTGGCGTTTCACGTGTTCGTATTCTACACGGCACCGGGACAGGTGCCCTGCGGCAGATTATAAGGGAGTACCTGGGTAGCGTGAACGGCGTGGCGCATTATCAGGATGAACATGTTCAATTTGGCGGAGCAGGTATAACCGTGGTAGATCTGGAATGACATCATTAATAAAAAAAGAAGTGCCATCACTTCAATGATGATTGGTATGTTTATTATTCCCCTCTCAGCACTGGTGATGTAGTTAGGGAACCAGGCTGGAGCCCTTAATGCGGCAGCCTACGCAGAGGCAACCCGGAACGCACACTATATTTGGTATGTGTTCGTTGCTATAGGTACTGTTTCAGCAGTTACGTTGAATATTTACGTACACATTACCCGTAACATTGACAAGGAAAATAACTATGAACAAGAAGCCGGAGCACATGACAATAGTTAAATTATCCTAATTTAGAACTTGTCACTTGTAAAGGCGTTATAGTATAAACATAAATTATAGTTTTAAAATTACTAACAGGTATGAGATTAGATCTGAGTTCACACATTACACTGGAAGGGGTTCCAAAAAAGTATTACAGGCCTGAGAATGATTATGAAGAGTATAATCTTTCGAGGTACGAGAAGTTGCCGCTGGCTATTTATGAGGAGACAAATAAAGCTGCCAAAAAGATAGCAAACGACATTGTAAAAGAGATGTTAAAGCTGAAACAAACGGGGAAACAGTTTGTATTGGGAATTAGTGGCGGCAGTTCACCTCTGCCGGTATATGAGGAGTTGGTAAGACAACACAGGGAGGAGAATTTAAGCTTCAGTAATCTGGTTGTATTCAATACCTACGAATTTTACCCGGTCATGGATTTTGCGTACAGCAACCTGCAGATGCTGAAAGATTTTTTCTTGAACCGGATAGATATCAAACCGGAGAATATATTCTCTCCTGATGCAACCATCGAAAAAGACCTTATAGCCGAAAACTGTGAGGTTTTTGAAAAGGATCTCCAGAGAATGGGCGGATTGGACTACCTCCTGCTTGGGTTGGGTAGTAAAGGCAACCTTGCTTTCAACATGCCGGGCAGCAGTCTTCACTCTCAGACACGTCTGGTTATGCTCGACGGTGATTCGAGAAAAGATATCGCTCGCAATTTTGGTTCACTTGATAAGGTTCCTGTAAGTGCAATTACTATGGGGCTGTCAGATATGATGGAGGCAAGAAAAATTACTCTTGTAGCATGGGGTGAACAAAAAGCAGAAAGTGTGCATAATATCGTTGAAGGCCCTGTAACGGATATGGTTCCCGGGTCAATATTGCAGACACATTCGGAAGTTAAGCTGTTTGTTGATCTGGCAGCTGCCTCTGACCTTACACGCATAAGCCATCCATGGCTTGTAACCAACTGCGATTGGACAAACAAACTTATCCGGAGGGCTATTGTTTGGCTCTGTGGCGTTGTTGACAAGCCCATTCTGAAGCTAACTAACAAGGATTACAATGATAACGGTTTGAGCGAACTAATTACACTATACGGATCGGCATATAATGTTAACATTAAAATATTCAATGAATTACAGCATACAATTACAGGGTGGCCCGGAGGTAAACCCGATGCCGATGATACTTATCGTCCCGAAAGGGCAAAGCCATATCCGAAAAAAGTTATAATCTTCAGCCCACACCCAGATGATGATGTGATCTCTATGGGAGGCACATTTCAGAGGCTTGTCAATCAGGGGCACGAAGTACATGTCGCTTACCAGACATCGGGGAATATTGCTGTGGGGGACGAAGAGGTGATCCGCTATATCTCTGTATTGAAAAGTATGCGCAAAAAATTTGATCCCGGCAACAAAGGATTACTGGAGAAATACGAGGGTATCCGACAATATCTGATGCACGAAAAAGCAAAAGAAGATCAGGATACCCCCGATATTCTGTTTATAAAAGGAAGAATCCGTCGAGAAGAAGCACGTTCTGCCGATAGGTATGTGGGGCTTTCTGAAGAGAATGTTCATTTTCTGGACCTTCCTTTTTACGAAACCGGAAAAGTTAAAAAGAACCCTATCTCCGAAAAGGATGTGAACATTGTGAAAGATTTCATTCAAACCATAAAACCACATCAGATATATGTTGCCGGCGACCTTGCCGATCCGCATGGTACACATAAGGTGTGCCTCGATGCCATTCTGGCTTCCATTGACATACTAAAAGAGGAAGAATGGTTTAAAGACTGCCGTGTATGGATGTACCGTGGTGCATGGATGGAGTGGGAGATAGACCATATTGAAATGGCAGTACCCCTTTCACCTGAGGAGCTCAGACAGAAAAGGAACGCTATACTTAAACATCAGTCGCAGATGGAGAGTGCACCTTTCCTTGGGGACGATGAGAGGTTGTTCTGGCAACGCTCAGAAGAGCGTAACCGTGCTACTGCCGAAATGTACTGGAAGCTTGGACTGGCGTCATATGAAGCGATAGAGGCATTTGTTGAGTACATTCCGGTACAATGATGTAAAAAGACCCTTTTGGTTATTATTGATATAATGAGCTGCCCGGAAAGCCAGGCAGCTCATTTAGTTGGTGCCTGATATACTTATGGCTACTCTAATACATTGTACATGCTGGTATTGATCTGTGGTATTTTGTTGCTGAGATCCACAGAACAAAAAGGTTATCAATATTATACATATGATAGCTGTTTTGAACTGACAGGGAAGAATATTATATATTTATGTCGATATTTTAAAAAAAAAGTCGTATATTGTGGCCTTTTCTAAAATAACACATGTCGAAAGAAAAATTCCATATTGAGTTTTTGATGGGCAATGCAACTCAGAGCAGTTTGTGGCGTATGATCAGCCAGATTGATGGCCTTTCGGAATGGTTTGCAGATGAAGTGTCAATGGATGAGACAGAAACCATTTACACCTTCACGTGGGGGAAATCATCAAACCAGGCTATGATTTTGAATCAGAAGCCACAGTCAAGTATTCGTTACAGATGGATTGACGAAGGTGAGGAGAACTATTATTTTGAGTTTTTACTTCGTAAACTTGAACTATCAGGTGATGTTACACTGGAGGTTACAGATTTTGCCGATCCGGGTGAAAAAGGAGATGCTATTACTTTATGGGAGTCGCAGATAGATGAGTTGAAGCGAAGATTAGGCATCTGACAGTTTGTGGTTGCAATATAGTTACTCGCTTTAATCAACTTTACATTTTTGAACTGCATTTGTACGTTTGATTTTACTATCTTTGTCATAAAATTAAACAGGTCTCTTTTTGTTCAGATTTAATGGGTAGATTTTTCCAAATAAAGCGATTATACAGTTATATTCTTACAACCTTTATCCCGCTTTTTCTGATGACTTTTGCCATATGCCTTTTTCTGGTATTGATGCAATTCCTGTGGAAATACGTGGAAGATATGGTAGGCAAAGGGCTGGGGTTGGATGTAATAGGGGAGATGTTCTTCTATGCTGCACTGAACCTTATTCCGATGGCATTACCATTGGCAATCCTGCTTGCATCGCTGATGGTATTCGGGAATATAGGCGAAAACTTTGAGCTGCTGGCCATAAAATCGGCAGGTATCCCTCTGCTTAAAATCATGAAACCGCTCATTGTCCTTGTTTTCTGTATTTCAGTGAGTGCCTTTTTCTTTCAGAACTACGCTGTTCCAAGAATTCAGACCAAATTCTATTCGTTACTTATATCCATTAGACAAGCATCACCAGAACTGGATGTTCCAGAAGGTGTCTTTTATAAAGAGATAGAGGGGTATAACCTTTACGTGGGAAAAAAAGACAGACGCACGGGAATGTTGTATGATGTGCTGATATACGATATTGCGAGCGGATTCAACAATATGGCTGTGATTATTTGCGATTCGGCCAAAATGAGTATGACAGAAGATAAGACAATGCTTATCTTCACAATGTACAGCGGGCAGCAATTTCAGAATTTCAACCAGGGTTCATCATCTCAGTATAATCCCGATTTTGTTCCGTACGCACGTGAAAGCTTCAAGGTGAAGACAATGATGATCTCTTATGATGCCAATTTTAACCGCATGGGAGAAGATGTTATTGAAGGAAGCTCTACAAGTAACTATGTATCCAAAAATCTTTCAGAACTTGGCTATTCCATCGATTCCATGACTATGATAATGGACAGTGTAAACGTGATGGACAGAAAATTGATGAAAAATTACTCCTTTCTCACCTTTCGCAACAGCTACCCTGCCGATAAGAGAGATTCGCTAATAACAGCTCCTTTGTATTCAAATGTTGAGGTCCCTTCGCCCGACACCCTTCTGCAGTCGAAAAGGGCCGAAGAGCAGTCGGCTATACTCCAGAGTGCATTTATGAAGGCCGATAATAACAGCAACGAGTATCTTTTCAGATCTTTCAACAAGACAACTACTCAAAAGACCATAAACCGGCATTGGATAGAATGGCATCGAAAATTTACCATTCCTTTCACCTGCCTTATATTCTTTTTTATTGGCGCACCACTGGGGTCGATAGTCAGAAAAGGAGGTCTGGGCACACCTATTGTCATATCAGTAATACTTTTCATTATCTATTACATTGTGGAAAATGTTGGATACAAGATGACACGAGACGGTGTTTGGGTACATTGGTTCGGTATGTGGTTCAGTTCGCTTGTTCTGCTGCCTATTGGTGTATTCCTTACCCACAAAGCAGTTAACGATTCTGTAATCATGAATGCAGATACCTATGTTGAATTCTTTAAGAGGCTGTTCTTTATTCGTGAAGCAAGAAAGTATAATGTAAAGAGTGTAATTATTGATATACCGGACTACAACAAAATATCGGGTTCTTTATCGGAATTATCAGGTGAAATTGATATCTTTATCAATAGATATAGAAGGTTGTCCTATAAACAGTATTGGACAGATGTTAATTACGATAGGGAATTGAGATACATCAAAAGCTCAATGGAAATAATACTAAACCAGCTATCCAACTCAAGAGAACTAAAGGTGCTTGCAAAAGCTGAAGAGTTCCCGGTGCTCATCAGTAGTTTCCGCCTTTTTAAAACAAACTCGCTTCCTGCCAGGATAAGCATGTATTTCTTTCCGTTTGGTATAATTCCGAGACTCTTATTTATACCCTTTGAAGTGAGAATAAGAAAAGATCTGGAGAATATTCAACTGCTGATAGTGAATTTAAAAAAAATTATCGGTAATATTCATGCACCTGTTGATGCAGCAATTGCAGGAAAAACGGTGATAGAACATAATTTTGATGCAGTAATATCTGAAGATTAAAACTCAGTAACAGCATAAAATAATTTTATATATATGCAAAATAATATTAAATTAAACACCATCGAGGAGGCTATTGATGAAATAAGGAATGGAAATTTCATAATCGTGGTCGATGATGAAGACAGAGAAAACGAGGGCGACCTGATTATAGCTGCGGAGTGCATTACCCCTGAAAAGATCAACTTTATGGAGACACATGCAAGGGGCCTTATTTGTGCGCCTGTGACTAAAGAACGCGCCGAAGAGCTGGAGCTTCCGATGATGGTTACTCATAATACTTCTATCCATTCAACGCCTTTCACGGTATCCATTGATTTACTTACCCATGGTTGTACAACTGGAATTTCGGCCTACGACAGGGCTCAAACCATACTTGCACTTACCCGCGAAGAGACTGCGCCGGAAGATTTTGGCCGTCCGGGACATATTTTTCCACTTAGGGCACAATCAAAGGGTGTACTTCGTCGTGCAGGGCATACAGAAGCATCAATAGATTTTGCCCGTCTCGCAGGCTTGTATCCTGCCGGCGCACTCGCAGAAATTAAAAACGAGGATGGTTCCATGGCTCGCCTTCCGGAATTGATGAATATGGCCAGAAAGTTCGATCTTAAGATTGTATCCGTAGCCGATCTGATTAAATACAGGCTCCAGACCGAATCGCTCATAGAAAGGGGTGAAGCGGTCAGGCTTCCAACGCAATACGGCGATTTTATGATGATTCCTTTCCTGCAGAAAGCCACCGGACAGGAGCACGTGGCGCTGGTAAAGGGTGAATGGCACGATGATGAGCCTATACTGGTACGTGTGCACTCATCGTGTATAACGGGCGACACTTTTGGTTCAATGCGCTGCGAGTGCGGGGAACAGCTGCATAAAGCGTTGGAGATGATTGAAAAAGAGGGTAGAGGCGTGCTGGTATATCTGAACCAGGAGGGACGTGGAATAGGACTAATGGCAAAAGCAGCTGCATACAAACTGCAGGAACAGGGACTTGACACAGTAGATGCCAACCTTCATCTCGGCTACCAGGCCGATGAGAGGGATTACGGAGTGGGAGCCCAGATATTGCGCAGCCTTGAAGTGAGGAATATGCGACTGATGACCAACAATCCCAGAAAAAGGATCGGATTGGAATCGTATGGACTGGAGGTAGTTGAAAATGTGCCTCTTGAGATTACGCCCAACAAGTATAATCACTTCTATATGGAGACCAAAAAGAAGAAAATGGGGCATGTGCTTCGAAATATAAAATAGATTATAAAAATAAATAGATATGTACGGAAAAATGCAACAACACCTTCAGGCCGAGCTTAGAGCAATAGAAGAGGCAGGACTTTACAAGAATGAAAGAATTATTGTTACCCCGCAAAGGGCAGAGATAAGAGTTCAATCGGGGCAACAGGTACTTAACTTTTGTGCCAACAACTACTTAGGGTTGTCTGATAATCCGAGGCTGATAGGCGCTGCAAAGCGGGCATTGGATGAACGCGGTTATGGCATGTCGTCGGTTAGATTTATCTGCGGTACTCAAGACTACCACAAGGAGCTGGAAAAGACTATCAGTAACTATTTTAAAACTGACGATACCATTCTTTATGCTGCCTGTTTCGATGCAAATGGCGGACTATTTGACCCTCTTTTTACCGATGAGGATGCTATCATCTCCGACATGCTTAACCATGCATCTATTATTGACGGTGTTCGGCTTTGCAAGGCTAAACGATATCGTTATGCCAATGCTGATATGAACGACCTTGAAGAAAAGCTGAAAGAGTCGCAGGCTCAGCGATTCAGAATTATTGCAACCGATGGTGTATTCTCAATGGATGGAAATGTGGCACCTATGGACAAAATAATGGAGCTGGCAAAAAAATACAACGCACTGGTAATGGTAGATGAGAGCCATTCTGCAGGTGTAGTTGGTAAAACCGGAAAAGGCGTTACTGAATTATTCAATATCATGGGAGATGTTGATATCATTACTGGTACTCTGGGTAAGGCTTTCGGCGGTGCTATTGGCGGATTTACCACTGGGCGCAAGGAGATTATTGAGATGCTGCGCCAGCGTTCACGACCCTATCTTTTTTCCAACTCAATTCCACCAATGGTGGCTGCATCTGGCATGGAGGCTTTCCACATGCTGCAGGAATCAAATCAGCTGCAGGATAAACTGCATGAAAATGTGGACTATTTTGTAACTAAGATGAGAGAGGCAGGGTTCGACATTAAACCAACCCAATCGGCCATTTGCGCAGTGATGCTGTATGATGCCAGATTGTCGCAAGATTTTGCCGCCGGAATGCTTGAAGAAGGAATATATGTGACCGGATTTTATTATCCTGTGGTTCCGAAAGGTGAAGCACGAATTCGTGTACAGCTTTCCGCAGCTCACGAACATGAACATCTTGACAAAGCTATTGCGGCATTCATAAAAGTGGGGAAAAAACTGGAAGTGATCTGATTTCTGACTTACAACTCCTTAAAATATTTATCAAATGAAAGCATTGGTTAAGATTCGTCCTGAAAAGGGTATCTGGATGGAAGAGGTGCCAGTTCCATCTGTTGGTGTGAACGATGTACTTATAAAAATAAAGAAAACAGCTATTTGCGGCACCGACTTGCATATTTACAAGTGGGACGAATGGTCACAAAAAACCATCAATACACCTATGACTATTGGGCACGAATACGTGGGTGAGATTGTTGATATGGGCAGTGGTGTGGAAAATCTGAAGATAGGCGACCGTGTTACAGGTGAAGGCCACATTGCCTGCGGACACTGCCGTAACTGTCGCCGAGGCAAACTTCATGTCTGCGAAAACACCATGGGTGTGGGCGTTAATCGAGACGGTGCTTTTGCTGAGTATCTGCAGCTTCCGGCATCGAATGTTGTGAAGCTTGATCCTCGCATACCCGATGAGATCGCTTCCATAATGGACCCGTTTGGAAATGCTACACATACTGCACTCTCGTTCCCATTGATTGCTGAAGATGTACTTATTACCGGAGCGGGGCTTATAGGAAGCATGGCTACCGCCATTTGTCGATTTGCCGGTGCACGTTATATTGTGGTGAGCGATTTGAGCGATTACAGATTGGATATTGCAAAAAAGATGGGTGCTACGCTAACGGTTAATCCATCAAAAGGTGAAACTATAGCGAAGGCGGTAGAAAAGCTGGGTATGCGCGGATTTGATGTGGGGCTCGAGATGTCCGGTTCTCCTGCAGGCTTCAGGGATATGGTGGAAAATATGTACAACGGCTCAAAAATATCTTTACTGGGTATTCTGCCCAACACCACTACTGTAAACTGGAATGAGATTATCTTTAAAGCACTAACGCTGAAGGGAATCTATGGAAGAGAAATGTGGGAGACATGGTATCAGATGGAGCAGATGCTAATTACAGGCCTTGATTTGACCCCAGTTATTACACACCGCTTTGGCATTGATGATTTTCAGAAAGGATTTGATGTGATGGAAAGTGGACAGTGCGGAAAAGTTATACTGAACTGGGATTGATTTTGCAATTATTGCCCGTCTCTTGGATATTTAATTTCGGGACTGTCTGAAGGCTGCACTCAAAGCTAATTAGCTTAGTCTGTTAAGCTGTTCAATTTTATCGGAATTATTGCTGATTTTGCACCTGTAAGTATCAGTATCGTTTATAAAAAAAAGATAATCATGAAGCAGCTGGTATTATTACGCCATGGCAAAGCCGAACAAAATACGATGGCCAAAGACGACTATGACCGTGCACTTACCTTGCGTGGAAGCAAAAACGCTGCTGCAATGGGTGAATACATACTGAAAAGGTTGGGAATACCTGATCTGATACTCTCGTCATCGGCCCAAAGGGCTTATGAAACAGCAATATATGTTTCAAAAAGTATCGGGTATCCGGAAGAAGATATTAAAACCGATCAGAATTTGTACTTTGCCCCAGCGCGGTGGATAATGAATGTGATTTCAAAACTTCCAAATGAGGTTGACACTTGCCTTTATGTAGGGCACAATCCGGGTATAACAAATTTGATAAACGACCTGGGAGTGCTGATTGATATTCTTCCCACGGCATCGGCCGTATGCTTTGAGTTCAATGTCGATTCATGGATTAATATTACTGCAGAGCGCGCCAACTTCATGTGGCTGAAACTGGCGAAGGATCTGTAGAAACAAGCTTCAAAAAAGCCTTATTTGCTATTTAAAGACAAACTACGGTTTTGATTGTACCACAATCGAGGCGTAGAAAATCTTTCTTGTTTACTGATTAACGCCATCGCCATCACGTCACATAACCATCACGTCACATCGCCATCACGTCACATCGCCATCACGTCACATCGCCATCACGTCACATCGCCATCACGTCACATAACCATCACTGGAATTATCGACCTGTTAATTATTGCTGTAAAAATATCACCTTAAAGTTTTAGTAGTTACTGGTATTGAGCTGAACACATTTTATTGTGACTACTCTTATCACGGTTATTTTGAATGGTTCAGAGAGTAAAAGTCGCAATTGGTCGATAAAATAGTTCGGTTTATCTATTTGATTTGTCAAGGCATCCGGGTGTTATTATTTTTGTCTGCAAAATTGATTTCATCATATCAATAATTCAACAGAAAATAATATGAAGAAGATATGTTTTATAGCAACTTTTTTGTTACTATACTCTTTTATGTACCCACTGCAGGCGCAAACTAATAGTTCCATATCGGGTAAGCTTATTGATAAGGAAACCGAAGAGCCTGTACCTCTTGCCAATGTAAGGATACTTAGGCAGGCAGACAGCACCTTTGTAACAGGAAAAGCAACCGGCTCCAATGGCCTGTTTGCCATTCCGGTAAGATACGGATCATATATCCTGCATATCTCTTTCATTGGATATAACGATGTGTATAAGAATGTAAATGTAACTTCCGGCAATTCCTCGGTACAGCTTGGAAATATCTCAATAAGTACTGACAACATACTTTTATCGGAGACTGTGGTAACTGCAAAAGCGCCTGAAATAACTGTAAAGGGTGATACGTTGGAGTACAATGCGGATTCCTATAAAGTAACTGAAAGTGCGGTTGTTGAAGACTTGCTAAAAAAGATGCCGGGTGTGGAAGTGGATAATGATGGCAAGATAACAGTAAACGGGAAGGAGATAAAAAAAATATTGGTGGATGGAGAGGAGTTTTTCAGCAGCGACCCGAAAGTGGCATCTAAAAATCTTCCTGCAAAAATGGTTGAAAAGCTTCAGGTGCTTGAGAGAAAAACAGAAATGGCACAGATGACCGGATTCGATGATGGAGAGGAAGAGAATGTTATTAACCTGATGGTGCGCCCTGGCATGAAAGAGGGGCTTTTTGGAAATGCCTTTGCAGGCTACGGAAGCAAGGACCGGTATGAAGCTAATGGAATGCTTAACTATATGAAGAACAAGGACCAATTTACATTCTTAGGAGGTGTCAACAATACTAATAATGCAGGTTTTTCAGACCTTGCTTCGGCAATGTTCGGCAGTATGGGTGGCCGTGGAGGGAGAATGCGCATGTTCGGCGGCAGAGACGGAATATCAACCTCTGTAAATGCAGGAAGCAACTTCAGCAAGCAATTTACCTCAAAATTCAAGATCGGGGGAAATGCCCGTTACGGATATACCGATACCGATGTTCAGTCCGATGTATTTACACAGAACATTCTCAGCGCCGGAAATACACTGGAGAGCGAGAGTAACAGGTCGAACAACAAAAGCCGGAATTTCAATATGGACTTCAGGGTTGAATGGAACCCGGACTCATTCACTACCATAATTTTCCGTCCCGAAGCTTCATTTTATAACAATACCCGCGATGAAGAGGGCCATTTCCTTACCAAAGTTGAGCTGTCGGGCGATACTGTTAACCATGGTGATTCGAGGTACTTTTCAGAAGGAGACGGGAAGAACTACGGTGGAAATCTTGATATAAGTCGCAAACTTGGAAAAGCTGGCAGGGTAGTGAGTGCTCAACTGCGTGCAAACAGGGGTGAATCTGATAATAAGGGAACAAGCGTCTCTGCCACTTTTTACAAAGGGCCGCGTCCCGACGATCTCATAGATCAGCATTTTACAAATACCAGCGACAACACCTCCTGGAGCGGATATTTCTCATACGTGGAGCCTATAGGCAGAAATAACTTCCTTCAGCTTGCATACCGGTATCGACAGAACATATCTGAATCTGACAAAGACACCCGCTCAAAGGACGAAACAGGCAACTATACTGTACTGGATTCGTTGTACAGCAAAAGGCTGGAGAACAACTTCGTGAATCAGGACCTGGGATTGAACTTCAGGGCAATAAGAGAGAAATATGACTATATGTTAGGCTTTTCAGTGCAGCCGTCCAGCTCACGTAGTAAAACATTTATCGGAACAGATTTAATTCATGATGCCAGTCAAGAGGTTATAAACTATGCACCCATGGCTCAGTTTAACTATCGCTGGAGTCGAACCATGAATCTTCAGATACGCTATTTCGGAAATACCGACCAACCGTCGGTCTCGCAACTCTCTCCCGTGGTTGATGTCTCTGACCCGTTGAATATCCGCTATGGCAACCCCGACCTAAAGCCTTCTTTTCAACATCAACTTAGCTTGAGGTACAGGATGTCGAATCCCGAAAAGGCGAGCTCCATCGCAGCTTTTGTGAACGGTGGCTATCTTACCAACGATATCGTGTCTTCAACATTTACCGATATCAATACCGGCAGAAAGGAGACCACTTACAAGAACGTTGCCGGTAACTGGAATGTCAATGGCCGTGTTATGTTTAATGTGCCACTCAGGAATATAAAATTTTCAGTTTCTTCAATGTCTTTTGCAAGTTACAACCATACAAACGGATTTTCAAACAATGAGAAAAATCTGAATAAGCGCGTCAACCTGTCTGAGATGCTGGGATTGAATTATCGGTCTGATCTGTTCGATTTTGGTGTTCGGGGAAACATCAGCTACAATAGCGTGTCAAACACTATTAAAATACAGAACAATCAAAACTATTTCAACTATGGCGGAAATGCCAATACATCAATCTATCTGCCGTGGGACCTGACCATAGAGAGTGATATCAACTATTCAACAAACTCCGGATATGCAGATGGATTCCAGCAGAAAGAATGGTTATGGAATGCATCTGTTCAGAAGCAACTTTTTAAACAAAAGAACGGTACCATCCGTTTTAAGATATATGATATTCTGCAACAGCGCAGCAATATTAACAGAAGCGTAACATCGAACTATATACGTGATACTACTTCAAACACGCTCACAAGCTATTTCATGGTGCACTTTGTTTATAGGTTCAATATATTCAAAGGAGGCGCCACAAGGGAAGAGATGATACCTGAAAGAGGTAGCGGAAGATTTGGAGGCCATGGCCATGGTGAAAGAAGAGGCCCTAACATATTTTAATTTTTTTACAATATGGTACAGGTATTACAGCAAAAACAGAAGGTAAGTTGGAACAATGTGTTTGTACATATCCTTCTGTGGGGTGTGATATTTATTCTTCCCTACTTTTTTACCGATCCCGAGCGGATTTTCAACTTTCGCATGTTTTTAAGGTCACTCCCCGAGATGCTGGGATTCATGCTGGTTTTTTACCTTAACTATTTTTTTCTTATCGATAAGCTGCTGTATAAAGGAAAAAACAAAGAGTTTATAATTTACAATCTATTACTCATTATTGCAGTATCTTTCCTGATGTATTATGGCCGAGGAGTGATAGATTCTTTACTCCCTGAATTTAGGCCAAGGAGGCACAGAAGAAGCAGTTTCAGGTATATTTTTATATTACGCAATTCCACCTCTCTTTTTTTCATGACCGGGCTTAGTGTTGCATTGAAGATGACTGTAAGATGGCTTGAGGTGGAAAACGAACGGAAAGAGCTGGCAAAAGCAAAATCTGAAGCCGAGCTTCAGAACCTTAAGAACCAGATCAACCCGCACTTTTTGCTAAACACACTCAACAATATTTATGCGCTCATAGAGTTTAATCCTCCAAAAGCGCAGCAAGCAGTTGTGGATCTGAGCAAGATGCTGCGACATCTGCTCTATGACAACAACCAGACCTATGTTCCGCTAAAGCAGGAGGCTGATTTCATGCGTAACTATATTGAGTTAATGCGTATACGGCTACCTGATAATGTGAAGCTTACAACCGAATTCTCTTATTCGGAAACTGGGAATACTCTTATTTCTCCACTAATTTTTATATCTTTGATAGAAAATGCATTCAAGCACGGTGTAAGTGGAGACAAACCGTCGTTTATTGAAATTTCGCTAAAAGAGCATCCTGACGGAAAAGTGGAGTTTATTTCCAGAAACAGTTATTTCCCAAAATCGGTTTCAGATAAAAGCGGCAGTGGAATAGGGTTGGAGCTGGTGAAGAAAAAACTTGAGCTGCTTTACCCTGACAGATATCAGTGGAATATAAAAATTCAGGGCGATGTTTATTCTACTGTACTTGCGATTGATACAAAAAAAGAGCCTGATGATATTGAATTGTTGGATAGTTGATGATGAGCCGCTGGCTTTGTCGCTTCTGGAATCGTACGTTCAGAGAACCCCTTTTCTGAATCTTACCGGCAAATACAGTAATGCACTTTCTGCAATGAAGCACATAGCAGTGGAGAAAGTTGATGTGCTTTTCCTTGATATCCAGATGCCCGATGTGAATGGTATTGAGCTTGCACGTATCATTGACAATCATACACGTATTATCTTTACCACCGCTTTCAGCGAATATGCTTTGGAGGGATATAAAGTAAATGCGATAGATTATCTGCTAAAACCTTTCTCTTTTTCAGAATTTCTCGCCGCAGCAAAAAAAGCTTTGAACTGGTTTGAAATGACAGAATCAAAATCAAATAGTGAGTCTGTACAAGAGAATGTGGGCATTTTTGTTAAATCTGAATATCGCCTCTTGCATGTGTTGTACGACGATATGCTGTATATTGAAGGGTTAAAAGATTATGTGAAGATTTACACGGAAAGCAGTTTAAAACCTATTTTGTCTCTGATGAGCCTAAAATCGCTGGAGGAAGAGCTTCCCTCCGAGCGTTTCATCCGTGTTCATAGGTCGTATATCATTCACTTAAACAAAATCTCAAGCGTTGATAAAAACCGTATTATAATAGGAAAAAAACAGATTCCGGTTGGAGAGACCTACCGCAAACAGTTTCTTTCTGCTATCAGAAAATAACAAAACCTTCTGCCATAATCCACTTATAATACACGAAAGAAGTTGTGCTTTTTTGATCGGATTACCGAAACTTTCATTCTCATACCTCTTTATGGACTGTCACCTTAGGCGTTTTGTTTGTGCAAAATGTTTTCATGCTCATTATCTCTATTGCCGTGATCTGTAATTACTGAGCCATTATTTTACTTTTATCCTCGTTCTCTTCATTCTCTTCATTCTCTTCATTCCCTTCTTCGTAGTAATTATATCGAAAAGGCAATACCTCTCTGGTATCTTTTTCGCGAAGATACTTGTCGTAAATATTTATTTCTTTCTCTTTTAGAATCTCTTTTTGCTTCTGTGATACAATTTTTAATTGGCGTAACCGGCGATAAACAAAATATAAAAATAGCGCCCTGACATTTTTCCGTCGCGATTTAAAAGATTTTTTCGGCAACTCTTTTAAAGTGTATTTATATGTTTTTTTTAGATAAAAACTATCTGAATAGTTATTTACAGACTGAATGGCTTCTTCTTTATCAATGTGGGAATATTGGGCGTAATTTACTGCAATAATAGTTGTGATATCACGTAATGGAGATAATCGCTCAAGGTTTTTGAAATACTCGTCGTTAAACGAATGTATATTCATTCTGTTTACATCAACAAGGCAAAACAAATAGTTGTGACTCTCTTCACTGTACTTCCATAAAATATTGCCGGGACTGTAATCTTTATGAATAATTCCCCGCAAATGAAGTTGTGAGGTATATTCAGCAAATGCTTTCAGTAGTGCATTATTTTGTAAAGTTCCGTCCAGATATGGCCTTATAGAGTTATAATCTTCTGCATAGATGCAAATGTAATAACTATCTTTCAATCTTCCCCAACGTCGCTCTTCTATATACGCAACAGGTGTTGGTGAGATGAAACCGCGATTAATAATTTCGGCGGAATTGTAATAAGAGCGTGCAGCTTTCGACTGCCGAAATGTGGAATAGATAAACTGGTTTATGAAATTTGGAACGGAAAATTTCTTCACCACGACTTTTTCTGAACCCAGACGCATCTTTTTTAATATATTGCGCCCTTTATAAATAATTTTTCCTTTTTTGTTAAAATTTTCTGATATCGTTTCAATATCTCTTCTCAAATGCTCATATTTAGGATTGATTAAAATATTGACATGATGTTTTTTCACAAAGCTTAATAGGATCATCTTTAAAAAAATTTGTAATAGAATATTTCTTTATTAAGAAATAAGATTAATTGATAAAAATCAGATCTTTTAGTCACATTTGCCGCAGGAAAGGGAAAGAGTATTGAAAAGTTTGTCTTGCAAGAGCATATGTGCAGTTTTAATTGCAATACCATCTTCTCTTATTCTATTTCCCGTCTCATCGTCAATTTCTGATACATATATCATATCAATAGATTCGTTTGATAAGAAAAGCAATGCATTTTTTACCGAATTTTCTTCAAAAAACAGGCTTTTGACACCATTTACCGATTCGCTTTCCTGATCAAAAATTGTCACATTGACATTACTCTCAGAGAGGCGGCATAATTTATTTCTTTTATAAAAAATGGCAATTTTCATAGGACTCATTTTTTTGCTGTACTCCCAGTTACAATCTGTTTGGGTAAAATAAAAAAAGCATGATTTATATTTACAATTGCTCGCTATTACTTCAAAGAATTACACGTAACTACTTGATTATTAACTGCAGAATTGTCTTTTAATTACATGGCCCATTTGCCTGATTATATAAGTGTTAATTAAATATAGTGAAAAATTTAATAGGTTGCAAAGTTAATAAAAATGCTGCAGTTTTTCTCATTTTCAACTTCTCTTTTCAGTACAGTAAATTTAAAACAGATTATAAAAATCGGGCTTTATACATATCCCCGCTCTTAACTGCAAGTCTTTCCTTTTGTAATCGAGCAAACTATCGCCCGTACCACTGTACAGTTCACCAAAAATATATTGATTGAATCTGTCTGAGATCTTATAACTGGCAGTAAGTTTGAGATTGATTGTCTTTACGCTCTTTATAAGACTGAATGTGCCTGAAAGCCACCATTTATTATTTGATGATTTTAAGTCGGCGTTGAAATAGCCAGTTCCTCTGTAATCGTACAAGTCGCTGTTTTCTTTACCGGTAAAAAAAGGAATTGTAATTTTGAAACCGACAGCAAGATTCGATGTTAAAAAATATTTTCCTGAGAAGCCAATCCAATTAGTACTTCTCGACTCAAGACTGTCACGGCCGTTGGATTCATGTTCTAAATGCAAAAAAGCTGCTCCAGTCAGCCGGTTATCAACAATAATATATCTTCCAAGCCCGATGCCCGGGTTATAGTTGCTGTCCCTGAATGGGGCAGAATCGCGGTAGATATCCCAAAACGATTTTTGAGTATAAGTAAGATATAGAAAAGTATCGAAAGGCAATCGGCTTGATGTAAGCCTGTGGCGGATACTGAGTTGAAATTTAGCATCGGCTGTTTCCCTGTTTATTCCTTTGTTGAGCGGGATGCCGGTAATAAAAAAGTTATCCTTATATATAGAAAAAGGGGGCAAACCATCCATGTACCGGATAATCTCACCTTCCGTCATAACCAATTCTTGTCTCTCTTGTTCTATTTTCGATTTTAAATAATCAACAATATTCATGAGCGGCCTTTTTGTTGAATCGGAAAGAGCTACTTCAGGCTGTGACATTATTTCAGGAATTAACAAAAACATCATCAGCACAACACTAAATAAAAAATTATGTTTCATTGTAGGGCAATTTTATTATTTAAATGGTACGTAATTTCATAAAATTAGGGTATGGCTGAGCCGGTTGGCTAATGTTTATCCTCTTTTTTTATAGCTGACTACTGCCCAACCATTCAATACTACTGCAATTACTCCCAATTTAAGCAGATTCCCCGATACATCAGCCAACGTGCTCCCGTTCAGATAGAGCATGCGAAAGGTAGTTGTAAGGTAGGTAAACGGGTTGACGTATGCAATCAACCGGGCCCATTCGGGCATGCTTGATATGGGGGTAAACATACCGCCAAGCAGGATAAGGATAAGAATAAAGAACATCACCAGAAAGCTTGCCTGCTGCATATTTGAGGAATAGTTTGAGATGATGATTCCCAGCCCTGATATGGAGATGATAAAGACAACAGCTGAGAAAAGTACAGCTAAAACACTTCCTGTGGGCCAGAGCCCATACAGCAGGTATGATGCTGAGACTGAAATTATCATGACAACAAGGCCTACAATCCAGAAAGGAATAAGTTTAGCCAGAATAAACACTATTCTGTTTACCGGGGTCACATTGATCTGGTTAATGGTACCGTTCTCTTTTTCCAACACAATGTTCAGTGCGGGTAAAATGCCACAGATAAGTGTGAGGAGTAACACCATAAAACCTGGAATCATAAAGAATTTATAGTCCAGAGCAGGATTAAACTTGAACTGGGGAACAATATCTACTTTTGGCATTCGCATTATTGAGGCTCTGGATTGCGGAGGCATTGTATGCATAAGTTCACCTAACAGTTCCGATGAGAAATCGTTCACAATCTGCATAATATAATTGCTACCCAACAGGCCCTGGGTGCCGTTTACCGAGTTGACTGCCATGCCTACTCCTGATGCTTTGTTTTTTACCAGATCCATATCGAACGAAGTGGGTATTTCCAGGATCATATCTGTTTCGCCATGTTCCATATTCAACATTGCTGTCTGGTAATTGGGCGGAGTGTCGTTAAGGATAAAGTATCGAGAAGATGCAATTTTGTCGGTCAGTCTTTTAGAATATACATTCTTGCTATGATCTACAACATCAATTTTAATATTTTTTATTTCGAAACTTACTGCCCACGGGAACACCAGCAACACCATAACCGGATACATAACAATCATTTTTGGAATCATAGGATTCCTGAACATCTGTTTAAACTCTTTTTCTATTAGGAATTTTATTGTTTTCATAATTTTCAACCATTCAGTAATAATGTTCCAGTTCCGATTTGCACGGATTAAACTGTTGATAATTTGTTGATAATTTGTTGATGATGCACTGGCAACATGTTAATAATCTGTTGATAATCTGTAATTGGTTAAACCTTTACTCCAGCCTTTTTTTAGTATTTATGATTGTAACCACTAACAGGAACAATATCATTCCAATTAATATAAGTATCTCTTTCCAGACCATCATTAATCCCTGTCCCTGAATCATCACTTTACGTACTGCTTCAATAAACCATCGTGCAGGTACAATAGTAGATAAAGCCTGCAGCACCATCGGCATATTGTCGATAGGGAATATCATCCCTGAAAGCATCAGTACTGGAACCATTGCTGTTATAGCCGAGACAATAACTGCGTTTACCTGTTTATCCACCAGCGTTGAAACGGTCAGTCCATAAGACAGGGTCAGTGCAATGTAGATGATCGCAATCAGAAAGAACAGCAAAAGATTGCCATTAACAGGCACATCTAAAACAAAATAGCTCAGAAGAAGAATAATTATAAAATCAATAAAGGATATAACCATATATGGAATTGTTTTGGCAAAGATCATAGTCCCTTGTTTCAGGGGCGATGCAAGCAACACCTCCATTGTTCCTCTCTCCTTCTCCCGAACGATGGAAACTGAAGTCATTATGGTACATATGATCATCAGCACTAATCCCATTATACCAGGTACAAACATATACGATGACTTCATGAGTGGGTTATAGATCATCCTGTTTTCGGTCAAAATCTGAAACGGCATCTGCATCAGCCCCGTTTGCTCCCTTTGATATCCGGCTATAATTGCAGTTGCATAGGTAACAGCTATAGATCCCCTGTTTGGATCGGAGCTGTTTGAAAGCAACTGCACAGCTGCATCACCTGAGTGCACCAGGTCCTCCTGAAAATTTTGCTGAAATACCACTGCCAGATCTAGTTTTCCTTTACGCATCAACTCCCCCATCTCCTCCATGGAGTACACTTTCCCAAGATAATTGAAATAGGCATTCTGCTGGATACGTTCAGCAATGCCATTAGTGAATGTGTCGGGGGTGGGGTCGTAAACCGCCACACGAATGTCTTGTACTTCCATATTGATAGCAAATCCGAATAACAGTATCTCCACTACCGGCATGCCAAGTATTACGAGAAGTGTTCTGTTATCACGGAAAATATGATAAAACTCTTTGTGTACAAATGCAATAAATTGTTTCATTTTTTGATGTTTTAAATATCAATTTGCAGCCGTTGCGATAGGTACGGGCATTGTCGGCTTAATCGCCCCGTTTTGCTTTTCGTGCCAGCTGCCTGAATACTTCATCCATTGAGCCGGCGTTAAAATGGCCACGTAATTTTGCCGGTGTATCCAGGGCATCGATGCGGCCGTCTACCATTATTGAGACCCGGTTGCAATACTCTGCTTCATCCATGTAGTGCGTGGTTACAAATACCGTGATTCCCTGGTCGGCTGCTTCATAGATCATCTCCCAGAACTGTCGCCGCATAGCCGGATCGACTCCACCTGTCGGTTCGTCCATAAAGACAATTTTCGGTTTATGAAAAATGGCGACAGAAAATGCCAGCTTCTGCTTCCAGCCAAGGGGTAGATATTTCACCAGCGTGTTACGTTCATCTTTAAAATCGAGCCTTTTAAGCAACTCATCGGTCTTTGTTGATATCACCTTGTCGGTAAGGCCGTAAATGCCACCGAAAAGGCGGATATTTTCCCATACTTTTAGATCTTCATAAAGAGAAAACTTCTGGCTCATATACCCGATATTCCGTTTTATCAGTTCATTCTCTTTAATGATATCGTATCCCGCTACAGTCCCTTCTCCCGCTGTCGGCATGCTGATACCGCAAAGCATCTGCATTGCAGTGGTTTTCCCTGCTCCGTTTGCACCGAGAAACCCGAAAATTTCTCCCTCCTCAACATCAAATGATATATGGTCCACTGCCGTGAAATTGCCGAACTTTTTCGTTAGGTTCGATATTTTAATTACTTTTTTCATATTCAAATGGTTAATGCCATAAAACAATCTTCCACGGTAGGCTGGATAGGATCAATTCTTACGTCGCTGAATTCTTTTTTTGTTAGGTATTCTTTAAGCTCTCCGGTTTTTAGCCCGCCTTCAACTGTGACGTGAATCTTGTCTCCAAAAGCGAAGCTGCTTTTTATCTTGGAATGAGAACGGAGCTCACTGAGTAATGCTGACATCCCAGTTCCTTCCACCGACCATAATGTCTCGGCGTAATCATCGATAATTCCTTGTGGGGTGTTGTTCGCGATAAACTCCCCTTCACGCATCAGGGCTATTCTGTCGCATCTACCGGCTTCATCCATATATGCAGTTGAAACCAGGATGGTTATGCCCTGCTCTTTCAGTCGTTTCAGCATATCCCAGAACTCCTTTCTCGAAACCGGGTCTACCCCTGTAGTGGGTTCATCAAGGATAAGGATTTCCGGCTTATGAATTAGGGCACAGCTTAATGCAAGCTTCTGCTTCATACCTCCCGAAAGCGCTCCTGCTCTCCGGTTTTTAAAGGGTTCTATCTGCTGATAAATATCTTTGATCAGATGGTAATTTTCCTCTATGGTGGTGTTGAAAAGGGTGGCAAAAAATGTCAGATTTTCTTCCACGCTCAGATCCTGATAGAGAGAGAACCGACCAGGCATATAGCCGATTATCTGCCTGATTTCCCTGTAATCTTTTATTACATCATGTCCGTTCATCAAAGCTATTCCACTGTCGGGTAGCAAGAGTGAGGCAAGAATGCGAAAGAGCGATGATTTACCGGCGCCATCCGGGCCAATTACTCCGAATATTTCCCCATCTTTGACAGAGAAAGTGACTCCATTCAGTGCGTTCACCTTACCTTTGGTGTAACTCTTATGTAAATCTTTTACTTCGATCATTTTGTTGTTTTTAACAGGACGTACAGGTCCATATTATTTTTCTTTCAGAGTAAGAGCATTCTTTTTACAAATGTGTAGTGGAGTTTTTTCTTCTCTTTTTTTAGAATTTGACTTCGCCGTACATGCCTATTTTCAGATAACCATCATTTGGAACAGCAATTTTTAAGGCATATACAAGGTTAGCCCTTTCGTTTTTAGTCTGTATTGTCTTGGGTGTAAACTCTGATTTGTTTGATATCCAGATGATTGTACCCGTGTATGATTTCATATTTCCTTTACCGTTGTCTACCCTTACTGTTACCTCGTCATTAAGTTTAATCAGTGCAAGCTGGTCATTTGTCACATAAGCCCTCAGGAACAGCGTGCCTGTATCTGCAATTTTGAAGAGGGGAGTACCCATGGTAGCAAGTTCACCAGCCTCGACATACCTGTTAAGTACAGTGCCTGAGATAGGTGAAGTGATACGGGTTTTCTCCAGTTGGTCTTCAAGTTGTGCAATCTGAATATCTAGAGTGGAGCTTTGTGCAGAAATATTGGCACTGTTTTTTTGCAATGTGGATGTCAGTGCTGATAGCTGACTCTGCACAACTTCTAATTGAGATTCAATGTCGTCAAGCTGTTTTTGATTGGCAGCATTTGCGGCAACCAATCTTTCTACCCGCGCTTTTTCCCGTTTCAATGTTTTTATCTGATCCTGTAAAGCTGCTGTCTGTGCTTCAATATCTGGATGCTGGGCACGTACCCCTTTTACACTTGAAAGGAGGCTCATCTTTTGAAGGTAGAGCTGGGTGCTATCTATCAGGCCTACTATCTGTCCCATTTGCAATTGTTCTCCTTCGTTTACGTTTAATTCCAGAATACATCCGCTTGCCTGAGACGAGACAATAATTTCTGTAGCTTCGAACGATCCGGTAGCGTCATATTCACCGCTGCCTTTGCTGCATGAAAATAGGAGGAGGGTTAATAATGCAGATAACAAGTAAAAATTTGGTTTCATATGATTATATTTATTTGTTTACTTTTTTTATAGTTTTACTTTTAGTTCTGATTAGTTGAATGTTTCAGTGAATAAACCGACATTAGATATTGAATTTCGTGAAGCGTTTTGGATTGCCTGGCAGCCTCTTCAGCATTTATCTCTCTCATAAGGTCCGAAACGGTAAGTGTGCCATTTTCCACCTTCACCTCTGCTGCCTTGCGAATAAATGTTTGGTGGCGAATGATTTCATCATCATCCTGCATTGTCTTTTTATATTTTTCTATCTCTATCTGCTGTTGCGGTATCTGCATAAACAAATTTTGCATAAAGACCTCTCTTTGAGTATTCACTGCCTTTTTTTGTAAATCAATAATTTTTTTATCGTTATTTAATGTATACAAATTTCCAAAGTTCCATATCAGGCGGATTCCACCCAAAAAGTAAGGTGAAAATTCGTTATCGAACATATTCAATCCCGGCTTTCCGTAGCCACCCTGTGCAAAGGCTCCCAACTTCGGCATATTCTTAGCCTTTAATAGCAATTTTTGCGACTCAATAGCTTCCTCCTGCGCGTTGAACATCTTTAATTCTGGACGGTTGATGATAGGAGATATTAAATCGGTTTCGGGGTTTGGTTTTACAAAAGTCATATCTTTATCAAGTGGCTCTCCCGTCATCACCGATAACATCCGGATATATGCATCAAGTGTGGATTCAAGGCTGATTTTCTGCTGTCCCGCTTTCAGCTGTTCCACCTTAACCGTGCTGAGGTCGGAAACGTTTGCCACACCATTTTGCACATAGGCCTGTACGTTATCGTAATTGCGTTGCAGTTCTTTTTCCAGGATTTCATGTTGCTGCAGATTTCCCTTCATTAGTAGTATACCGAAATAGAGATTGTTTACACGCTCTCTCAAAGCGTAAATTTCAGTATCCAGTTTTTTAATCTCTAGTTCAGAGTTAGCTGTCAGGCTCTTCTTCTGAGCGGTAATGTTGCCTCCATCCCAGATAGTCTGGTTCAGTTCAGCCACTAATCGGTATTGATCCTGATCTGGTACAGGAATTTCAATGGAAGGAAATTCAATCGGAAGATCCAGGTCGATTTTTGTAACGTCTGACTGCCAGGCTGCCTGTGAGCTTATAGAACCCTGCGGGAGATACCCCCTGTTTGCATTATCTATGCTGAAATACCTAGTTTTTTCAATAATGTTGTATCTTGCAATTGCAGGGTAGTTTGTTTTAGCTTTTACCTGCATTTCATCAAGTGTGATGACCTGTCCCGATGCCAGTATAATGTTTAGCCAGATCAATCCTAAGAATAACAGAAATGTTTTTGGTCTCATATTTTCATCTCTTTATTATATTTATTATACTATTGTCAGATGTAATCTTTGATCATGTTGGTTTTATCTCTTTATTTGGTTATGCTTGTTATCCATCGTAAGATTTTATCTTTTCTTTCGGTCACAAACTCTTTAAATTTTTCATCCTTTACCAATCCCGAAGAAATTATCAACGGCTTAGCAACGAACGGAAACATAGTAAGGCTAAGCGTGTTAATTATCAGATCAGTTGCTGATATTTCAACACCTTTCTCTTTCAACTGCTTTTCAATAACCGGTTGAGCAATCTGCCGTGTATTTTGTGTTATTTCCACAAATAGTTCCTTGTTTACCGACAATTCATTAAGTATAAAAATTGGGAGTTCCTCATTTTCAAGCAACAGATTGGTATATCCTTCAGTGATAGACATTATTTTATCTTCAAGAGAAATATTATCATCAGATAAAATTGGCCCCATTGCACCAAGTAACATCTTTAGCTTTTCTCTTACCACATGTTTAAAAAGCTTCTCTTTGCTACCAAAGTAATAATTAAGAAGTGCCAGATTGGCACCTGCCTCTTCAGCAATATCTCTTGTTCTTGTGGCAGCATACCCCTTTTGTGTGAATATTTTATCGGCTGCCCTGATAATTTTCTGTTCTGTTGTATTAGTCTCCATTCTTCATTAATTTTTCTTGATCATGAGAAATTTATATCTTGTCTTTTGGTTAAACAAATGTTTTAATCAAATGTTTAATCATTAGATATATTTCATATGCTTTTTTATTATTATTATGATTTAAAGTAAAATCAGTCACATTATTCTTAATAAATTGAAATTTAGTCTGCTGATTTAAAGATAATCTGCTGTTTTAGGGACAGTCTGCTCATTTAAGGATAGTCTGCTGTTTTAGGGACAGTCTGCCATTTTAGAGACAGTCTGCTGTTTTTTCCAAAGTACTTCCCCTCCCTACCTGAAAATATACATTTGTTTTAACAAAAAACATTCATATATCATATCTTCAAGCTATAATTGCATTTAATGGTTACATGCAAAAGTTGTAAATAAAATATTCCAGGTTAATGTCATCAATACTTTGGTAATCTTTTAAAATAGTTATCATAATTCCCTGAAAATCAAGAAAGCATGGCTCTTTTGAAAATTAGGCATAACATATTGGCTATCATCATTAAAGATGAAGGTCTAACGAAGCATTATCTCATCATAGATAACAATATTGTCCAATTCGCAGTAACTGATACAATTACACAATCTTCGGTTGATGTATTTATAAATAATACCCGAGACTCAGGAAGGGGTGGAATTTACGTGAAAGGCCTGAATATCCGAACTCAACTCTAAGGGGGCCCACAATTGAAAGATAGGAGTAACCAAGGTTGACCCCAAAATATGATTTACCATCAAAAAGGTTGTAAACATGATTATTATGTACAGTATAGTTTACATTTGCATAGAGATAGTTATTCGGTTTGAAATTATAGTGCCCCATTATATCAGCAGAGAACACCATATTGTCTAAAATCTCCATTCCTGATGATCCCTGAAGTGAAATTTGATGTGGTAAATAATGATCATCGAATCTGCCGCCGACAAAGTTACGGTACATTAGGGGAACGCTGTCGTTCATTATGTACCGTGATGTAACACGGGGTGTAATATAGATACCATCAGCTAAATAAACAGGTTTGTAAAAATTCATCTCCAAAATGCTTAAAGGCGAATCATTATCAAGCTTCAGGAAGTTATCAGTGTTAACTGAATAACGAAACGAAAAGTACTGTCCCGATGAAGGGAAATAAGTGGTATTGAGATTATCATAAACTCCATCGAGCTGATAGTTTATATATAGCTTGTCTTTTATTCTTGTATAATTTTCATCTACAATACGCCCTAAGACATTGAAAAGGTGAAAATGCTCAAGCCGGGAACCAAGATGCAGCCTGAAATTGCCAAAATATAATTCAGAAAAATTTAGATCCAGGGAATTTCGGTTGACCGACATCTTATATTCAAGCTTGCCTCTTTCATATATACTCAGATCGTTTTTACTGATCCTGTAGTTGGCGCCAGCCTTATAGAAGATGCCACTGTTTATTGAATAGTCTGCCATAAGATAGGGATCGCGGCTAAGTCGTGCTGTAATATCAATCATTGAATTCAGCGATGTGCTTAAGCGAATTGTTGTATTGGCAAAAACAGCAGCCATATCATTGGTGTCGAAGTATGCACCCATATTGAGGGTATTTGATTCTTTAGCTTCGACAAAAAAAACAAGATCGAAAGGCTGATCCCCGTCGAGACGATAATAAACACGTGAAAAGAGCCCGCTGGCATATATCCGTGAGGTCATGCCATCTAAATCTTTCCGAGTTACTCTATTCTCTTTGACAGAGATCCAGCGTAATATCTGCTTTTCCTCTACAGGTGAAACACCTTCAATGCGTATATTATCGATTATAAGTGTATCGATATGGATATAGGGATTTTTATTCTCCCTTTCAATTTTACTACTATCCTCCAATCCAAGTGACTCTTTTAAGGCAATCAGCTCATCCCATTTCTCCATAGCTGCCTGTTCACCGCGAGAGATAATTGAGTCGATGGCAGGTCTTTGAAAATCCATGGACCCATATGGGTGGATACGTGGTGAAATCATAAGATCGGTATCTTTTATGTTCTTCTGGAGTTTTTGCTGCCCGATAAAATTAAAGATGTTTTCTGTAACCTCTGTAATACTGCCACGGCTGTGTACTGATTTCTCATCTGACGGCATAATTACACCAATTATAATATCGGCTCCCATACTCCTTGCTACATCAACCGGGAAATTATTGATCACACCTCCGTCAATCAATACCATGCTGTCCCTCTCTACCGGTGTAAAAACGCCCGGAATAGCCATACTTGCGCGCATGGCCTCGGGCAGAATTCCTTCCCTGAAAACAAACTCCTCACCAGTAAGCAAATCAGCTGCAACACAACCGAAAGGGATTGGAAGAGAGTCGAAATCCATTTCATCCTGATAGCCGATAGTCATATTCAGAAAAAGGCTGTATAGATTTTGCCCTGTAAAAACACCCTGTGGAAGGCTCACCTTGCTGCTTCTTTCTTTAAGTTTTAGCCTGTAGGGTAGGGATACGATATATTTTTTTTGATGATTCCTCTGAGATGCAGACAGGTTCTCACGGTAAATATTGTCGCGCATAAGATAGCTCCAATCCTGAATCTGGATAAGTGAATCAATCATATTTGCACTGTAGCCTGCTGCGTATAGTCCTCCCACTACAGCCCCCATACTGGTACCGGCAATATAGTCGATGGGAATACCGGCATTCTCCAACACCTTTAATGCGCCCACATGTGAAAATCCTTTTGCCGATCCGCCACTTAGCACCACTCCCACCTTTTTGCGTTGCTGCTCCTGTTTGCGTTGCTGCTCCTGTCCCATAGCGGCAAAAGCAAAACAACCGATGATCATCAATATTGTAGTCAGTTTTTTCATCTCCTGTTATATAGAATTTAAGTAACGGCAAATATATAAGGCCAGAATGATCAAAATCCCGATGCAATTATCCGAAAATCCGAAATAGTGTAACATCAGTAAAAATGCCTGCTATTACTTATAAAATAAAAATGCAAAATTAACACAAAATATCAGCATTTAAAAGTATAATTAAGGTTTAGTAGCGATTTAAACGGTCAGTAGTTTTTTTAAAAAAACCTTATGTCATTAGGGTGGTTCCGTTTTTCAGATATTTTAATACGGACTCAGAATATTATAATTCTACGGTAATTATGTCGTTAATGTCGGTGGTATAATGTTTAGAGAGGAGCTCCTGCCGCATCTTGTGCTTTCGTGTGTCCTGGGTGGCAAGTCGAACCACCTCTTTGTGGTATTTCCGGTTTAATCCGTCGATTGCCTCCATCAGTTTTTTGTGCCTAAGATCGGAGTTGAAAAAGAGGGATGGCTGGAACTCATTGGCATCAACAAAATCCATCAACTGTACCCCCCCGCGCTTGAAATAGATGTTCTGCTTGTATATCTGTTTCAATCCAATGTTGGCAAACTTCACCAACTCCAGCGTGGAGTTGGTAGGGAAAGGCAGTCTTATCAGTATTGATGGGAAATATTGCGTTTCAGTTTCCTTGAACCGGTTTGTTTCAAGGAAAATTACCATTCTGTTGCAGAGAGATCGCTGTTCTCTTAACTTTTCGGCACTCATCGATGTGAAAGTGGTTATACGCTCTCTCACCTCATCAAAGGAGCGGAGATCCGTTTCGAAGGTACGGGTGGTGCCGATGCTCTTTTTCTTCTCCACAGGTATCATTTCGAGCGTGGGTATTCCCTTTAAATCCTTTTGAAGATGCAATCCGGTGATCGTCATGTTTTTGAGCACCCATGATTCGGGCAGCAGGACAAAATCGAACGCTCTTTCAGCACCGATGGCATAAAGTTTTTTTGCGTTTCTTCTCCCCACGCCCCAAATGTCCTCCACTTTCAACCATCTGAGGGCTTTTATCCTTTTCTCTTCGGTATCGATCACATAGCTGCCACCAGTCTCCTTTGGGAATTTTTTCGCAATACGGTTTGCCACCTTAGCAAGTGCCTTTGTCGGCGCTATGCCAATACTTATGGGAATGCCCGTGCCCTTTTCTACCCGCATTTTCATCTGCAGGCCATATTGTTGCAGGTCTGTATCGATCCCGCCGAGGTTCAGGAAACATTCATCGATGGAATAGACCTCCTGTTCGGGGGTGAAACCGGACAACAGCCTCATCACTCTGCGGCTCATGTCTCCGTAGAGTGGAAAGTTCGCCGAGAACACCTTCACATCATTTCGCCTGAACACCGATTCATACTCAAAGGCCGGTGCACCCATCGGGATTCCAATGCTTTTAGCTTCGTTGGAGCGAGCAATAACACATCCGTCGTTGTTTGAAAGAACAACAACAGGCTTGCCGTTCAGCGTGGGATTAAACACCCTCTCGCACGAAGCATAAAAGTTATTGCAGTCTACCAGCGCGTACATCAATGTTTGCGTATTGAATATTTTACAATTCCCCAGATGATTACACCTTGTTCGTAATTAACCTCGATAAGGGGAAAATCCTGGTTAGAGGGGACCAGGAAGCATTTCCCGTCCTTTAGTTTTATCCGTTTCAATGTGAATTCTCCATTGATAAAACAAAGAGCAATTTTGTTTTCTTCCCACTCCAGGCTTTTGTCTATGATAAGCAGATCCCCGTCGTTGAAATCGTTGCTCATGGAACTACCGGCCACCCTGGCAAAAAAAGTTGTCTCCTTATGGTCTATCAGCAACTCGTCAAGGCTGATATAATCGTGGAAAAAATCATCCGCCGGCGAAGGAAATCCGGCCTGAACATTTCCTATGTAAGGATATTTTTGTTCAGAGCTTTTATGATGGATCAGCTCAATTTTCTGGGTGTTCAGTTCCTTTTGCATGGAACAAATGTAAGGTTTTTTTATTATATGGGAATGATAATTTTAATGCTATTTTTTATTTTTATACTGTCTCGTGCCGCCATTCAAAAAAGTTTTATCGGACAACAGTGATTTGGAATAAGCACTCATTTTCTTTAAAAACATTCTAAGTTAAATTTAGAAGTGCAACTTTCCCGGTAAGTTTTATATAGGTTTTTTAAACAAAACCATAAAAAAGCGATATCTATATTCTCATACGGACATCGCAAGTAATTAATAACTTTAAAAATTTTTATAAAGAAAAAAATTATCGGCATTTCTGCCTCGCACTTTTCGGTATGAACAAAAAGTGTATGCAATAGTAATACATAATTATTTATATTCCAAATAATTCTCGTTAAAGGTAGAATTGAGATAGAATCTTAACAAATGAAACAGGGTTGGTTATCTTCATAACGGATGATGGCATGGGCTTTGATGCCACCATTCTTCTTTCAATATAAGTACCTCCCAAAAAAGCTAATCCACGTCCAACTTCACCGCTTAGCATTTGTCCCAATCCGGGCACAAAGTAAGAGGAAAATCCCATCACAATAGGGTTGTGTTTGTCTCCCGGTTGTGGTACGTACATCTTATAATCGTATTTCTGCTTTTTCAACTTGTAGTTTTGTGCTTGCACATTAGAAGAAAAGCAGCCAATGCTTCTACTACACCTCAATTTTGGTGTTTAGTTTCATCCTGCTGCGCGTATTTGTTTTCGGTTCGTACAAAATCCCCACCGATTCCATGGAGCCTACAATCATTCCCGGCGATTACGTATGGGTAAACAAACTGGCTTATGGCGCCCGGTAGTTCGATCTGTTCGATGCCGTGGAAGGGAAAGAGGTGTATTGGAATTCCCAGCAATACACTCCAAATAATCAACGGATTTTACGTGGTAAATTCCGATACAAGCAAAAATTATGGAAATGTAACCGCCGAACGGGCACTAAGCAGAAAAACAAAAAAACAGTTGCCCGATGGTGTATTTCACACATTCCCTTGGGATAGCACACTCAATTGGAATATAAAAGATTTTGGACCGCTGTACATCCCCCGAAAAGGAGATAAAATAGTGTTGGAGAGAACAAACAGCCTTTTATATAAAAAAATAATAGAGTGGGAGAAAGGTTATCCGCTTACCCTCAGCAAAGATACATTGTGGGACAATGCTACTCCACTTCCATCGTATATTTTCTCGCACAATTATTATTTTATGGGAGGCGACAAAGTAGAAAACTCGCAGGATTCCCGTTATTGGGGCTTACTCCCCGATGATCTGATTGTGGGTAAGGCCGCCTTTATTTGGAAATCAAAAGAGCCTTATTCCGGTAAAATCCGATGGAATAGGGTATTCAAAAAGATAGAATAATCCCCAAGAACAGAATTTTAACAACATCTCAACGCTTTTTCTTAGGAGCATAAGTTGTCATTCTTTTAACTGCTAGACACGTTCTTTGTGACCTATAGAACAAACAGCGACAATATATATTGCTCATTATCTGTCAATTTAATGAAATGAGTTATAAATGAGTTATAATTTATTGCTAATTCTTTATGAAGTTCTATTTTTACCCCTTACAAACACATATAAAAGGTGATAGTCAACGAAGAAAAAACAGACAAACATAACAAGCTACGGGCTTGAGCTATCGAAAGGATAGATATAGCAAAGAAACAGATTCAACAACAACAAAATTTACAAAATCATTAAAAACGAATTTATTATGACTAAAAAAACAATTTTAAGCAGTATTTTCGCAATAGCATTGGTAGCAGTTGCAGGAATGGGAATAACCAAGAGTGTGAACAACGATGCGAATCTTTCGGATTTGGCATTAGCTAATGTGGAAGCATTGGCTGATAGTGAATCAGGAGGGGGAGGATACTACGATTGTAAGCAAGGTACAGAAAGTAGTCATGGGACACGAGAGTTTTGGTGCGGTACATGTTCGGATACCAAAATAAATAAGAGTGGAATAACAGGAGGCTGTAGACTCAACTAAAATTATTATTTTATGAAAAAAATAGTATCTCATATTATATTTTTAACGTTTTGTGTGATATCTGGCATATCAATTCACAATTTAATAATGAAAGAAAATAAAAATATTCCAGATGTAACACTTTTTAATGTAGAAGCATTGGCTAATGCGGAATCTCCAGGACAGTTTAACTGGTGTAAAACTGGAACAATTTCCAGTTATGGTATGTGGGTTCTTCATTGTGGAAACTGCGATATGCAAATGGTTGGTTATTCAACGGGAGAGGGATATTGCTATAAAAAATAGCTTGGAGCGTGAATATGGGGGAGATAGAGTGGCTCTAAACAGATCAAATATGGACATTGTACTTCTTCTATCGCCCTCTTTTTATTGATTGACTAAAATACTTATTGGCAAATGAAATCTTTCTTTATCATACACTATTATAATTTTTTTGCTTTAATTGACAAGCAGTTTTCAAGATATTATCAATTAGTACTACAAACTATTATACAAAGCTTTCCTGTCTTATTGATTATACTCTTTGCTCCTCATACTTCTTGTTCTCAAGTCAAAGAAGAAATAACTCCTATTACGGAGATTCATGCATTAAGAAAAGACACTGTGTTCAAGATACAAGATAGAGATTTTGTGGATATGATGATTAAAGATTCTTTGTTGATATTAATAGCTAATAAGGATTCATTATATTTTCATGTTTTCAGCAAAACTACTTTAAATCCAATAATTAATTTCGCAAAAAAAGGAAATGCAGAGTTTGAATTTAACTATAGGCCATTATTTTTAAAACAACATTACGAAAACAAAAACTATTTTGAGGTGTTTGATCTATTTTCCATAAAAAAAATCAATATAAAAAATATACTTGATGAAAATAATATTGCAGGTGAAATTAAATCCGATAGACAAAATGAAGACTTAACCTTTAGCCGCGAAATTCTACGCCTTGATAGCAATTTTTTTACAGGTACTAGTTTAAATAGATCAGAGGGATTATTTTATATCTATGATATAAAGAATAGAAATAAAAAATGGATAAATTTCAATCCAAAGCTTAAAATTAATAAAAAATACTATGATAGTGTATATTATGGACTTATTGAAGTTAGTCCGGATAGTGAAAAAATTGTTTATTGCCCTCGTTTTTTTAATAGAATTCTCTTCTTTAATAGGGATGGGGAATTAATAAAAACATTGAATTTTTCAAAAACAAAAACTCCAACAATAGAAAAAAAGTATTTGGGCGTTTCTAATGAAGAGACAATATATTCTTATCAAACTTACCGAACTAGCAATTTTATATATGTATTAAGACCTCTCCGTTCATTAGATGATTTAATTGGTAATGTATCTCCTATAAAAGTACAAGTTTTGTGTCTCACTTGGGATGGCAATATTAGTGATGTATATGAAATAGATTTGACAACAATGCCAACATTATTTTGTATTGATGAAGAGAATAAAAAAATCCTATTTCATACACCTTTAGATAGCTATCTATCTAATGATGTTATTTCAGAAATATCTATTTATGAGTTTGAATAATTTAGTGCTAATTCGAAACCGGTATGATACTCCTATGATACTCCCTAAAAACTGGACAAGAAATTAAGATATGATGGATAAAAGTATGAGGAAAATAATTTATATCATAATATTTCTTAGTTTATTCTCGTGTTGTGTGAATAAAAAAAAGAAAATAAATGAGATTTTTCAACAGAGTAGCTCTCTTGAACATAAAAAAACAATTGATGATAAGACTTATTTAATTGGAAGTGCAGGAAAAATGCTAATTGTTGATTCCATCTGTAATTAGCAAATTTACAATGTACAAAAAATGGCAATGTTGAGTGTACAACTT
>ENA-UOOR01000758-UOOR01000758.1-fermentation-metagenome-genome-assembly--contig:-NODE-758-length-42697-cov-4.896018_pt1 | contig 42697 bp, 75 predicted proteins | sample MGYA00245780_ERZ724029 | MGnify/ENA primary metagenome ERZ724029 (study PRJEB28704, sample SAMN03018315) | fermentation metagenome | biome: anthropogenic terrestrial biome; feature: soil; material... | reverse complement strand
CCCGGGTAAAACGCTTCTGCAGAATTCTGCAAAAGCGTTTGCTCCGATCAACACCCGCGCGGAGATCGCCAAGATCGCCGGGGTGTCCCACGACACTATCGCCCGGGTTGAGAAGATCGTGCAGAAGGCACCGGAGGAGGTGAAGGAGAAGCTCCGGCGCGGCGACCTGACGATCAATAAGGTCTACAACGAGATCAAACGCGAGGAGAACCGCCAACAGTATGCGGAGCGCGTGAAGGCCGTTGTATCTCCTCCGACCGGGAAGTATCGCGTGATCCTCGCGGATCCTCCCTGGAGGTATGAGTTTTCCGAGACACAGAACCGGGAGATCGAGAACCACTATCCCACCATGGATCTTGAGGCGATCAAAGCCTTGAAGATCCCGGTGGAGGACGAGGCGATCCTTCTCCTCTGGACGACTGCCCCGAAGCTCGAAGAATCCATCGCCGTCCTGAACGCGTGGGGGTTTACGTACCGCACCTGTGCCGTATGGGACAAAGAGCGAAAGGGCATGGGGTATTGGTTCAGGATTCAACACGAACTCTTACTCGTCGGAGTGCGGGGCAATTTCCGGACACCGGATCCGGCGAACCGGTTCGATTCTGTTATCCGGGCGCCACGGGCAGAACACAGTAAGAAACCCGCAATCGTCCATGAAATGATCGAGAAGATGTTCCCGGGCGAACGATATGTTGAGTTGTTTGCCCGCGTGGAGCGCCCCGGGTGGGCCGTGTGGGGGAATGAGGTATGAACGATCTGGGGGTCCATTCGTTCAACGAGTGTCTCGCACTGTCTCACAGTAAAGAAGGGGCACTGGACCGAATATATCAGAACTACTTCCAGAACGTCTCCGGGGTCACCCGTATTGAGCGGACAGATGATATGGGCCTCCAGCGCAAGGGGATCGATACGTTCGTGACCCTGAATAGCGGGGAGGTGATACGGACCCAAGAGAAGTGGCGATTCCGACCCTACACGAACGACATTCTCATTGAGTATTGTAGCGTGTGGCGCAACGGCGAGTGTCGGGCGCCCGGGTGGATCTACTCGTGTGATGCAGACTACCTTTTCATCGTCTATCAACCGTCGGATTTGGTGAAGATTTACCCTGTCGTTCAACTGAAAATTGCGTGGAACTCCAACAAGGAACAGTGGATCCGAGATCATCGGAACATCATCGCTCGAAACCCCTCCTATGTCACCAAGAGCGTTGCGGTACCGACCACGATCCTTGAGGACGAGATTCGCAAGGCTATGCGGTTCGACTATCAGAGGAAACTATCAGGGGTCTTCGCGTGACCTCCGGCGACGGCAGCGGGGTACGGCGCAATGAGGCTCCTGTGGTTCCTCGCCGGGATGATGTTCGGCGTCGTCCTGGAGACCCTGATTCTTTTATTCTTCATACTGGGGGCAGCACTTTGACAGCAACAGGGCTTGCAGTGTTCGGCGTCGCGGACGTCGGCGGGCATCAGTATCTCTACGATAGTGCTATCAGACGGATCATTGCCGAGGGGGCGGCGCAGGCCGTCCGTGCTAAGGTCGCGGAGTGGGAACCGTTCTCACCTGGACGATATCGGGCGTGTGCAGCGGATCAACTGGATGCCGGGGTGCTGCTAGACTGGCAGCACCACAAGAACTACGACCGGCAGTACTGGGTGATCACATGAGTGATCTCGTCTTCAGGTTCCCGGCATCGGTCAGCCTCGCCGAGGCGGTCGCTGGGGATCCCGATCTCCTGTCCCGTGCAGGGGACTGGGAACGGATCGCTGTGCGGCTCGACGGATGGACGTACATCGCGTTCCGGACAGACTGGCTCCCCCCGAAAGCGGCGCTGCACGGGACTGTGTGGGTGCTGACGAGACTGTGGCCGGTCGAAGTGCAGGCGGCGATCGATGCCAGGCAGTTCGCCCGGGCCGGGCCGGCGCTCCTGGATAAATTATGGAAGAGGTTGTGCGATGAGACGAAGAGTGAAGCGCCCGAAGTGGCGCCGGAACGTGTGGCGGAAGTGGTGGAACAGGTACGCGATATACTGGTGGCACACCCACCCGAACTCGTCGAAACTCCCGGATCCAAGGAAAGTGAGACCGATGAGATGGGGGGCGTCGTCAGGGGGGGCAGTCACCAGGAGAATGATGAAAGCAATGGAGGCGGGGCAGCACCTGTAGAGTCCGCGCCGATCATCCCGGTACAACTCAGGGGCTGCCGGTTCATCCTGGTAAAACCGAAGGACAAGCCCGCGATCGAGAAGGGCTGGCAGACGACCGCGAACTATGCATATGACAACCCGCGGCTCCTGGCACACATCGAGCGCGGCGGAAACTACGGCGTGATGCCGGCGGGGGCGGTCTGCATCCTCGATGCGGACCAGACCGACCGGCTCATGGAGATGGGCGTGCTGGACCGGCTCCTCGATACGTTCGTTGTCAAGACGGGGCGCACTGCCGGATACGGCTCGCATTTCTACATCAAGTGTCCGGACGCCCCGGCGGAGAAGTTTGTGCTGCGGGACCCGGAGACCCGGGAGGACCTCGGCGACCTGCGGGGGAGCGGCCACCCGTCGTTCTGCGTGGGGCCGGGCTGCACTCATCCGTCCGGCGGGCGCTACGAGGTCGTGAACGATACGCCGCTGCTGGAGATCTCGTGGGCGGAGCTGAAGGCCCTGGTCGTCGACCCGTGCACTCCCCCGCAGCGGGAGATCCATGTACCTCGCATCCTCCGGACGCCCCGGAGTATCACGATCTCGGACGCGCTCGACCTGCGGGTGACGGACTTCTTGATGCCGGCGAACCCACAGGTCCGCGAGACCGGGGAGATCGAGGGAGAACATCCGGTGCACGGGTCAGAGACTGGCACGAACCTGACGATCTCGGCCGATAATCAAGAGTGGTGGTGTCGTCGCCACGAGACTGGAGGCGGCCCGCTGGAGGCCCTCGCGGTCGCTGAGAAGATCATCGATTGCGCGGATGCCCGGGCCGGGTGCCTGCAGGGTCACTGGGCCGAGGTCTTCGAGGCCCTGAAGGCTCACGGGTATGCGGAGCAGCTGAAAGAGTGGGAGTGGGAGACGGGGAAGCGTGAGGTCGCGATCTCGAGTACTGCGGTGCCGGGCGAGACGCAGATGGTCGAGGTCCTCCGCCCGACGATCGTCTTGACGGGTCGGCACATGCACGAGGTGACGGAGGACGCGATCCGGGCGATCAGTGAGGCGAACGATCCGCCGATATTATTTCACCGGGCCGGCGCACCTGTGCGGGTCTGCCGGGACGAGCAGGACCGGGCAAAGATCCAGTCGCTCACCGAGCACGCGCTCCGCGGGGTTATGGACCGGGTTGCGGTCTGGCTCTCGATCAAGATGATGAAAGAAGGGGGATTTAAAGAGATCCCGGAGTATCCGCCGATCTCGATTGTCCGCGATATCCTCGGTCAACCTTCCGATGAATGGCGGCTCCCTCCCCTTGTCGGGATTGCGACGTCTCCGATCTTGCACCTGGACGGCACGATCCACGCGACCGTAGGGTACGACGAGGTGACGCGGATGTACCTCATGCCGGAGCCCGGGTTCATGCTCGCCCCGGTGCCCGACGATCCGACACACGATGAGGTTGAGGCCGCGAAGGACTTGATTCTGGAGATCTTCTGGGACTTTCCGTTCGTGGATGAGGCCAGCCGGTGGAACGCGGTCGGGGCATTCTTGACCGGGGTGTTCCGTCCGATCATCGACGGCCCGTGCCCGTGCTGGCTGCTCACAAAGCCGCAGGCCGGGTCGGGCGCGTCACTGATGCAGAACGCGGTGTATATGGCGATCACGGGGGTGACTCCGCCGGCGAGCGTGACCCCGAAGACGAAGGAGGAGTGGAGTAAGCGGATCATGTCAATCCTGCGCGGCGGGTCGCCCCTCCATATCTGGGATAACCTCGAAGGAAGTCTCAAGTCGGATGTCCTGGCGTCGCTCCTGACGGCCCGGGAATGGAGCGATCGTATCCTCGGCGTCACAGAGGACGCAGCACTGCCGGCCCGGACCGTCTGGTTCGGCAACGGGAACAATGTGCAGATCGGGGGGGACCTCGCTCGCCGGGTGATCCTCTCACGCATCGACGCCGAGGTGGCTATGCCGTGGCTCCGGGAGGACTTCCGACACCCGGACCTGATACTGTGGGTCCGGGAGAACCGGGGTCGCCTGATCGCCGCTGCGTTGACGCTCGGTCTTGCCTGGGTGAGGGCCGGGTGTCCGGAGCCGGAGAAGGTGTCTCCCCTCGGCGGGTTCGAGGGGTGGCGGCATGTCGTCGGGGGGGTCCTGGAGTATGCGGGCGCGACTGAGTTCATGGCGAACGCGATGGATGTCTTCGTCGAGGGAGACTCGGACCTCCGCCAGTGGGAGGGGTTCTTGTCTGCGGTGTTCGACGAGTTTGGCTCGAACCCATGGACGGTCTCCGACCTTAAGGTTCGGCTCGACCGGGAGGTGAAAGAGGTGACTTCGTTCCGGACCCTGATCCACGAGACGCTGCCGGACGATATCTCCGACGCCTTCGCGGACCCGCACAGGTCCTTCTCGAAGGTATGCGGCAAGGCCCTCGCGCGACAGGAGGGGAGGAGGTTCCCATCCGGGCTCATGCTCCACCGGGGGAAGACTGTGCAGCGGGCTACCCAGTGGGTGATCGTGCAGACGAAAGGCGAAGATCAGGTGCTCACAGATGGAGGTGAGGGGAAATGAAACTCACAAAAATTTTACCGGGAAACAAACTCACCAAACTCACAAACTCACTACGACGAAATAGCGACGCGGAACACACCCGAAAACAAACTCACCAAACTCACAAACTCACGGATAATTTAGACAGAAACAAACTCACCAAACTCACTCCAAAAATGAAACTCACTTATTTTTTAGCCGAGTCCCGGTGCCGGATTGAGGAGATACCTCATTATATGAGATATCTCTTTTTCTCTAGTGAGTTTGTGAGTTTAGAGTGGGTAGTAACGTGTGAAGAAAAAATAGGAGGCGCATATATACAGTACAGGAACCGCCCACGGCAAACTCACCAAACTCACAAACTCACTTTGCTGCAGGGGGCGGTCTGAGTGGTGGCCACTACTCCCGCCTCCCGCAAGGCCAAGGGCAGGCGGTTCCAGCAGGCGGTCCGACAGGACCTGATCGAGCGGCTCGGGGTCCCGGAAGGCGACGTCCTCTCCACGGCGATGGGACAGTCCGGGTGCGACCTCTACCTCTCCCCGGCCGCCCGGGCTCTCTTCCCATATGGGGTCGAGTGCAAACATCAGGAAGCGATCGCGCTCCCAGCATGGTGGAAACAGTGCGAGAGCAACGCCTCAAAAGTGGGGCTTATCCCGCTTTTGGTGTTCAAGCGCAACCGGGAGGAGCCTCTCGCGGTGCTCCGGTGGTCGGACCTGATCCGATTGATACGGGAGATCCGGGAACGGTATGGTTTCAACGACGATCACCGATGGGAGAACCTTGCAAACGGATTGACCGGGGGCCGGCCATGACCCCAACTCCGATCCCCGGGCTCTCCCGCGAGAAGACCTCGTGGATCTTCGATGGTGCCATACAGGCACTCGGCGGGGTCGTGCCAAATTCCACTCAGACGCACGTCAACCGGCACGGCACCGAGTTCGAGGTCGAGATCTCGATCTGTCTGCGCCCGGAAGACCTCCCCGCGTTCCTGCGCAACCTCGACCGCAACGCCACGCACATCAAGGCGACCGTCGACCTCTACGGCCCGCCCCGTTACGCCCGGAGCACGACCGATGGGAGGTCTCAGCTATGAGGCACATCTCCGTCGGCCTCGTCATCCACGTGGAGGACGACGCCGCTGCCGAGCACGAGGCCCTGATCGCATACCTCGAATCGCACATCCTCGGCGACGGGCTCGTTGGGCACATCGCCGTGACCGAGGACATCACCGATCGGGTCGAGGCACGACTGGAGGAGATGCGGAGGAGGCGGTCACCATGACCCGGATCATCCGCGTCGACCTCTGCGACGAGTGCCCGCACGCCGTCGGCTCCCGGAGTTGCCGGGCCACCACCTGGTGCGACGAAGGGGGCATCATCCGGACGCGCAAGTTCACCGACCACCCTCTCATCCCCGACTGGTGCCCGCTGGAGCGGGACGGTCCGGACTGGGAACCGCCGGCGAAGGAGGGGCGGCAATGACCCCGCCGCCCGGCAACATCCGCCCCGACGGCCGCGGCGGGCTCCGCGTGATCATCGAGGAGGTCGAGCACTGGTTAGCCCCTGTTGACGCCGCCCGCCTCCTCCAGGAGAACGCCTTCGCCTTCCTCTACGACCCCGACCCGGCACCCCTGCTCCGCTGCGAGCCCCGGCGCCGGACCGGTCATGTCTTCCCCTCCAACCCCGCTGGCACCGAGATTCCACACCTCCTGATCACAGTCTACCCGGACCGGCGATACCTCGCCCTCACTGCCGAGGTTGCCGAGGTCCGGGGAGGGACGAGGGATATCTGCAAAGTAGTTTCCGCCCTTAAAGGAGACGAGTATGCCACGGATTGAGATAACTCACGAGGACGCAGCCGAGATCGCCCGGCTCTGCTATCTCCTCAAACCCGGCGAGGTCCTCACCCGGGCCGAGGTAGTCCATCGAGTCCTCAAGGGGTGGCGGGCGGCGAAAACGGCAGAAGTGCCGAAAGTGCCGAAATCGCCATAATCAGCCCCCTTTTTATATTCCGGGCGCGAATACCCCCCTATTCAAATTTGGAGTGCACCCAAATGATAGAATCCCTCTCACCCGAACAGATCGCCGCGATCATCGCCGCACTCGTCGCGCTGATCAACGCAATTGTCGCCGTCCTCAAGAACAATGAGGCAAAGGCGAATGCCAAGGAGAAGGAAGACGTCACCCGATTCTACGATCAGGACAACGTCGACCCTGTCCCGCCTGACGTCATCGAACAGCTCCCGCCGCACACCTACACCATGAGTGACGCCACCCGGTCCTTCGTGCTCTCCGGCCTCTCGCCCGAAGATCGCCTCGACGTCACCGCACAAATCGCCGCCGCCGAAGCCTCCAGAAGGACCGTCTACTATGTAACTCACGCGAAAGGCTGGTACCGGATCGAGTACGGCGCCCTGACCGGTGGTGGGGACGGCCGGGTCCCGGAGTGAGGTCCATGCCTCACTTCACCCTCTTCTTCAAGACCGCCGCCCTCCGCGATCGCCTCGCACCGCGCCTCGCTGAGATCCCCGCCTGCTTCTCGTTCGACATTCAGACGGGGGTGCCGCCGACCCTCGTTATCTCAGAGACAGACTCCCTCTGGCAGGGCTTCCCGTTCCCGGTCCACGCGGGCGACGTCTACGTATTCGACGACGCTATCCCCGCCCGAGCCGTGGGCGGCGCCTGCACCATGCGGGCAGCGATCCGTGTCTGCCCAGGAGACGACATCGAGACCCTCGTGCTCCGCCTCTGGCACGAACTCCTGCACGCGGTCGGACAGCCTGCGGACGACATGCACCAGCTCCGGGACGAGTGGCAGACCCCGTTCGAGCGGCTCCTCTGGTGGCTATGGCCGCACTTCTGCGGCCCGGTCGACGTTCCGTACTGGCACCGCAAGTTCTACCACTGGCTGACGACCCGGGCGGCTCTGGGAGGCGCCTGAGCAATGGGAGCGCCCTCGAAGTATCCGGCCGACGCCCCGGCCCGGCTCCGCGACCTGGCGGAGGCGCACCAAGACGGTCTGACCGACGAAGAGGTCGCGGCGTACTTCGGGGTGCAGGACCGGACCGTCCGCAACTGGGGCAAGAAGCACCCGGAGTTCCTGCAGGCGCTCATCGAGGTCCGGGCGGTCGTCGACCAGGAAGTCGAGCGCTCCCTCTACCGCCGGGCCGTCGGCTACCGGGTCCCTGACAAGAAGGTGATCAAAGACGGTGAGGGGAACATCATCCGGACCGAGACCACGACGAAAGAGGTTCTGCCGGACGTGACCGCGCAGATCTTCTGGCTGAAGAACCGGAAGCCGCGGGTCTGGCGGGACAAACAAGATATCGAGCACAGCGGCACGACTCGGGTCGTCATCGTTGACGATATCAAGCCAAACAGTGAGTCGACAGAATGACTGTCGCGCTCTCCTCCCTAATCTCGCCGGGGTTCCACGACCTGCACCTCGACATCAAGACGGGGCTCCACGACGAATACTGGCTGAAAGGGGGGCGCGGCAGCACCAAATCGACCTTTGCGAGTACAGAGATCATCCTCGGTATGATCGACGACCCGGAAGCGAACGCGGTCACGTTCCGGCGATACTCAAACGAACTCCGCGACACCGTCTACGGGCAGTTCGAGTGGACGATCAACCGGCTCGGTCTCGCAGAGCAGTTCCGGTTTCAGTATGCCCCCATGCAGATTGTCTTTGAGGAGACCGGGCAGAAGATCGTCTTCAAGGGCGCCGACAATCCTCAAAAACTGAAGTCAGTCAACCTCGGCAAAGGCTACGTCAAGTATGCTTGGTTTGAGGAGGTCGATCAGTTCGCCGGGATGCCGGAGATCCGGAATATCATCCAGTCGCTCTTCCGCGGCGAAGACCATCGCCGGATTTCGATCTTCTCCTACAACCCGCCGCGATCCGGCAGATCATGGGTGAACCAGGAAGTCCGGGTCGCAAAGCCGGGCCGGCTTGTACATCACTCGACATACCTCGACGTCCCTCTAGAATGGCTCGGCGATCGATTCATCCAGGAGGCCGAGCACCTCAAGCAGACAAATCCCGTCGCCTATGAGCACGAGTATCTCGGGCATGAAGTCGGGACCGGACTGGAGATTTTCAACAACCTCGACATCCGGACAATCGCCGTCGAAGAGATTCGAGGGTTCGACCGCATCCGGCAAGGGCTCGACTTCGGGTTCTCCATCCATCCCGCAGCGTTCAACCGGATGCACTACGATCGCACACGGCAGCGCCTCTACATCTTCGCCGAGGAGGGCGGGGTTGGCTTGGGCAACGCAGAACTGTGGCGCAGACTCGCCCCGTATAACGACGTCGTCACCACCGCCGACTCTGCCGAACCGAAATCAATCAGCGAACTGAAAGGACTCGGTATGTGGGTTCGTGGCGCGAAGAAAGGACCCGACAGCGTCAGGTTCGGCATCCGGAAGCTCCAGGACCTCGACGCCATCATCATCGACCCGGTCCGGTGTCCTCGTGCCGCACATGAGTTTCAGAATTACGCGCACGAACGCCTGCGGACGGGCGAAGTGCGGGATGACTACCCGGACAAAGACAACCACTCCATCGACGGCGTCAGGTATGCTCTGGAAGATGACTTTGCGTCACAGGGGTCCACTCGTATTCCGAAAGAATGGCTCTCGTTCGGAGGGCGGGCGTGACCCTCGCCGGATGGCTCTCCCTGGCATTCGGGCTACTCTTCGGGCTCGCGTTCGCTGTCTGTATCGTCGGAGGATAATCTATGGTAGAATCAGAACCCACAGCGAAAGAAACCCGCGTTACGCGCGGTACCAAGGCCGAGGGGGAAGTCTCGTTCCAGTCGAGCGAGAACGCCTACACCGCCCCGGCAATCACACCGGAGACGGCCCGGAACTACTTCGAGCAGAACATCCACCTCGCCACGCAGATCGTCAACCTTCTCCCGCAGGTCTTCCCGGGCGCACCGGACATCTACGTCGAGGACCGCGACCTGGAGCGCGTCGACGACCTCTCGCGATGGATCGCCCGGACCGCCGAGAGCGTCGGGATCTACCCGAGCATGAAGGCGTCGTGGATCGACACCATGAGCCACGGCTGTAGCGTCAAGAGCGCCGGTTACACGTTCCGCAACGGCCGCTACGAGATCGACGAGATCCGCGACCTGCCGGCGATCACGTTCCGACAACCGCCGCGAAACCTCGGCATGTTCCAGGCTCCTCCCAACCCCCTGATGCCCGGCATCGTCTGGGACGCGAAGGAGAAGCGCGTCCGGGCCTACCAGACTGTCGACGGCAGCCTGACGCTGCAGGAACTCAGGAACTTCGCGATCATCCGCGACCCCTCCACCCCCTTCCCCGCCGGGCGGGCCTACTGCCTCCCGGCCTACCACGTCATCGGCGCCATCGACCATGCGAACCAGGCCGCCGACCAGCAGGTCCACCGGGTCGGGGCGCCGCTCATCTTTCCGCAGATCATCGAGACGATCACGGCGGACCTCAAGACCTGGGGCGACAACTTCGTCCGCAACTGGGGCAAGGACACCGGGTTCGTCATCCCGCCCGGTGTGGCGTTCCCTGACGTCAAGATCCGGGAGAACCAGACGGCCGCCGACCGGCTCAAGATGCTCGTCTCCTGGCTGGAGGTCTACTTCAATCCGACGACCGTCCTCCAGTCTGGCGCCGGCACTGTGATCGGGGCCTCGGATAGCGGCGCCATGCGCGTCTGGAACAACTTCATCGGGGGCACGCAGGCATGGATCGAGGAGCAGTATGAGGCGTTCCTGCAGCCGATCCTGACGGCGAACGGCTACGACGACCTGAACGTCCGCATCCAGCTCAAGCGCCCGGAACTCGACCGGAGCACCGTCGTCACCGAACAACTCCGGGTCGGCATAGAGGGCAGGTCCCTGACGAGGGAGGACATCCGGCGCAACCTCACGGAGCTGGACCTCGGAGAACTCACCGACGAGATCCGGGCAGAACTCGACGCGACCTACCCTGCAGCGCCATCGATGGTCTTTGAGAACCTTGCCGGGTTCACGCGCAAAGAGGGGCGGCGAGTCTCTGCGGCAGAACGCAAGATTATCGCCGCGAACGAGGCGAGCCTCCGGGCGATCGAGCGGATACTGGAGAGGGGAGGTGAGTAACATGGCAAAATTCAGAAAGAAACCAGTAGTTATCGAAGCAGAGCAGTTGCTTGAGAGGACTGAAATCAAAACCCTTGAGGGAGTTATGGTCGGGAATCCGGGCGACTGGCTGATAACCGGTGTCGCCGGCGAACAATATCCCTGCAGGGATGATATTTTCCGTGCAACCTACGAGGAGGTGGAGTAATGGCCAGGGTTGAATCTCATGACTGGGTAGAGATCCACATCGGCGACCTCAGGGTCGTCGACGGACATGCGATAGTGCCGATGACCTGGACCCTCACGGGCGCGTTCTATGCGTTCCACAACGCGCTCCTGTACAGCGCCCACAAGTATTACCCGAGGCTCCTGTAGATGCCGACCGACGAGCAGTGGAAACTCATCGAAGAGGTCCTCGCGGACCGGCAGGAGGCAATCGCTGCCGCTCTCATCGAGGAGGCCGAGACCCTCGTCCCGGTCGCCGTGCAGTCCACGCTCGGCGAGCTCCGGCGCATGGTCGCCGACAAGTTCACCCGCCAGATCGTCGACGGCATCACGAAGGAGCAGGTCGCCGCCTACCGGGCGCAGGTCGCGAAGGGCGGGACCGATATCATCGAGCGCGTGGTCAAAGACCTCGGCGACGGTCGCGCCTCCGTCACCACCCGGCGCACGTTCAGGCCCTGGCTCAGCGACATGGCCTCTCGGGACCAGGAGGAGATCCTCCGCATCATCGGCGAAGGGCAGCGCGGCGGGATGCATCCGCACCAGATCGCCCGCGAACTCCGGGGCTACTTCGACGGCACGGAGCACAACGCCGTCACCGCAGCTCGGACGGAGGCGCAGAAGATCCGGACCGACGCCCGGGTCGCGACCTACCTGAAGACCGGCGTCCGCTACCTCGAGTACATCTCGGCGCTGCTCGAAACCACCCGACCGGAGCACGCCGCCCGGCACGGTAAGATCTATCCGATCGATAAAGCCCCCTGGCTCGGGGAACCAAACTGCCGGTGCATCCTCATCGACGCCGACTACCGCGTCGAGGAAGAAGGTGCCGCCGTGGAAGAATCCGACAGCATCACCCTAACACCAGAGGAACTCGAAGTATGACTCGCCCACCGACACTCACCGATCGCCAGATCCAGATCATCCGGGAGAACCTCGACCTGTTCCCGGCCGACATCTTGAAACTTCCCGAGTTTGCCGACACTGACGTCACCCGGCACACGATCCGGAACTACCGGCGCCGCCTCAAGAACGCCGCCATTATCGGCGAAGAAGAGGACCTCCTCACACGCCTGAAACAATATATGAACCGGTATGGCCTCGAATCGCGGTTCCACGGCCCGCGAGGAGTCACCGGGTTCATCCGGCACCTGGAAACCAAGATCCATTTACGCGCGATTGAACGCGACAATTCAGAAAATACCGTCTCATAGGTTTCAAAAGGCCTAAAAAAAGGCCACAATTTTTTATATACCGTATGATTGCCAAGCATATTCTATGTCTTGTGGAGAGAAATCCAACGCTTTTGAAAACCTCCACGACGTCACGCTCCAGCGTCTCGACGTGTACCATCGGAACAACGGGGGATACGTGTTCTACGACGCGAAGCACTTCGCGCCGACCGCGGACCGTTGGAACGCGGTCCCGGTGATCTATGTCGAGACGGGGCCAGGGGAGCCCGCAGAACACCCGCAGTTCAAAGACGTGATTACCCGCACCCTCCCCGCGAAGTTCCGCACGGTCGGCAGCGTATCCGCCGCCCATCTGACGGAGACCGGCGAGAAAGTGCTCAAAGGTGCGATCGCGTTCTCGGACCCGGCGATTGCGGCAAAGGCCAACGCGGGCGAACTCTCGCTCTCGACCGGCCTTGCCTCCCCGGAGGCCCCGGACCCCCGGCTGCCCGGTGCAACCAGGATCGCCGGTCCGGTGACCCCGAACCATGTTCTCGTGTTCGACCGCGGAGCGTGCCCGAACTGCTATCCGAACGACAGTGGAGCAATGTTCCACAATCTACAGGAACTAGACATGCCTGACGACGAAACCAAGGGGCTGCTCAAGCGGATCGCCGACGCGCTGACCAAGACGCCGGAACCCCCGCAGCAGTACAATAACCTCGCAGAGATCGAGAACCTGAAGAAGGAACTCGAAACAGCGAAAGCACAGACCGCAGAACTCGTGAACCTCAAGCAGGAACTTGAGACCCTCAAGGCCGAGAAGGCAACCGCCGAGAAGGACGCCAGGTGGACTACCATGAAGGCGAACCTCCCGGCAGGATGGCTCGGCGAGAAGGAGGGCTCGACCCGCAAGGAGTTCGAGACCGCCCCGGCCGCGTTCCTCGCGAAGTTCGCGGAGTTCAAGAACACGCAGCCGGGCGCGAAGGGCGCCGAAGGATCCGGCACCCCGCCGGGCGAGACCCCGAACGGCGACGAGGCGCAGTTCCGGAACGTCGCTGACCAGTTCGCGAAAGAATACGGGGTCCGGTTTGTGTGAGGTGATCAAACATGGCATACGAAGCAGGTGAATTCTTCCCCGGCGCCCGGATCCAGCAGGTCACGGCGACCGCGGATATCAGTAAGGGCGCGGTCGTTACGGTCACGCCCGCAGCGGCCCCGACCGCGGCCCCGTGCGCCGAAGACGGCGACGGTCCGTTCGCGGTCGCGATCGAGGCTATCGCGAACGGCAAGAAGGGTCGGGTCGTGGTGAAGGGCGAGGTGGCGGTCGACTGTAGCGGCAACTGCTACGGCAGCGCTGTCGTGACCGGCAGCGGTGGCGAGGTCAAGGTGTGCGGCACCGATCCGAGCGAGAACTGGATCAAGCCGCTCGGCCGGATGACGGTCGGTGGAGCAAACGGTGCCGTCGGCGTCGTCGACGTAGGGGGGTTCTGAGATGGCAGAAAGTGGCGTATTCGGCGATATCCAGATCGCCGGGAACTGGGCGCAGAAGCGCATGATCGGACAGGTGCTCCTCGCGGCACAGGAACAGACGAGCCTGGCATCCCCGGCGATCTGTCCGGTCATGCCGTTTGGCAAGCTCAAGGGCACGATCCCGCTCCTCGGCGACGTGCCGGTCGCGTCGCAGCTCAAGGAGTTTGAGCATGCCATCGCCGGCACCGGGAAGGCGTCGTCCTACGACATCGAGCTCCTCAAGGACCGCGTGATCCTGCCGGTCTCCGACGAGGCGACGATCGAGTCCGACGTCGGCAACCCGATGACCCTCCAGCAGACCGCCGCCGCCGCGGCGCTCGCGGAAGACCTGAACAAGCAGATCGCGACGCAGCTCAACACGACCCCGCAGGTCTACGGGACCGGCGGCGATCTCGGTAACTGGACGTCGGTCAAGGCCACGCTCGCGACCGGAAAACTCTCCGCGGCAATGGGCGTCCACCGCCCGACCGCGCTTGTCATGGGCACGCTCGCCGGCGAGTACTACGCCGAGGCTGTCGGGGACAAGGTTGCGATCCAGAACCTCAACGAGTGGCGGAACGCCGTCTCGATTCACCCGACGCTCAGGATCCCGACCTTCGTCAGCACTGACATTGACGCGCTCGACGACACGAGCGGTAACCGGCTCGTCTTCGGAGTCTGCAACCGGACCCCCGGGGTGATCTCCGTGATCGGCAAGATCAAGGCCCGCCAGTACGACGACCCGAAGATCGGCGCTGAGGTCTACCAGTATGATATCTGGCGATCGGTCTTCTCCAACATCCGGCAGACCTCCGGCAAGAACCTCGGCGTGATGCGCGGCTACATGACGGAGAGCTAACCCTCTCTGTTTTGGAGGCACTATGGCCTTCGCACCGTGCAACCGCTACGGGGTTGCTGGCATCATCGATGACGAAGGGCGACACATCGTCGGGAGCGACGTGCTCCACGCCGTGCGGCAGGGGCGGGCGTTCCGGTTCGCTCACCGGTTCACTGCCGTCGCCCCTGCAGCTGCAGTCGATATCCTGCTCGATCCGAGCGCGAACGACGCCGCGACCGTGGCCCGGCTCGTCCTAGAGATCGACACCGGCGTCGACTGCTCCGTCGGGATCTACGAAGTGCCGACCGTCATCGCGCCCGGCACGGAACTCATCGCCTACAACCTGAACCGGAACGGCGACCCGTCGATGAACAGTGTGCCCGCTGTCTACTACACGCCGACGGTCTCGGCTGCTGGCACGCTCGCAGCCCCGGTCGCCTACGTGACCGCCGCGCTCCCGGTCGACATCCTCTACCAGGGTACGATGGGCGATGTCGGAGCAGGGGGCGCGGCACACGGCACGCTACCGGAGATCTACCTCGACCGGACGAAGAAGTACCTGGTTAGGGTCACGAACATCGGCACCGGTGCAGAGAACACTGTCGTCGCTGGCCGCCTGATCCGGGAACCGAACTACTACGAGGGCTGACCATGTCCGAATCGTTCGCATCCCGATTCATGAGTCCCGATGAGAAGACCGCGATGGTCGCCCGTGACCCGCAGTCGGCGCAGGCGCTCACCAACGCCCCTCGCACGGGGTTCGCGCACAACTGCTACGCTGGCGGGCTCGGGATGTTCTTTCAGAAGACGATCAAGAACACGATCCTTGAGAAGTTCCTCGACCAGGCGTGGCAGGGGTTCCTGAAGTACCGGTGCGCAGGGAACAAGGCCGCTTACCGCGAGGCCCGGAAGACCCCGAACGCTGTCTTTCAGTACGACGACCCGCTCCTCGCGCTGCTCAACCGCGTCATGAAAGAGAGTATCGCGGAGCACCACACCGACAACGACGCCGCCCGGAAGCAACAGCTCATGCGGCAGGCGACCGACATCACGCTCACCCTCCTCAACGAGGACATCTACTACCGGGCACGGTGCAAAGAGCACCTCCGCGATATCCTCGCCGCTGTGGCCGAGCACCCGGAATACCTCGACCTCTCGCTGGAGGAGGAACAGAACATCCGGAGGTGGAACGGGTGCAGCCCGTGATCGACCCTCACTACCCTGCAATGATGCAGGCGTTTGAGAGGTCAACCGGGCTCCCATATCCTGCCGGGCTCACAGTGATCACCGACCGGCTCTTCGAGGAGGATCCCCATGCCGACGAGCGGTAACGTTCTTGCTCTGCTCCCGGTCCTGACCCCCTACACGCCGACATCGGCACAGTTCGACCTGCTCTACCCCTACGCGCTCGACGAGTTCGAGGGCGACGATCCGGGATGCAGTAAGACCGGCGCTGAACGGGCGCTCGCCTACCTCATGGCCCACTACCTCGCTGGCGGGGAGGACCAGATCGGGTTCAGCGGCGAGAAGATCGACGACTACAGCTACACGGTCGCCGGCCCTGCTGCAACCTCGTCCCGCTGGTACGTCCTGTACCGGCAGCAACTCGACCGGTGCCGCGACGCACTCGCCATCGGCCCGGCAGCGCTCGCAGGCGTCCAGCACGCGGACGTCTCCGGGCTTTCTGACCTGCACCTCGATCAGAACCCCGTCGTGCGCGTGAGGAGGGATTCTGATGAGTCTCCCTGAAGGAAGCGCTCTTGGCACGCTGACTGACCGCGAACTCCTCCTGATGGTCTACAGCAAGGTCGACACGATCGCCAGCTCGCAGACCGACATCGAGTCTCGCGTCAGGGTCCTGGAAGCGCAGAGCAACCGGACCCTCGGCCTGATGGCGGCGACTGGAGGAGGATCAGGAGCCGTCGCTGGCGGCGTGGTCGCGGTGGTCGTGAAACTCCTGGGGGGGTTTGGATGAGCCTCGCGGGCCTTCTGAACCAGGAGGTGCAGATCAAGGCGCGGACCGGCACCACCTACACCGGCGATCCGGAGTACGCGGCAGCCGCTACCTATCCGGCCCGGATCTCCTACAAGCCGCGCCGGGTCTTCGTGAACGGGGTTGAACGGACCTCGACTGCTCGGATCACCGTTGCGGTCCCGGTCTTCGACGAGGATCTGATCGTTCTGCCGGACGGCACCGAGCGGGGGTCGCTCCAGGTCAAGCGCACACATGGGGGCGGCGGGACGTTCCACCATTCGACCATCGACATCTGAAAAAAGGAGGAAACAACAGCAATGGTAAACCGAGTATCAGGAGAAATCCACAAGAAGGGAGGCATCCTCCAGCAGACGTTCGGCGAGACCGTCGCGAATGCGTACGGGCTTGTCTTCTACCAGGCGGCCGACGGTAAACTCTACCGGGCACAGGCGAACACCGAAACGACCGTCGCTGGCGTCCTTTACCTCTGCGCTGACGCAGCCACGGTCAAAGACACCGTAGGCAACGCGCTCGCGCAGGGTAGGGCCGAGAAGACCGGCTGGTCGTGGACTGTGGGGAAGCTTGTCTATATCTCGCCGACCACGGCCGGCGGATTGACGCAGACCGTGCCGACCGGGACGCAGAAGATCCGGCCGGTCGGGTTCGCGACCAAGACAGATCAGATCGACTTCCGGCCCCTGTGGGGCACCGGGGCGAGCTACACCGTGAACATCGACGGTATTGCCGCAACGAAGGGCGACGTCCTCGTCCGGAGCGCGACCGCATGGGGGGCCGTGCCCGGCACCACGATCGGGGCACACCCGCTCGTTCCCGACCTCCGGAACCGCATCCTCCGCATCAAGGACAGCGCGGGCAACGACCTTGAGATTCATCAGGTCTGGATCCCGCCGTTTGACTCGGAGGGGTTCCCGGATCCGAACCTGAACGAGATCGAGTGCGGCGGGTTCTGGATCGATAAGTATCAGGCGTGCATGCACGACGCGAGCAACGTCTCGCGGGGCTCCAGTGGCACGAACAGTCCCGGCACGCACGGTGCCGCCTCCAAACCCGGGGTTGTCATCTGGACGGATATCAATTGGAACAACTCGAAAATTGCGATCGAGAACCGGGGCGGCGCTGAGAATAAGAAGACCGGCACCTGTGCCGCGTTCGGCGCCGGTAGCCCATCAAAGTTCTACGTCGCCGCGATCACCGACCTGATCGGGCGCAGGGTCCGGATCACGCAGGGAGGTGTCACTTATGTCCGCCGTATCGTCAAGACCGGCGGCGACAAGGACGCGGACGCAAACGCCGCGAAACTCGTCGAGATCTACCCGGCACTCCCGGCAAACATCACGGCCGCGGACACCTACGAGATCGTGCAGCACTTTATCCCTGGCCAGTATGAGTGGTTCAGCCTGGCTGCGTGGGCGACGAAGTACCGCTACCAGTACGGCCTCGGCTACCCGAAAGGTAACACGAACTGGGGTAAGGACGCTGCCGACCCGAGGAGCGCGATCTACGAGGGGCAGCCGGACCCTGTGACTCCCGGGTATACGGGTAATGCGATCGCCCGGTGTCTCGCGGGCACGGGGCCGACCTCATGGAGCCTCAACGGCAAGGAGTCGGGGGTCTATGACCTCGTCGGGAACGTCTGGGAGTGGGTCGACATGCTCATCGGGACCACAGCGGACCACACGATCGACGCCGAGTATCCGGGCGCGGGTCTCGTGCTGCCGACCGCAAACGGCAACATCGCGACACTCTACGCCCCAACGAAGGACGGCAACCGGTCCCTCGCGGCAGACGCGTTCTCTCCGGCAACGGTTGGCTCTGCAAAAGCAGAGTATGACAACGATTACTACTACCAGGCAACCGGCCAGCGTGCTGCGATGCGGGGCGGGAGTTGGCGCAGCGGCGCGAGCTGTGGGCTGTTCTGCCTGAGCGTGAGCAGCGCCCCGTCCTACGCGAGCGGCCTCATCGGCTTCCGCGGAGTCTGTTGATCTGGTGATCTGCATGGTAGAACGACACGAACGCCTGAAAATCTGGCAGAAATCGTACGACCTGGCGAAGGATCTGATGCAGGTGACTGAACGATTCCCGCGCCCGCAACAGCGGGACGGGTTAGCGAGCGAAATCCGGCAGACAGCACTCAGTCTGATCCGGACCGTCATGCTCGCCAACTCCGTGCAGGGAACCGCGGTCAACCAGGATCTCGACCAGGAGATCGATTACCTCCAGGTGATCGTGCGCCTGGCGAGAGACCTCAGATACATCAGTATCGGACAATACGAGGTGGTTGCGAAGAAAATCGTTGAACTGGGGAAGATGAACGGCGGGTGGATGAAGGCGAAGCAGGCTTAGTCTCCTGCTTCGCCCGACACTACGGGCCGGGTGAGAGGAAGCCGTATAAAAAACGTGCTGCGATACGGGGCGGGGCTTGGGCCGCTGGCGCGTACTATGGACTGTTCTGCCTGTACGTGGGCAGCGCCCCGTCCAGCGCGTGCAGCGGCATCGGCTTCCGCGGAATACCGTTCGAGGATGGTATGCGCGACCACGGTTGCGGAAGAAAACATCAGATCAACAGTACATCACCCGGATAACTCGTCGCTCGATGAGCGGAATACAAAACAGGCTCCGGAGAGATAGTAGGCGCGTTCCGAACCCTCTCCGTCCACATCGGCAGCATATGAAGACCTACACCGACCTCTACCCTCGAATCTGCACGTTCCCGGCGCTCTACCGAGCGTACCAGCTCTGCTGTAAGGGGAAGCGCGAGAAGGAGTATGCAATCGAGTTTGAGCAGGATCTGGAAGGGAACCTGTTTTCGATTCGGGACGACCTGGTGGAGGAGCGATGGCGGCCAGGGTCGTATTCGCGGTTTTTCGTCGAGGACCCAAAACGGAGACTGATCAACGCCCCCCCGTTCCGTGATAGGGTCGTGCACCGAGCCGTCTCTGATGTTGTCATCAGTCTCTGGGAGCCGTTCACCTACGATACATATGCCTGCATCAAGGGCAAGGGGACCCACGTCGCCGTGGATCGGTTGCAGCGGTTCATGCGCCGCCACCCCGAAGGAAGCGGCTACGTGCTCCAGCTTGATGTCAAGTCATACTTCGCGAGCATCGATCACGAGATCCTGATCTCTCTGATTGAGAGACGGATCCGGGATCCGCAGATGATGCGCCTGATCCGTTTGATCGTCGAGAGTTACGAGGATTCGCCCGGTACCGGTATCCCACTCGGGAATCTGACGTCGCAAGTCTTCGCGAACATCTACCTCCACGAGTTAGACATGTTCGCGAAACACGATCTCCGGGTAAAGGAGTACCTCCGCTACATGGACGACATCACGCTCGTGCACACGGACAAACGCCAACTCTGGGAGTGGCGTGACGAGATTGAAGCGTTCCTGGCCGATCGGCTACATCTTCGGCTCCACCAGGTCAAACAAACCCTGACCCCGGTCGATTGCGGTGTCAAGTACCTTGGCTACCGGGTCTACCGTGACCACATCAAAGTCCTGTCGCGGAACGTCCAGAGGGCCTACAAGCGCCTGGAACAGATGGAGGCCGGGACATTCGACGGCGACGCTCGCTCTTCGATCGCGTCCTGGATCGGCTACACGAAACACGCGGATTGCCACGGTCTCAACTGCCAGATCGCCGAACGACACCCATTCCTCCGGGTCGCATTCGACCCGGTCGAGGTGACTGAATGACGGGGAAACAGATTATGAGAGTCCACACGGCCGTCGGGGCCGAGGAGATCGACGCCGACCGCCTCCTGGTACAGAACGACGAATACGTATTCCTCAACGGGAACGAGGAGATCCGGCGGGTCAAGATCGCAGATATCGTGATTGCGACTGACCCGGAGACCGGGGAGGAGATCGGCGGCATCGAGACGGTCTACAGCCGGAGTTAAGATCATGGCCAGACCAAGCGTGAAGGTGGCGTATGTCAACGGCGACCAGACGCTGATCGCGAACCTGGAGGTCTATAAGGACCGGATGACGGACGCGGTCGCGGACGGTATGCGGAAGTTCGGCGGCCGGGTGGAAGGCGAGTCCACCCGCCGGTGCCCCGTCGAGACCGGGGAACTCCGGTCCCGGGTCTTCAACGAGGGGCCGCTCCGGGACGGCGACACCTACGTGCAGGTGGTCGGCTACGAGAAGTTCGGCGCAACCTGGGAGAAGGGGAAAGCCTACGCCGTCCCGGTCCATGAACGGCTCGGTGTCCGCCACCCCGTTGGGGAAGCGAAGTTCTTGGAGAACGCCGTAAATCACCTCTCCGGAGAATACGCGAAGTATCTCCAGAAACTCCTCGGGCAGGTGAAACCGTGAGCGTCGGCGACGACTTCGTGCAGTACCTGACCGAGCTCGGGATTGGCACATCTGGCATCAACCTGTGGCTCGGCACAGCCCCCGACAGGGCGGCCGCGATCACCGTCGTCGAGACCGGCGGTCCGGCTCCGTATCATGACTACGGACCGGGAGAGGTGATCGACCACCCCTCGGTGCAGATCCTCGTCCGCAACCCGGCCTACCTGCTCGCCCGCGACAAGGTCGACCTGATCCGGGACGCGTTCGACGGGCTCGCGAACTGGCCGATCAACGGCACGCGCTACCTCTCCATCACGGCGATGAGTGATCCGGCCTACCTCGGCAAGGCCGCCACGAGCCAGGGGGAGACGCATGAGTTCAGCCTGAACTTCGCCACGATGCGCGAGCGGGCGGCACCGGTCATCGGCCTGTGCGGCGCCTACTATGACCTATCGAGGTGGCACACTCCATGATTGGTAAAGGCTCCATCTTCTACGACGTGACCGCCGGCGTCACCATCGCCCCGGTCTCCGCGATCGGCCGGCTCGACCTCGAACGCACCGAGATCGAGACCACGACGCACGGACCGCGGGAACGCCGGACGCACCGGGTCGGCCTGAAACGGGACGCCCCGGTCACTGTCCGCCTGAACTACCGGGAGAACGACGAACCGGCGGTCCGATTGCTCGACCGCTACGAATCGGGGGAGTCCGCGGAATATGCTCTGATCTTCCCGGACCACTCGGCATACGTGTTCGAGGCGTTTGTCTCCGCTCTCGGGCAGGAGACGCCCCGGGACGGACTGATCCATCGGTCGTTCCGATTTTTACCGACCGGTGTGGTCGAACCGCGCCTATCTGCGATCGCCTTCTGCGGCGACTACTACGATTACTCGCAGTGGTCCGCCCCTGGCGACGACTACCCGGCAGCACCGGCCGGGGTATGCCCGGTGCAGTTTGACATCAGCAAGTGGTACACATGACGACCTATATCGGCAAGACAACGACAATCGCTGACAGCAGCGGGAACATCGCCAACGTGGACGCGATCGGTGACCTCTCGCTCACCGCAGATGAGATCGAAGACACCGTCTACGGCACGGGAGGCTACAAAACGTTCGTGCAGGGCCTGAAAGACGGCGGCACGGTCGACCTCACCCTGAACTACCTCTCGACGGATACCAGCCACAACCGCCTGGTGACGGCATTCAACGCTGGGACCTCAGGGTCGTACACGATCACGTTCCCGGACTCCTCGACGCTTATCTTCACGGCGTTTGTGTCCGGGGTCGGGATCGCCGTCCCCAAGGACGAAAAAGTGCAGCGGACGTTCACCCTGCGGATCGACGGCAAGACGCCGCCCGCGTTCAGTGAGGTGTCCTCAACATGATCCCGAACGTGACCCGGGAGATCGGAGGGGTGAACTACACCCTCCGCTTCTCTGCCGGGACCTCGATCGCGATCGAGCGAGAGTTCGAGACGAAGATCACCGATCTCCCGAAGGTGCTCGGCGACGATCCGGACGTCACCATGACTGCGAGGATCGTGAAATTCTGCATGCGGAAAGACGGCAAGATGTTGACGGACGCGGAGTTCGAGACTGTCCTCGACGCCATCACCATCGAAGAACTCGCGGAACTCTTGAACGACGCGATGCAGTCGGCCTCGACGAAGAAACCCGCTGGTGATACGGGAAACTGAAACCGTTCGCCGGGTGGATGCGCGAGTACCTCGACCTTGCCGCGGAAACCGGGTACTTCGATGATCCACGCATCCTCTACGACCTGACGCCGGCGGAGATTGCGATCACGATCGCTGGCAAGGCCGCCCGCGACCGGCAGCAACAGCAGATGGAGAACGTCCGGGCCGGGACGGTTGCGGCCGCGATCTACAACTCGCTCCGGCAGAAACGGACGGACCGGGTGTGGACATGGAAGGACATCTTCCCGGACACGACGCCAAAACAGCCGCAGTCGCCGGAGGAGATGAAACGACGATGCAAAGAAATAGCACTGATATTCGGAGGGACGGTGACGACACATGGCACTGAACGTCGGGAACCTGATCGCGACGCTGGGCCTGGATAAGAAAGGGTTCGATACCGGGATCGATGGTGCGAAGCAGAAGACGGGCGAGTTCACAACGAGGTTCTCTGACAAACTCTCCTCACTCTCGCCCACGCTCGCTACAATGGGGGAGAAGGTCAAAGGGGCCACCTCAGGGATTGCGTCAAAACTCTCCTCGCTCTCGCCCTCGATCGCCGCGGTTGGCGACAAGTTCAAAGGAGTTACGGCCGGGATCAAGGACCATCTCGCCTCGCTGGGAACGCACTTCGACGCAGCGAAGGCCAAACTGGCCGGGATCGTCTCAAGCGTTGCCACGACGATGAAGTCTCTCGCCCTCCCGATCGCCGCAGTGGGGGCGGCTGTGGGCGCAGCGGCAGTCTACGGCGTCAAGAAGTTCGCGGACTTTGAGCAGGGGATGAACCAGGTCTTCACGCTCATGCCCGGCGCGTCCGCCGAGGTGCGGGACCAGATGGTCGCCGACGTCAAGAAGATCTCGTCGGAGATGGGGATCATGACCGACCAGACGATCCCCGCCCTCTACGACGCGATAGGCGCCGGCGTCCCGCCGGAGAACGTCTTCGCGTTCATCGAGGTCGCCCAGAAAGCCGCGGTCGGCGGGGCGACGGCCCTCACGACGACCATCGACGGCCTGACCTCCGTCGTCAACGCCTACGGGGCCGATGTCCTCGACGTGGGAACCGCCTCGGACATCATGTTCCAGACGGTGAACGTCGGTAAGGTCTCGTTCGAGGAACTCGCCAACCGGCTCTATAATGTGGTGCCGACCGCACAGGCGCTCGGTATCTCGTTCGGGAATGTCGGGGCAGCAATCGCCGCGATGACCTCACAGGGCGTGCCCGCAGGAGTCGCGACGACACAGCTCCGGCAGATGTTCGTCGAACTCTCGAAAGAGGGCGGCAAGACCTCGACCCTGTTCAAAGAGTTGGCAGGGAAGTCGTTCCGTGAGTTCATCGCGAGCGGCGGGACGGTGCAGGAAGCCCTGCAGCTCCTGGAGAAACACGCCGCCGGAGCAAACGTCGGGATCAACGATCTCTTCGGCTCGGTGGAAGCCGGGGCCGGGGCACTCGTCCTGACCGGTCGCGGGACCGAGGCGTTCACCGAAGCACTCGCCACGATGGAAGACTCGGCCGGCGCTACTCAGGCTGCCTACGAGACGATGGAGCAGGGGATCAACCGGCAACTCGAAAAACTCGCTGCCGACTTCAATATCATCATCCTCGACCTTGCCGGCGCCCTCGTCCCGGTCGTGAACGGCTGTATCTTACCGGCGCTCCGGGGGATCGTCGACGGGATCAAGACGATGATGTCCTGGTTCGGTGACGCTGCCGATTCTCCCGACGCCCTGGTCGGCACGCTCCGGGGCAGCCTTGCCCCTGCCGTTGAGTACTTCCAGGGGAAACTCGACGACCTCAAGGCGTGGTGGGACAAACACAGTCCGGCGTTCCTCGCCGCCTGGGACGCCCTCTCTGCCAGCATCCAGTGGTCGATCGAGAACATTGTCACCCCGATCGCGACGGCGCTGGTGCCAGTGCTCGACTTCTTCCAGGAGAAACTAGCCTACCTCTTCGACTGGTATGAGGCGAACGCCCCGCTCTTCATCGCAGCCTGGGAGAACATCGGGGCAGCGATCAAGTGGGTCATCGACACCGTGATCGTCCCGATCATCGAGTGGGCATGGCCCTATATCGAGACGATCGTCTCCGGGGTGCTCGATATGCTCCTGGCAAACACCAAACTCTTTGCCGCCCTGCTCGCTGGTGACTGGGAGGCCGCGGGCGATGCGCTCACGGAGATATCCAAAGGTGCGATGCAGGCGCTCGTCAGTGTGATCTCAATGGGGTGGGACGCGATCGCCACCGGGATCGAGTTCGTCGGGCAGGGGATCCTGGGGTTTGTGTACGGCCTGTGGACAAACATCGTGCAGTGGACCGAGGACTCTCTCAACAAGATGATCGACCTGATCAATGGGTTCATCGAGGCGGCAAACAGTGTCACGGAGAAAGTGGGAATCTCGCTCCCGAAACTCGGCCGGATCCATCTCCAGGCGGACAAGATTGAGATCCCAAAACTCAAGATCCAGCGGTGGAGCGAGACATCGTTCAGTAAAGAGATCGATGCATTCCTGAAGAAAGACGGGGAGGAAGAGGAAGAAGAGGACATCGACAAGGAGTTCGACGACGAGCCGGAGCCCGAACTGACCACAACCCCGTTTACAGAGGTGCCAGAGCCCTCCCCTACCCCGGCCCCGTCTACTGAGGTCCCGGAGACGCTCATTGACGTCCCGGAGACCACCATCGACACCCCGGGGATCCCAGAGAGCGAACCTCCAACGATCCCGGCACCGTCGGTATCAGTCCCGGCACTCGATACTCCGCTCCCCGTCTCGGTGACGAACTGGGATCAGATGGTCGCCCGGACCGATGTGCAGGTGCCCAAAACCCCGAACTCTCCCGACCTCCCGGCAGTCAATGTGCCGGTCGTCGAAGTGCCCTCCGCGGAGGTCCTGGTCCCAGGGAATGAACCTTCGACACCGACCGAGCCGCCGGGTCTGGAAGCCCCCGCCCTCCAGGAGCCCGATGTGCCCGACCCGCTCCCCACCCTGACGATCGTGTGGCCGGACCTCCTGGCCACTCTCCCGGAGCCCAAAGTCTCGGAGCCCGTTGTGGACGCCCCGGACGTTGTCGTGCCGGCGGTTGGGGTTTCGGTTCAGGAGATCCCGGACATCCCCGAACCGACAGTGCCCGAACTGTCGTCGCGCCCGATACCGCCGGCGTTCGATCTCCCGATCCCGGTCACGGTGATCAACTGGCCCGATACTCTGAAACCGGTACCAGCGGTCCCGCTGACAGAGGAAGAACGTGTCACACCCGCCGACAAGGAACCGGATGTCGACGAGGAGTTTGTCGACCTCCCCGAACCGACGATCGTGTGGCCGGACCTCCCGAAGATCCAGATCCCGAAGATCCAGATCCCGGACATCGTGGCGGCCGCCATGCCCCCGGACCCAGATGCCGGCGCACTGACGCGGATCCTCGGCCTGATCGGCGGAGGAGAGACGCGGGTCGTCGTCGAGCTGGACGGGAACGCGATCGGGGAGACCCTGTTCCGGACCTGGAACCGGCGAACCGGGGGCGCGCTGAATGGCTGATCTCGTCGTCACGATCAGCGGGCAGCCGGCAGCCTACCGCGCCGGCACGCTCTCGATCTCCGGGTCGCTCGGGACCCGGACCACGGCCTCCCTCCAGACCGTCGACCATCCCCCGTTCACGAGTGTGGTCGAGGTCGGACAGGTCGTCGAGATCCGGGACGAGACAGGTAGCTTGATCTTCGCCGGCACGGTCGATTCGGTCGAAGAGGAGATCGACGCGAGCAAACGGCTCCGGGTCAAACGCCTCGCATGTGTAGACTACACCCAGATCGCCGACCGGCACCTCGTCGCTTATGTCTACAAGCCCGACGAGGAGCATCCGACAGTCTCCGCTGGCGACGTCATTAAGGATATCGTCGCCCGGTTCTTTATTTACGGCGGCGTCACGGAGGATGTCGATACTTCGCTCGTTGAGACCGGGCCGGCGATCGAGAAGTTTGTCTTCAACTACGTCCCGGCCTCGCAGGCGTTCGACGATATCGCTGAACTTGCCGGCTACATCTGGTATATTGACTACGAAAAACGCCTCCACTTCACGCCGAAAGACCGGAACGCGGCCCCGTTCGGGCTCACGGAGACCTCGCAGAACTGGCGGAACCTGAAGATCAGCGAGAGCCGGGAACTCTACCGGAACCGGCAGATCGTCCGGGCCGGGACGGCGCTGACCGACGAGCGGACCGATACTGTGATCGCCGTAGAAGCCGATCAGAAACTCTTTGAACTATCCTACCCGGTCGGCACGGCCTCTGCGGTGACGGTGGGCGGAGTCGTGAAGACGCTTGGCGTCAACGGCCTGCACGAGGGCCGGGACTATTACTGGTCCTATGGGTCAAATGTCCTGACGGCCGAAGTCGCGCCAGGCGCCGGCGCCGCGGTCGCTCTGACTTACCAGGGCATGTTCCCGATCCTGGTGGACGAGCGGCTCGACGCGGAGATCCTCGCCCGCCGGGCGCTGGAGGGCGGGACCGGAGTCTATGAAGCGATCACGGACGATCCGGCGATCAACGTGCAGACCGTCGCCGTCACGAAGGCGCTGGCATACCTGCGGAAGCACGGAACAATCCCGCAGGTGATCCGGTTCGAGACGGACGCCGGCGGACTCCGGCCCGGGCACCTGCTCCCAGTCAACATCCCGGCCGCAGGGCTCGCGGATAACTACCTGATCGAGTCGGTCACCATGCGCGACGTGCAGGGCTCCGTCAACCGATATCAAGTCACAGCGGTTTCCGGGGACGCACTCGGCGGATGGCTGGAGTTCTTCAGCGCCCTGGCCCGGCAGGCGCAGAAGTTTGTGCTCTACGATGAGGACCAGGTTGGAATGCTGAAGACGGCGGCGGACACGGTGCTTGTGATGGATAGCGCCACGGAGTATGATTGGGGGACGGTCAACCGAAAACCAGAGTCTCGGGTCGACCGGGCACACGCAGACTTTGCAGAGACAGATTGGGTGCATGCATGAGATCGACAGTAACCGTAATAGACAACGTGGTGGTCCGGGTCTGGGAAAGGGGGGCCGTGGTCCGGACATACCGGACGCACAACACCTGGGGCGCAGCAGGATTGAACGCAATCCGGAACTGGTTTTCCGGGCTCGGAGGAACGCCAGTAACGCATATCGCCTGGGCGGACGCCGGGGGGGTGGAGCGCGCCCGGGACGTCGTGACGCAGCGAGTGATCCTGGGAGAGGGGGCCCTCCTGATCCGACAGTACCTCCCGAGCGCGACGAGCGCGAACGGGCACACGCTGACGACGATCCGGGCATATAACGCACAGTCTGGCGGCACGAGGTTTGCAGAGGGCGTGTTCGATGCGGCCGGCGTTGCAAAGACGACGAACAATCAGATTACCGTAGAATGGACACATACATTCGCGGATGGAGGGACGTGAGATGGCATACAATCCGACGACATGGGGATCAAATGACGTGATTACGAAGGACCGGCTGAACAAGATGGAGCAGGGAGTCAGGACCGGAACGCTGCTGAGCGGCACGGATATCGATGCCGATAAAGATTGGGCGGGGAAGGCGATCACGAACATCGGCACTCTGGACACTCAAACGGGTGACGTCGGCGCGCGGACGGGGTTCGTGGACGTCCCCGGCGACGTTCTGAGGCAGACGTTTACCCCAAATATCGCGCTGAACTACAACGATCCCCCCGCAACTCTCGCAACGTTTACCGTTCCGGCAAACTACTCGGCAGATCACGACTCGAACTTTCGGATCGGTGTGCGGAGAACGACGGGTATATTCACATTCAGCACATCAATCACAGTATACCGCAATGGGACGCAGATCGGCAGCCTCGACATGGAGTTTGACCAGAGCGCGGGAAACGTCGATACTACCGGAGGGTGTGCGGCAGGGGACGTCATTACGGTTAAGGGTAAATACAACGGGGACGAGAGGTTTAATCCCGTGGTGCAGACTGTAGAGGTCAAATCGGCGCGGCGGGCCGATATTCCCGCGTACAAAGTGTTCGCGGAGACCGGCGCATGGTAGAAATCGCGGCCGGCGCGACGAAGACTGAACTCGAAACCGGTCAATTCCGGCCGAAGACCTATGTAAAGGTAGGTGACCCAGATGTGATTCACGAACTCCAATCGCACGCGGGCGAGCCTCTGTGGTCGCTCTGCGTCTACGTATCGCGATATGAATCCCCGAAGAAGGCAGATACCAACAACCAGAGGTAAAATGATGATCGACAAAGAAGCAGTCTATGACGAGAAGGTGTCCCCTCTTGTTCAGCAGATCATCGAGATCTGCAAAGAAGAGAACATCCCGTTTCTAATGCAATTTGCGCTCACAGAGAGGGAAACAAGGGAAGATGACATCTACTGTATGTCCGCCATGTACGGTCATCCGGGTATGATGGAAACCCCGACGTTTCAGAAGGCGATCAAAGTTCTGAGAGGGGAGCCGGGGATCGCCACATTCATGGTAAAATCATGATATCCGAACAACACGAGCAAATCGCAACCGTTGTCGCGGCAATCTACCGCCGCGTGGCATGGAAAGACTTTACGAACAAGAAGACCTCAGCGGCCGACAGCCTGACCGAACGCATCCGCGCCGCAAGCCATGAGCCGACGTTCTCGCAGTTCCTCGGCCGGCTCGGCAGGTATTATGGGGTGCAGGCGCCGAAGGTGACACCGGAACAGGTCGCAAGCCTCCAGACGCCGGCGACGATGGGCATCCTGCGGAAAGATCCGATGTATATCGCGCTCCGGGCGCAGGAGATCGCGAAGGAGCAGCGTGAGATGGAGAAAGTGGAGGAATTACCATGAACTACGATGTAATCACTCCGGATAACTTTGATCGGGTGATCGACGAGGTGACGGGCTCAACTCGTCACGCAACCCGCGACCGACCATATGATGGGCAGCCACATACGGATCAGGGCGAACGAGGGAAGACCCCGGTCTCGGGGCTGACGATCCGGGATGTCTGTGACTGCATCGTTATGGGAATGCTGGAGTCCTCCCCGAACGAAGCGGTTCGGGATACTGTGCTGAACGGCACATGGATGTACAAGGACGTTTACGCGATCGGAGATATTGATCCGATCGCGGCCGTGCAAAATGCCGCCTGTAATATCGAGAAAATGATGGGGATCTTCCCCAACGTGCCGATGATATCCAATCGATTTGAGGAGGAATCAACATGAACTACGAAACTATCCCCGGCTACCTGATCGCCGAATCCCCAATCCACCACGGCGGCGATGAGAAGAACGGCAACATCGCCACGATCCGCAGAATATCCTGGCTCGTCGACGGGCAGCGAGAAGAAGTGCCGGTGATCTCCGGCAACAGTATCCGCGGCCTGCTCCGACGCATGATCATGAGCGATATGCTCGATCAGGTCGGCTATACGCTGGAGAGCACGAAACTCTACCACCTGCTCTTCGCCGGCGGCACCCTGGAGAGTGTCGATAGCAAGGACGCCGGCGCGATCAACCTTGCGCGGAAGAAGGAGATCCGGGAGACGCTGCCGCCGCTCTCGCTCCTCGGCACGGCGATAGGGAACCAGATGATTGAAGGAAAGATGAAGTGCGGGATCGCGATCCCCGTCTGCCGGGAACTCGCCGGCAGTATCCCCCCGGTCGTGGACGGCGTCGCTGCGGCACAGATCGGGCTCTCGCTGCACGAACTCCAGAGCGAAGACTTCATGACCCGAAAGGACGATCTCCACGACGACCGCGGCGAGGATGAGCGCGCCCACCAGATGATCGTCCACTTCGAGACGATCGTGCCTGGCACGGTCTTCTACCATTCCTTCACGCTCCAGGGCGCAACCGAGGTCGAGCGGGCGGTGCTCGGCCGCGGGATTGAACTCTGGAGGAAAAACCCGTATGTCGGCGGCAAGGGCGGGACCGGATACGGCAAGGTCCGGATCTGCTACGCGATGCCCGCCCCCGACCATGACCCGTATCAGACCTATCTCGACGAGCACAAGGATGAGGTGGTCGCGACGCTGCAGGACCTTGAGGGGCGGATCGGGAAATGAACCTGACGCGGCTCATCGAGATCATCAAGGATGCCACCGAACCTCTGCGGAAAGGGGAGGTTGTTGTGGAAGAGGGAAATGTCACGTCGCTCTACTTCATGCGCCATGTCAGTGAATCCTCCGACGAGATCGTCGATCTTCATTTCATTGCAGTCGGCGTCAACCGAGAGAAGGCCGAACACAGGCGCGAGGAGTTCGTTGGGGCGATGCAGGAGTATGTTCAGGAACACCCGCGGTTTCTGCAGGGAACCTCTTACATCGAAGTTGGTAGCGAGATCGGGAGTCAAGAGATGGCGTTCCGATTGTTCGCCATCGGCAACGTTCTTGACATATGGGATATCCTGACACCGGAAAAGGTAGGGGTTAACGGCGTTGGGGCAGACATTCTCGCTGGCCGCGGGTTTATTATGACCGTGAACCACAGAGGGTTGAAGGCATGAACCGGATCCTCCAGCGTCTGCGAGCCTACGAGCCGCCGACCTCGTTCACCTCTTTTTCTGCCACGTTCGAGATGGTTACCCCGATATCCCTTGCGCACCCGTGGATATGCGGCGACGCCCTGATCGCGGAACGCCTGATGCGCGAGATCCTCGGCGACGACTTCTACAACCTCCCGACGAAAGCAGCGCTCCCGGTCCACGACAACCTTCGGCTGCCGATCAAGCAGACCCCAGGCGGCGTCTATCATGCGAGCGCGTCGGTCTTCGACAGCGACCGGATCTATACCACGACCACCTACAAGCGGTTTGACAGCGAGCATATCGCCCACATCAAGCGCCCACGGTCGAAGATCCTGCGCGGGCAAGGATTCTACAAGGATGCGATGCTGACAACACCGTATGTCCCCGCTATGGCGGCCACATTCTACTTCTGCGGCGATGTCGACGAGTGCGGCCGGCTGCTCCGGACACTCCGGTATCTCGGCAAAGACCGGGCACGAGGGCGAGAAGGAGGAGTTCGACGCCTGGATAGGGTCACACGAGCCGCCGCTCCACGACGGGGGCATGTGGCCGGTCGCGGACTGGCTTGCCGGGGGCGTCGAAGAGGTCTTGGAGACGACCTCAGACGAGGACCTCCGGCGGCTCTCACAGGAGATCGTCGATGAGGCTGCCGGGGAAAACGTGGTTCTCGTCGGCGGGGGGGAGGTGGTGCTAGCACACCTCATCAAGGTCCGGCTGCAGAGGCAGGAAGACGCCCCCCGATCCCCTGACCGCTACGAGATCGAGGGCTACGAGATCCTGGAGCGCGTTCCGCGGGCATACTCCCGGCAGAGCAGCGCGACGCTCTACCTCCCGCTGGAGTGGGCGAACAAGCGCGTGAAAGTTGTGCGGATCGACCCGTGAGGCGAGAAAATGAGTATAGGTATGGGTAATCAAGAGCACGTCCCGAACTGGATCGCCGAGAATGATTGGTCTCCTGAGCGGCGGATCGAGTGGATCGGGATAATCATGGCGCTCAGTTCGCGCGATTGGTCGGTGAAGCAGAAGGAGCCTCCTGGCGCACCAGAGCCGGAACTGTGGGCGTTATACTGCCTCGCGTTGAGCGATACGAAGGAAGAGGCCTTCGAATTGTGGCAGGGCTTTTGCGAGAACAAGGGAGTGTGATCACGATGGATGCAGACCCTGACTATCCCATCCCCGCCGCCGCCCGGGAGGAACTGGAGAAGATCATCAAAGAGGACCTGGAGCGCGCGACGGTCTCGTCCGCGAGCGTCCACGTTGACGACGTCGGTCGGATCATCGTAGAAGAACTCGTGCTCCGGCTCCCGGACAGCCGCATGGTGTCAGCGTCGCCGCGCAACGCCCCGCCCGAATACGGAGAGGAGATGCGGCTGGAGGTCTACGACGACCACCTCGCGGGCGGGCGCGGCTGGCGCGAGGCGACGGTCGATGATGACTATGCCGAGGAACTCGCGGACGCGACGCGCGTCTGGCACCCGGAGCCGGATACGGTGGAGGAGGCGAGGCTGTGACCTCTTCACATCCATCCATTTTTGAAAACGGCCCTTCGTCGGAGTAGAGCCAAACCGAATACATTATATATCCATGAGATGAATCTATGATTATGGGGCAGCAGAACAGCGCAAAACCAAAACCAAAACTCCAGGTCTACGTTAGCCAGGATGTTGCGGATCGACTCAGAGATTACGCCTCATTAATAGGGGTGTCCGCATCGTTTGCCACAGAAATGGCGCTGCGGACATACCTCGATATGGAGAAGGTGAAAATATGACGAAAAGGAATTCCTATGTCGGCCCCTGCGCCACCGCCTGCAAGCCCGGGGCGGGAACCGGCATCCAGAGTACTGCTTTTAGCAGCATAATTGTTTCGGCCCAGAGCCACGCATCCCGCGAGACAGGTCTGCCGGGCCGCGTGGACCGCGAGACAACTTCCTGCCGCTCCTGCGGCGCGGAGACACAGAGCAGCGATGTTTGCCCCGCCTGCGCGGATGCGATGCGCGAGGAGCGAGCGGCGGCCCTAGAGGGGCGCTGCCGGATCCACCGGGTCCGACACGTTGAGGATCTCCCGGTGAGCGTGCTCGAAGAGATGCAGGCCGAGCGGGGGCGGTGCTGATGACGGGTCAGTGGCGCGTGCTCTCGCAGATTATCGATGGTCAGCGGAGGTACATCGCCGGGCGACAGCTGGACCCGACGCAACCCCTGCATGGCGGCAACGTGGAGTACGCTGGCGGGTACACTACGGATCGGGAACTGATCGAAATACTGGTCGCGGACCTCAATGCGGCGGAGGGGCGCTGATGGCCGGCGACTACTGCCCGCTCCAGCACGACCCCGATGACGAGGGGTTGCTCCCATGTCTCTTGGAGGATTGTGCGTGGTATGACCCCTCCGCCCGCGTGTGTGCCGTGCTCGCAATATCCGGAGGTATCGACATGATACGAGAGGGGCGGCGCTGATGTCCGGCGACAACACCCTCTCGGAGCGCTTCGGGGATATCCTCCGAGGGAAGTTGTGCGGCGCGACGGTAATCGATGCGTCGTTCTACGTTGATTACTACGGCGAGGTCTCCGTCAACGAGGTAGTCCTTCGGACGGAATCGTTCGAGGTTGTCTCAGTCAGTATGTGCTACCCCGAAGAGCGGGTGGTCCTGAAGCGGTATGTTGGCCCGAGGGACAAACCCCCATCGGCCGGACCGCGACAACCCGGAGAGTGGGTAGAAATCGCCGCGGGCGACTATTGGAGGGAACTCTGATGCCCAGAGACGACCGGGAGATCCGGATCTCCCTCGACGGCAACAAGTGGTGTGCCCTGCGCGGCGAAAACCTGCAGGAGGGGGAGAGCGGGTTCGGTGCAACCCCGGAAATCGCGCTCATGTCGCTCCTTGCAGAGCACGAGTGGATCGAGACCCAGACCGACGACCTACAGAGTATCCCCGCGACTCTCAGGGCTGCCCGGGCGGTCCTAAAACGGACCGACTATGTCTGCGGTGGTCGTGCCGGCTGCCGGGGATGCCCCGCACATCTGCAGCCGGGTTGCGCCGTAGCGGAGATAGAGGATGCGCTGGTCGCAGCACTGGCGAAGATGGAGGGATCCTGATGCACTGCGACTGCGAGACCTCCTGCCGCGAGTGCAAGGAGGAAGAGGTCGAGATCGTCGACGAAACCCCGCTGCTCCTCGAATCGGCATTCATGGCCCGTATCAAGGCCGACGAATACCGCGAGGCTCTCGCCGCCCTGCAGAAGGAGTTTGACGAACGACCCGATGTCGTGGAACTCAAGCGCCAGATCGAATATTACGAAGAGGCGCGGCGCCGGCGTATCGCACAGGCGAAGGCGACGGGCATCACCAAGCAAGGCTCGTTCCTCCTCAAGGTGCGAACGCGGAAGACCCGGACCGTGATCCCGAAACTGTTTTTCGCCAAGCACGGTGCAGAGGCGTTTGTTGAGTGCTGCACGGTCGCAATCGGCAAGGCCGAGGCGCTGCTTGGCAAATCCGCGCTAGATGACTGTTGCGAGGTTGAGGTCAAGGAGACCGGCGTCAGTGTCGAGTATGAGCGCCCGGAGGCGGCGGAATGATCCGATACCGGCGTATCTCCTCTCACGACGCGGCACAGGATCTCGTCAGCGAAGACGTCCGCGTCCGAGAGATCGATGACTCGCAGGTGGAGGAGAGTGGCTTCCTGTATATGCGGGTAGAGTGCAAAGGCGTGCAGTATTTCATCCATGTGAACGCGCGGTTTGGCATCTGTAGGGAGGTACGGGCATGACAGCAGATCAAGCCCCGTGGTCCCAGGAGGAGGACGCGATCCTGATCCAGGGGATCCGGTCCCGGATGACTGCTAAGGATCTCCGCCCGCAACTCCAGGGGAGGACTGTACGGGCGATGACCCGTCGAGCCAGAGTCCTAGCAGATCAGGGGGAATTATGATCGACCTCATCCACATCACCACCACCGCAAAGTACAACGATGATGCTGAGGTCTGGGTCGCGGAGATCAAGGGGTATCCTGTCACTGGCCGTGGCCCGAGCCCCGAAGAGGCCGTGATGAACGCCCGCGACGGACTCCAGAAGTTCTTCCTGGCGATGGCCGGGCGGCGCTACGTCTCCGTGACGTGGCACCCGGTCTCACTGAAATCCGAACTCATGGTCCGGATCGAGACCGACCGGGGAACGTCGCTCTCGGAGTTCGGGCTCGGCACGGGGAAGCAGGGGGGAGAGGAATGATCCCCGCGCTCCCCTGCGGCGCCTTCGCAGACTCCGAGACTCCCGCAGGCGCGTTCTACGTCGCCGCATTTGAGCCCGGCGACACCCCGCACCATGTCACCGAGTGTCGGATCGATGTCGTGATCCGGGCGCTCCAGGCGCTCCAGGCGTGCGGCTACGACGATGTCGAGGTCGGTAGCATCGAGTGCTCCGGCCGGACGCACTTACTCCTGGTCGGGCTCGATGGTGAGGCACGGTTCGGCGACCGACAGATGGGCTGTATCGCGGTGGCGTCGGTGGAGGTGGCCTGATGTCAGACCTACCCGCGACCACTGGCGCCGGCGGTATCGTCCCGGCGCAGTACAATCAGCAGCAGATCCAGCTGATCCGGGACATGTGCGCCCGGGACTGCACCGATAACGAGTTCCTGCTCCTGATGCAGCTCGCGAAGACCTACCAACTCGACCCGTTCGCCAAACAGATCTGGGCGATCAAGTACGGTAACAACCCGGCCGCGATCTTCTGCGGCCGCGACGGGTTCCTCGCTATAGCGCACCGATCTGGAAAATTCGACGGCATGGAATCCGGGACTCGCAAGGACGGAGATGATCTTGTCGGGTGGTGCAAAGTCTATCGCAAGGATATGAGCAGACCGTTCGAAGTCGAAGTATCGCTCTCAGAGTATTCGACCGGAAAGAACCTCTGGCAGACCAAACCGAAGACCATGATCGTCAAGGTGGCCGAATCCCACGCGCTCAGACGAGCCTTCGGCATCAGTGGCTTGTACGCTCCAGAGGAGATCGACACCGGCGACCGACCGGAGCCGCGTTACGTCTCCGAGGTGCCGCCCGCGACCCTGACGACATGCGAGGTGTGCGGGGTCCCGGTGCCGGAGGAGATCCGCGAGAAGACCAAGGAGCACACGCCCCGGGTGCTGTGCATCGAGCACTTCTCGGCGTGGTGGACCGCGAAGCAGGGGCAGAGGGGATCGGAATGAGTCGATACCCTATCTGCCCGTTCTGCGGGGCACCTGATGCGACGTTCGAGGACTCCGAGAAAGGAGGGGATTGTATCTACGAGACATATTCCTGCAAGTGCGGGGGCGCGTTTGTCGAGGTGTACGAGTTTTCGCACATGGAAGACGAGGACGGGAACGTCGTGGAGGCGACAGAATGACCTCCCCGAAATCCGTCTCCTGGTCGGCGCTCGTCAACGTCGGCAACAACGAGTCAATCGCGCTCACGGTCTCCGGCGAGGCAGCGAACCCCGACGAGGCGCGGGACATCTTCGCGTTTGCCTGCGGGCAGTTGCTCGGCGTCGCGAACTCGGCCGACGTGGATACAGCGGCCCTGATCCGGGCATACGTCTCCCGACTCGTCCAGACCGAGGAAGCGCGGCCGGTAGTACAGGAAGCACCCGCTCCGGTCAAGGAGCCTGCGATGCTCACGCCGCCTGTGGCGGCACCGGCGCCGAAGGTCTGGATCGGAGAGGCCGACCCGACCGTCGTCGTCAGGTTAGATCAACCGATCCCCTCCGTGGCAGAGCAGGTGGCGACGGCCGTCGCGACGTGCATCAAACCGCCAGCACCGGAGGATCCGAAACCTGCACCGGCAGGGTCGCCTCTCGCACAGACGGCCGGACCCATCTGTGAGGCCTGCGGCGCCGTCGTGACGAAATCCCAGGAGAAACTGTCGCAGCTCTTCATGAGCAAAACGCTCTGCAAGAAGTGCCAGGCGGAGGCGAGCGCGTGATCGACATCGCCGAGATTAAATACCCCCACCTCGACCGCATCCTGCTCCTGCGCCCGAACCCCGAGATCGTGCTCGGCAAGGAGATCTACTGGACGATCAAGGAGGATGGGTCGAATCTAGGGGTGGCGCTGACGCCAGAAGGGGATCTCGCGCTCCGCACCCGCAATATGTCGGTTGCGTCCGAGGAGTTCTACACGCATTTCCAGAGCACCGATGAGATCGCTGGCGTCCACGAACTGCTCGCCGACGCGCAGAATTGGAACGACGGGTACGTCGTCTTCGGCGAACTCTGCGTAAAAGGCAGGTCCCCTGCGAGGACGGAGGTACACGATCGCACCCACTTCGTCGTCTTCGACATCTGGAGCCAGAAGATCGGGCGGTTCATGAATTACACGCAGATGCACCAACAGTGCCACCACTTTGAGTTGCCATGCGTAGACCTCATCGGCACCTGCAACGTCAACGCCCGGGACGCACTCTACGAGTTCAAAGACCTGATGCTCGCCGAGGCAGAGTGCCGCGGGAAGGAGGGCGTCGTCGGGAAAGTGTGGGACGAGAACCCCTGGAATACCGGCGCAGGAGCCGGAACAAAGCGCGGAATTATCTACTTCAAAGAGAAGCTCGACACGCCGAAATTGGAGAAGATCCCGCGGTCGGAGGTTCACGGCACCGTCGCGCTCCCGGTGCTCCCCGACTCAGAAGTCTCGGGAGCGATCGAGAAGGCGTATGCCGACCTGGGCGCGGACTTTTTCGACGTCCGGAAGGCCATGCCACTTGTGGCGCAATACGTCGCTGAGGAGTGCCGGAAGCACAACTGCGCGAATCCGAAGGATCTCTATCCTCGGTATCTCGCGAGAGTGCGGGATCTCCAGGAGGCGAGCGCGTGATCATCATCATCGCCGACGTCGATGAGGTCGCGGCGCTGCTCGATAGGGACGAGCCCCGGGAGCCGGATGTTATCCTCCTACAGACGAGCGGGCCGTGCGTCCACTACGACGACCGGCACCCGGATGAGCCGTGCGCCTACCCCTACCCACACGCGGAGGGCTGCCCGCACCTCGACAACCCCGAGATCCTCTGCCCCGTCAAGGATGCCTGCTCCGCGATGCAGGAGATCGCCCGGATGCGGGACGCCTGCGAGGCTGAGCAGGACGCCGATATGATGGCCGGGGAGGCGGTCTACGAGACGGAGACGCCGGAGTTCGTCGAGCCGACGCCCGAGGAGGAGCCAGTCTACGAGGCATCACCCCTGGTGGGTGAGATGCGTCTGGATGCTCGGGGGTGGACTCGGGAGGAGGAGAGGGCTATGTGCGGGGCCACCACTCCGGCGGAGGCTGTCGCACTCTATCGGGCTGCGTACCCTGGCACCGCCCGCACTGATGCAGCGATCAAGACCCGATACCACCTCAAGATCCGGCCGCAGCGGGGGGCCACTCCCGCCCCGGATTTCGCCGGCGACGCCGTCCCGGTGACGCAGTGCGAGGAGCCGGCCAGTAAGGGCCTCTATGGCGATGCCCGGGCGCTACATGCGGATATGATGGACGGCATGATGTGCGACCGGCCGATCGATGCGTGTGAGCCGATAGTCCGCGGCGACCGCGTCGCCCTGGTCGATGACTCCGAGCGCGTCGGTACTGCGGTTATCGTCAATAATCGCAGCAAATTCGCGTCGGTGGAGTTCCCTGACGACGATGGCCCGGCCCGGGTCTACCCCCTCAGTGCCCTGCGGCGGGTGATCGCGTGACCCCCTACCGCCCCCTCGTCCCGGGAGCGCAGGTGCAGATCCACGCCCCCTCCGGTCTCCGGGGATTTACCGGGACGATTCTGAAGCATTACCCGGTGACCGGGCAGTGCCTCGTCGAGTTCCCCGCGAGCAAGGGCATAGCCTGGATCGCGGACGAGTGCCTGGAGGTGACGGGATGACCGACACCAAGCAGTGCCGGAACTGCGGCGAGGTTAAACCCCTCTCCGCGTTCCACCGGGATCAGGGCCACCCAGACGGGCGGCGGAACTGGTGCGCCGCGTGTGTCAATGCGCTGAACCGGGAGCGCTACGCACTGCGACGAGTCGCGCCCCCGGCCCCGGTGCCGCCCTCGAAATGGGTCTCCCTCACCTGTAAGGGGTGCGGGAAGATCATGCGGCACCGGCGCAGAGACTTGGAGAGCCGTGAGCGCCGAGGGCTCCCGATGCCGAGGTTCTGCTCAGTGGCGTGCAGCAACTATGCTCGCAGACACCCTACGGAGGCGAGTGCGTGAGCGGCACTCTTGCCGAGGAGCGCCGGCGGCGCCTCACGGCCGAGGTCGAACGGTGCCGGTCGTGCGGCGACCGGCGGGGGCTGGCTGACGCCTCCGCGTCGCTGCGGATTCTCGGGTATCTGTTCGGGGAGGCGATCGCGTGAGACCGAGCACCTGCACCGGCTGCCGGTCTCACTACCGCGAGCGGCACTGGTGGATCTTTGAGATCGATTTCTGCGGGCTCGACGGTAACGTGGTGGGATTCTCCTGCCCGCTTGGGTGCGTCGATACCGAAGGGTGCACGGCCTACGAGCGCCGGCCCGCGTGGCCCGAGGGGGCGGTCGCGTGACGCCACTGTGCTCCACGCGGGGCTGCCGGTGCGCGGCAACCCACGAGATCGAGATCCGGGGACCGGGCGCGGACTGCTCCGTCTACTATTGTTGCGACGAGCACCTCCCGCCCTGGGACGCGCTGGTGTGGGGTGTTGACCGCGTTCGGAGGTTGCCGGGGGCGGTCGCGTGAGGCGCCTCCTCTACATCAGCGGTCCATACTCCGCCGGGCACGGGCGCACCGTTGAAGACAACATCGCGGTCGCCCGGGCACACGCAGAGGCTGCGGCGCGGAAGGGCTGGATGCCGTTCACGCCGCACCTCAATACCGCTCATTTCGAGGATTTTTGCCCGAATGTCTCGCACCAAGAGTGGCTGGACGGGGATCTGACGATCCTCCGGGCTCTCTCTCATGCGGGTGTGGCCGTATTGCTGCTACCGGGATGGGAGGGGAGCAGAGGCGCGCGGTTAGAGCGAGATTGGGCGATCCACCTTAATCTGGAGGTCTTCGATCCACCAACGACCCCGGAGGCGATCCCGCCTGCATCGATCCGGAGGCGGTGCCGATGAGCCGAACGGAGGTGCTGAAATGTTCCTGAACTGCGGGCAGGCCACCCCCTCAGATGATGCGGTCCGCCTGGTGATCTGGGACGGCGCCATCGAGTATGTGTTCACCCTGACGATCCCGGACGTCTCTGCCCTGCTCCAGGAGCGAGCGGAGTCGATCCCCGTCGGGCGGCAGTTCGGGCTCCTCGAAAACAAGGCATACGGCCGGGCGCGGCTCACCAACCCCTGCGCGGACGGACAGCGGAAGGGGGTTGCGTTCTGGTTCCCCTGTTTCCCGGGCAGAGTCTTTTCGTGCTCGCGGATCGGGCTCGCCGGGGTTGCGCGAAGTGTGACCCGGGACGCGGGCGATCACTGGCTGGAGGCCGTGGTCTCGGAGCTGCTCCCCGACCCGGTGCCCGCGTGGATGGGGGTGCGGGCGTGAACCTCACCCACCTCTCCCTCTTCACCGGCATCGGCGGCCTGGACCTTGCCGCCGAATGGGCCGGGTTCACGACGATCGGGCAAGTGGAAAGAAACTGGTACTGCCGGGCGGTGCTTGAACAGCACTGGCCCGATGTGCCGCGATGGGAGGATATCAAGGATGTCACAATTCACACTGTCCGGGAAGCCGGCATCGAACATGCACCGACCGTACTGTCCGGAGGCTTCCCCTGCCAGCCGTTCTCCTGTGCCGGGAAGCGCCGAGGCACGGAGGATGACCGTCACCTCTGGCCGGAAATGCTTAGAGTGGTGCAGGAACTCCGGCCCACTTGGGTCATTGGAGAGAATGTTGCTGGCCTCGTCAGTCTGGCACTCGATGACGTGCTTACTGACCTGGAGTGTGCGGGTTACTCCTGCCGGCCGCTCGTATTTCCGGCTGCGGGCGTCGGCGCCCCGCACAAGAGAGATCGGGTCTTCATTGTGGCCCACTCCGGTGGCGTCGCAAGCGGATCGTCCGATCAGGCCATTCGCGCCCTCGGAATGTACCTTGCGGCACGGGATCATGCTCTGTGCGGCGATCTACGACAGCTTACAGGGGCGCCCTCAGAGGATGTGGCCGACGATGACCGCAGCGGATGCCCAGGGGCACGCTTACCAGTACTCGAGGGGCGACCCATCCAAACCAGTGCCGACTCACGTGGGCGCCGCGAGGATGTACCCCACGCCGACCTCGGTGTCGGGGAACCAGAACGGCAGGATAGACGAACGGGGCGGTTCGTCCAACCCGTATCGTGGGGAGAAGGGGAAATGCCGTCCCCAGTACTTGAATCCGGAGTTTGTGGAGTGGCTGATGGGATTTCCCATCGGGTGGACCGACTGCGATGTCTCGGAAACGCGGTAGTACCTCAACAGGTCTATCCGATCTTCGCGGCGATCGCGGCGATCGAGATGGGGGTGCGGGCGTGAGGGGGCTCTGGTTCACCGTGGGGTTCCTGCTCGGGGTCGTGGTGACGGCGCTCGGGCTGCTCTGGCTCGCGGCGATGGCGGTGGTCGCGTGACGCGGCGCCGTCTTCGTCCGAAGATCCGGGCGGCGCTCATGGAGGTTGAGTCGGCGACCCTTCGCCGCAAGGAGCTCTCGATCCTAAACGCGAGATGCCCAATATGCGACGCGCCCCTCTCCCAGAGCATGAGTGGCGAGAAGCACCTCCTCTATCATTTCGATTGCCGGGAGTGTGGGGCATGGGCGATCATTGGGGCGGCAGGTATCCGGGAGGCGATCCTCGGGTCTGCCGACCCGGATGACGGAGACGACACTGTACACGGGAGCGGGTTCCTGTATCTCTGGTTCAACGCGGAGACCGGGCGCCTCGTCCCCTGCCCGACGGACGACGCATACCGGCGCCGGAAGGAGTTCCTGGCTCGCAAAGCGGCGGTGGTCGCATGACTGACGAGTATGTCCCTGCCCGGATCCTGGGCGGGGTGCGGCCGTCCGCGCGGGACTGTTTCGGCTGCCATGATCTTGAGATTCGACAGTATCCCGACCGGAAGATCCGGGTCTGCGGGGTGTCCGGGACGACGTTCCGGCAGACTCCTGTATGCCCGAAGTTGAGCAAGAAGAACATGGACGAGCGGACCGTCTCCTTGGCAGTTGACCGGCCCGCCCGGACGACCACAGCATTACACGAGTGATCAACAATGATAGAGTCAGCGACAACAGCAATAAGCCCCACGCCCCGACCAGGCACACTGATTATCGACCCTGAATTCAAGGCACTAATTCCCCCTCTATCTCCCGACGAACGAACGGGCCTGGAGAAGTCTATCCGGGAAGAGGGGTGCCGGGACGCCCTCGTAGTGTGGAAAGGTCACAACATTCTGGTCGACGGGCACAACCGCTACGAGATCTGCACGGCGCATGGGAAACCGTTCGAAACCGTCGAGATGGAGTTCGCGTCGCGCGATGACGCGATGGTCTGGATCATCGACAACCAGTTCTCACGGCGAAACCTCACTCCATTCATCCGGGGAGAACTCGCCCTGAAGAGAAAACATATCATCGCGGCGAAGGCGCGGGAGAACCAGTCTCATGGGCAGACTGCCCCGGGTAAAACGCTTCTGCAGAATTCTGCAAAAGCGTTTGCTCCGATCAACACC
>ENA-UOOR01000754-UOOR01000754.1-fermentation-metagenome-genome-assembly--contig:-NODE-754-length-42780-cov-152.013599_pt1 | contig 42780 bp, 31 predicted proteins | sample MGYA00245780_ERZ724029 | MGnify/ENA primary metagenome ERZ724029 (study PRJEB28704, sample SAMN03018315) | fermentation metagenome | biome: anthropogenic terrestrial biome; feature: soil... | reverse complement strand
TATAATATTTGTCGTTGTACTCAACTAAGAATAGTCGTTAGCATGGGATAAATATACCCTATAACGAACAGCGCATTTATCTATGGCTTTGATTAATAGCTATATACAAAATCTTAAATATTTGGTGTGTGTTATCTGGCCTCTATCCGAACCTTTGTTTTATTTTTGAATTTTCAAAAAATGAAGTCTTTCGGGATGCCCTTAAAATAAAGCCTGTTCTTAACAATGAACAGGCTTTATTTTAATATGATTTTTTTAGTGAAACTTCCAATATTACATGTGCATATATTTTAAAATCTGCGAATCTGTAAGCCATCCAATCAATTTATTATCCTTATCAACAACGAAAACATCACGTATGTTTGTCTTGGTTTTCAATTCGTTGCGTACTGATTCTAGTTTGGTACCTTCAGCTACAATTAAAAATGTAGAGATCAGTCCATGGTACTGTTTATCCTGACTGAATGTTTCAAAATCGAGGTTTTCAACAGTTGAAAGTCTTTGCTTTGCATCACGAAAAGTACTTTTATGAACAATATATTTTATACCATCTTTTTCCAGTACAGGCAAACGCGACTTTTTAATTTTTTCCATAAACCCGATCAACTGATCTACTGACTGATCTTTAACTTCTTCATAATCCAGCCCTATCATCGTGTTTTTATCTATCATTATCTGTTCCACCAGGACATCGTCCAAAACATCAGGAGACAGTTTTGTGATCATTTGTTCATACCGGTTGCTTGCTGCTTCAAAGTTTTCACGACCGAAATAAAAGGCGAGTACGGTTCCAACCCAGGAAGTAATTACTGGCAGTAAGGTATTAAAAATATTTCCGGCTGTCTGATCTCTTGCATTGGCATCAGCACTGAAAAAATATACAAGTGCCAGAGAAATAATCCCCCCAATGGATAGAATAATCACTATAATAGCCAACGTATTTCGATTCATCCCGTTGGCGGCTGAAAAAATATTCTTTTTTGACATACCGTTAAGTTTAAAGCGTGAAATTTAAAAGTGTTATTATTGAATGACAAAAAAGCTATCTCTGGTTTCATTCAGGAACAATCGTTTCATTTCCGGTATTTATCCCCCAGTGTAAACCAAATAATGCAATAAGATTTTGTTCCTCGCCAAAATTTCGACCAAAAGCACCAGACAGATAAAGCGCTTCTGACAGGCGGTAGCGCACCTCACCCGATGATCTGAAAGTATGTCCGCCATCTGTATTTCGCAAAACATATTCATAAGCCAGAGAGATGCGTTCAAATTCCAATTCGATTTTTCCGCCGAAATCAAAAGATTCCCCTGAAGGGCCGGAGTAGCTGTGATCGCTTAGATATCGTGCAAGAACATACAGGTTGAGGTAGTTTTCCTTAATTTTATCTTTAGAATGGATGGGTTGAGCGTAATTGGCCGTGAGCCATACTCCTGCCCTTCCCATCTTGCCAGTAGAATACTGCTGATCCTGAAAGGCTATGTTCATGGCTGCAGCCACATCTACCGAAAGCAAGGGACGACGTCCAATGACTGCTGCGATTTGATTCTTTTTATTTCTATTAGTGATTTCCTCCTGTTCAAAAAACTCCCGCACCTTCTGTTCATACAACACCGGATTGTTTACCCTCAACATCAGATCGCCGATAAAACTTATCAACCTCTCCTGTTGGTCGCGCAACTGATTGACCAGTTCATTATTGGCTTGTATTAATGCCTCAATATCCGGGGCGCGTCTTAATGTGACAAGATTGGTACGAAATCCGAATGATATATTCTGAAAAGAAGAAACACTATCATCTGTTTGCACGATAGCCATTGATACCGAACCTTTGGGAATATTACTAAATACCGTTTGTCTGTCTTTTAGGACGTTATAACCATGATATTTGAGAGAACTCATACCAGGATGCCGGAAAAACCAAAAAGGGGTAAATTCCAAGGCATAATTCTGTGGCAATCCGGCACTTTTACTCACCGAATTAACAATACCAAGCGCAAATGCTTTGGCTGTTCCAGGTCGCTCAATTACGGTAGAGCCAACATCAAGCAGCATAAATGCCGGAGAGTTGGGCACCTCCATATCTTTTAGATTTACTATACTACCCTCTTGCTGTGCCAGTGCATGTTGACAGATAAACAGTAAAAAAATTACAAACAAGGGTGTGTTTTTCATTTGAGCTCTATGGGTTTTGTTACCATAACTTTTCCATTGGGCATCAAAATGGTATCATCGGTATCCTGATTGTATATCTGATGTCCTGAGAAACCTCCACTCATAATATATCTGACACTTAAATTATCTATGGCACTTTTCCGATCTTTTTCATTCACAGAAGTAAAATCTATATATGTTAAAATCTGAAGGTAAGCGTTACGCAACTCACGCGCGGAACCGATTTTTCTTTTTTCAATACTGCCGCTACTTACATTGGATTCAGCAAGTTTGGTTTGCTGACCGCCGCTTCTGACCAGATAAACAGCAGAATAAGCTGTACCAACAGTACCAACACTTACATTAATCACAATAGAATTTGCATCCTCCCCGGTTTCATATATTCTTTTCATAAGCTTAAAACTTTGCAACAAGCAATTGCATCCAAAGGCTTTTCCTGAATTGATAATAATAAAAGAACAGACGGGGTAGTGAGGTAAGTATGCACATTTACACAATTGATTATTCTTTCTACAAAATTACATCAATTCCACAACGAAGTCAAATACCTGACTATAAATAATATACAATTAACACATTTTTAACACCATGTATCAGACAATAAAAATAAAACATTTGTTGATGGTCCTATCTCAAATATTTTAAGAAAAAATATAGCTAAATTTATGAAAACAGGCCCGAATCGTAGAAACGGGCCTGTATTAAATAAAATGTGCTTGGTCAAAAAACTACAATACGTCTCTGAGACCTTTACCTGGTTTAAATTTAGGCACTTTAGAGGCTTTGATTTGAAGAGGTGCACCGGTTTGAGGGTTACGACCCGTACGGGCAGCCCTTTCAGCTACTGAAAATGATCCGAAACCTGCAATGTCTACACTATTGCCTTTTTTTAATTCACCGGCTACGGCATCATGATAACTATCAATGGCACTTTTAGCCTGAGTTTTGGTTAAACCTGCTCCCTGAGCAACGGCATCAATCAATTCTGATTTGTTCATAAAATGTTGATTTTAGGTGAAAGAATAAGTTCGTTTACTACGTACAATACGTAATTACGCAAAAATAGAACACTTTTTTGGTTTAGTTGTTTGCAAATGCTGATAAAATATGGGTTTTAGGCACTTTTTGTTGATAAAAACATCTTTTTTGCTAAAAATTAAGCTTTCAATGTCAAAAATGATAGTCTGAAATTGGCGATCATTGATCGGTAACTGTCCGCCTCAGCCGGGATCGGTGATTATCTTCCGACCTCCTGAAAAGGTTGGGATTTTTTGGAGGATTAATTTGCGCCGGTTGAAATCCGGAAATTCACCCTGAGTATTTACATTGCCAATTATCCCGATTACTATCGGCATCGGGGCCGAAATTATCTCAAAAGTCCATTTATTATCTCCACCGCATCCACAATACATCGTTCGCAAATGGAATGGGCGGAGTTTTTCGGTTGGGTTGCCTCATTCCTGAGCAATACTTTACACTGATCGGTACCATACAGCTGTTCAAACTGCTGTCGAAATTTCTTTTTAAGTGTTTCAATGCAAAACATAGCGTTTTTTGTTTCTGATTTTTGCGAACAGAACATCTCCAAAACAAGGTAAGCACCTGACACTGCACCACAGATTCCGTGAAACCCACCGCCTCCATATCCTGCGGCTTTGGTTACAAAATCATTTTTATCAAAACTATAAGCTTCTGCAAATACCTTAACCACAGACTGGGCACAATTATAACCAGAATTAAAGGCAGCAAGGGCAGAATCAGGGGATGCTTTTGGGAAATCAGTAGCAATCATATGTTATTTCAATGTTGGGATGAAGTTTTCTCGTCCGCTTTGTTATTTTGTAACCAGATGGAAGCAATCAGCCCCAGCCCAACCACTACATCCACAATATTCCACATGGTCCGCCCCAGGGCAACCTTGAAAAAGGGCTGAAAAAGCAGGGTTAATGCGCCATATACAACCATTTCAGTTTGATGGCCTTGCTGATGTGCCCTGTAAGCAAGCACCACAAAGCCAATCAGTGCTGCAAAACGCACAAATTGATAAAAGCCATAGGGCAAATCAAAAAGACAGAGAAAGAATAAGCCGGCAAGGATGATTTTGATGGGTTTTTCCATAACAATAAAATCGGATTGAATTCGGTGCGAAAGTAAGAAGTATTGCGAAATATTCCTGTAAGTTCTTGAAAATGGAAAGAGTATAAAGTGCTCCATAGCCCTATAAAAAAACAGCAGCAACCTGCATAATAACGGGTTGCTGCCTATTCCTTTCCGTAAATAAAATGTGATTAGTTAACAGCCGATCAACCATCTATCCTCAGAAACTCTCCTGACCTATTAAACTCCAGTTCCAGTTCATTCTCCAGGCCAACTTGCTGATTTTTTCCGTCTATTTCCCAATCGGTAATGTAATTACCGGAATAATTTTGACTGACATAGTCGAGGATTTTAGCCGGTATCACGCTGTCGGGCAAACGACCGGTTCCGTCAATATCAATGATTTTCAATTTTCGGTCAAATTCCAGGCTGAAGCCCCCTTCCAGTATCACATCATATGTTTTTGAAAAGCCATCTTTGTCTTTGATCACTTGTAAAATCTTGTGATCAGAAAAATGATTTTTTACATAGGTTGTAATTTCAGCAGGCACCTCCGATGCCGGGAGAACGGTTTCTTTTTCGCAGGAAGTAAGAATGCTTATAGCGAAGAAAGCGGATAAGAGCAGTATTGGTGTTCGTGTTTTCATTTTTTTAATTGTTTAGTTGATTAGTAATCAGGCTGGGCTTCACCGGTGCAGTTTAATCCTGCAATTGGCTCACTACTTTACCATTTTGGTCAATCACTACTTTCAGATCGCTTTGCAGCAGTGAATTCAACTCCATTGAGAATACTACTTCGGCACCTGAAGCAATGCGTTTCACATCATCCACCCGGTAATCGTTAAATTCAGTATTCAGGGTTTGGAGAACCGCTTCCGGTAAATCTTTTTCTGAGATATCATGTGAATGCATGGTAATCTCACCAGTTGAATTGTAGCGGATTTCATGATCGATATTCCATCCCAGTTCAAATTCTACCTTATAAGTGGTAGCTTCCTTTTCCCATTCCACATCCCGTGCTTTGGGATACTCCCGGGTAAATTTATTCAGCACTACCGAAGGCACCTGCCCCGGCGAAATATCCTGTGCAACAGACAGATTCGTACTTAAGAGTGCTATGATAGCGAAAGATAACATTTGTGTTTTCATGGTTTTTAGTTTTAAATTATATTGCAAAGAAAACACACGAATCTGGAAAGATTTGGGAATGGTAAGCTGTTTTTGCAAATTATCTGAAAGTAATTTCAAAACAATGCATGGCGTTTTTATAGGCATAGGTAATCTTAAAACCATACAATTGAACAATGGCTTTTACGATGGCCAAACCAAGCCCCGTGCCCTGCCGGCCGACGTCTGACTTATAAAACCGGTTAAAAATCTCGTTTTCGTTTAGCTCGTCCGATGCAGATGTGTTACAGATGCGGAGTTTGTTTTTATTAATTTCAAGGATTATTTCCCCGTGTTCAATATTATGAAATAAGGCATTCCTAAGCAGGTTGGAAACAAGAATACCTGCGAGAACAGCATCCATGTGCAGATGAGCATCGCCGGACTCACGAATATCAATGTTCAGGTTTTTGAATTCCACGAAATCTTCAAACTCATTCACCAACTGACTTACAAGTTCAGTAAGCGAGATATCCTGATTATTATAAAACTGTTTATTTTCAATTTTGCTTAGCAAAAGCAGGGATTTATTGAGCTGATTCATGCGTTCAGAAATATGCAAAACTTCTGAAAGGGTTTCAGCGTCCTGATCGCTGAGCGTATCTCTTTCCAACAGAAGCTCAATTTTGCCAGAAAGAATGGCCAGAGGTGTTTGCAATTCATGGGCAGCATTTTCGGTAAACTGCTTTTGGCGGTTGTAGGCTTCAACTGAATGGCTGACAAGGGCTTGTCCGGCTATCTGCAGCTCGGTAAACTCATTGATATTCGTTTTTATATCCTTCAGGCCTGAATCCTTGCCCAGCCTGAAATTCTTAAACTGTTGCAATAAATTATGAAATGGCCGCCATAGTTTTTTAAGCACTACATTATTAATAATTATGATACTGATTATCAGTAAAATATAAAGCCATACCATATGCTGCAGCAAGCTTTTCATCAGGTCGTCCTCCTCCACCATCGATGAAATTATTTTTAATTCATAATACTTTCCCTTATGCTCAAAGGCGGAAGTCAACAAACGGACCGGTTCCATATCTTCTTCAAAAGGCATGTATATCAAGGTATCCTTATAGACATCATAAATCTTAAAAGCCGCACTTTCGCTCAAAGGGCGAATGGCATAATTGCTTTCATCAAAGCTGTTTTTCAATAAAACGGTGCTGTCCAGTTCTGCTTTATTTTGAATGAGCAACTTGTAATTGTCCAGGCCATCATCAATACTGTCGTAAATTTCATCCATCATATCCAGATAGAAAACCACCGACCAGATGCTCACAATTAAAAGCATGGAGATAGAAAGATATTGCAACGAGCGGTTGAGCAGTTTCATAATTCAACAAGTTTATATCCTATTCCATACACGGCTTTAATTTCTGTAACAGCACCTGCATCCTGCAGCTTTTTCCTCAGGTTTTTAATCTGATAATAAATGAAATCGAAGTTATCGGACTGATCAATATTATCGCCCCACACATGCTCGGCCAGGGCTGTACGGGTTATCAAACGGTTTTTGTTGAGCAGAAAATACCTCAGAATATCAAACTCCTTACGGTTTAATGCAACGGGCTGCCCGCTGACCAGGAGTATTCTCTGGTCCAGGTCCATATACAGTTCCCCGACCACAATCTCATTTTTACCTTCCGGCCGGTTTCTCCTCAAAACCGCCTTTACCCGCGCATTCAATTCAGCAATATGAAAAGGTTTGGTCAGGTAATCATCGGCTCCCAGGGCAAGGCCTTCCAGTTTATCGTCCAGTGAATCTTTGGCTGAAATGATGATTACGTTTCCACTTTTGCCATGTGCTTTAAGTTCCTCAAGAAGATGCAGCCCGCTGCCGCCGGGCAACATAATATCGAGTAATATGCAATCATAATCATAGATAAAAAGCTTCTCCATAGCCGCATTAAAGTCCGAAGCGGTTTCCACCAGATAGTGCTCCATTTCGAGCGACTCTTTTATGGTTGACTGCAATGCCAACTCATCCTCAATAAGCAGAATTTTCATGGAGTAAAACTACCGATAAATTCTGGAAAGATTTGGGAATTACAAAAGAGAAAATCTATAACCACTATTCCCTCCCTGCAACAAAACCACCCTTTTCAATGTTTTTCATTTGGACTTTCAGGCAAAACCAAAAACACTTCTTCGCATTAAGCCACTCCCCTTAATCTTTAATCGCTCCGCTCCACGCTCAGGAATTGTCTGAAACCACCAAAATAATTGCCTAAAAGTGCGTTTCCTTAAATCAATTAGATGCATAAAAGCGGGGTACTTATCTTACTTTTTCTTGCCGTTTCCGGGAATCTTCCGGCCCAGAAAAGCACGGCTACATTCGGGCATCTTACCATTAACGATGGCCTGTCGCAGAATTCCATCAATTGCATCCACCAGGACAGGCACGGGTTTATGTGGTTTGGAACGCATGATGGGCTGAACCGGTATGACGGGTACCAGTTCCTCCACTACCGAAGCGAGCGCAACAATATAAACAGCCTGAGCAACAACTATATTTATGATATCCATGAAGATGCGGAAGGCGTTTTATGGATAGCCACTTTCGGGGGTGGGCTCAACAGCCTGAACCCCACCACGGGAGAAGTAATCCGTCACACCATGAATTCAGGGGAAACGCCCGCAATTCCCGACAGCCGTTTGTTTTCAATCACCGAATTTCCGGAAGGTATACTTTGGATAGGCAGCAATGAGGGACTGATACGTTATGATAAAAGCCCGGGGCAGGCCAGGCTGTTTCTGGCATCAATAAATGAGGACCATATTTATAAAGACAACTATGTGGGTATTGTAAGTGCACCCGTTGCCGGAGGGTTTGACACCGAACATCTGTGGCTGCAGTGCGACAGCGGACTGGCCCGGTTCAACACCAAAACACTGACTGCCGAATATTTCCAACGCAGCCCGTTTTCGAATACGTATGAATTGGGCAGCGTAAACGATATAGTGCAAACAAAAGAGGGCCTGCTGATGGTATGCACTTCCGGCCTGATGGAGGTAAACCTGATGCAGAAAACCGACAGACTTGTGCTTTCGGCTTCATCCATAGGCAGCGGCGAAGCTATTGCCGTGATGCATAAGCTCCTTGTTTTAGGCAAATCCCGGTATGCCATTGGTACGAATGTAGGTTTAGTCACCTATAACTCAAAAACGAATGCGATTGCTCTTTTTCAAAACGATGATTTTGACGATAAAAGCCTTACACACAACAATATACTTTCATTGTTCAAATCGAATGACGGCATATTGTGGGCCGGCACACGCAATGGTTTGAATACACTGGAAACCACCGGGACCGGCCTGCTCCACCTTAGAAACCTGCCCGGCTCAAAAGGGTTGAGCAGTAAAAATGTGAGCTCCTTTATGCGCCACAACGACAGCCTGATGTGGATTGGCACCACCGACGGCCTGAATCTGTACAATGAAAATAGTAATACTTTCCGGATATTCAAAAAAGACAATAATTACCCGGGTGGACTTTCTTCTGATTACATCCTGTATCTGTTTCAGGACAGAGACGGTGACAAATGGGTGGGCACCCGCAGGGGTGGGTTCTATAAAATTATTGACCACGGAAAAAGAGGAATGGCATTTCTGCAAATTCAACCCGCAAATGATACAACTACAGGGAACACCATCCACTTTATCACCGATGGCAAAGATGGGATTCTGTGGATAGGAACCGGTGGCAAGGGTTTGTGGAAGTACGATAAATCATCGAATGTTGTGCTGAAAAAATATACCACAGCAAAAAATGGAAGTGGATTAAGCCATCCTTACGTTTTCACCATTTTGGAAGATAGCTTTCAAAACCTTTGGCTGGGCACCCCTTCCGGGGGATTAAACCTCTTCAATCCCAAAACGGAGCAGTTCCTTTATTTTCAACATGACCCGGACAATGAGCACTCCATCAGCAACGACATTATCCTCTCCTTATACGAAGATCAGGAACACACTTTATGGATTGGCACCAACGACGGCCTGGCACGGCTTATCCCACCCCTTGGCAAAGACATCTTCAACACCCTGAAAAAGGCAAAAATTACCGGCAACGATTCGCTTTTCAGGAATTATGGGCAGCAAGAGGGTTTCGCCAATAGTGTGGCCTATGGCATTTTAGAAGACCGGCAGCACCATTTGTGGATATCTTCAAACCGGGGCATCTCCACCTTTGATAAGAACCTTGAAAAAGTTATTAAAACTCTGGATGCGGGCGATGGCTTGCAGAGCAATGAATTTAACCAGAATGCTTACTATCAGGATAGGGATGGCTTTTTCTGTTTCGGGGGCGTAAATGGCGCTAACATTTTTCATCCTGACAGCCTTAAAATAAACACTTTCGTGCCTCCGGTGGTACTTACCGGACTGTCCATTTTTAATGAACCCCTTGAAGTCGGTAATACCGCCCCACAAGGTAAACTTCAACTCGACAAAGCCGTTCATCTACTTGATCAGGTTAATTTCTCCTGGAAAGACAAGATGATCACTTTTGATTTTGCTTCACTTAGCTTTATCCATCCGGAAAAAAACAGGTATAAATACATGCTCGAAGGCTTCAATACCGATTGGGTGGATGCCGGCACCCGCCATACGGCAACATACACCCACCTATCGCCCGGAACCTATACGTTTAAAGTAATTGCCTGCAATAATAGCGGGGTTTGGAACAAAAACGGGATAAATATAAATGTAAACATCAGCACACCACCATGGAACAGATGGTATGCATATCTGGCTTATATTTTAACGATCCTGGCCATCATTTACGGATTAATACAATACTACATCAACCGCGCCAGACGGGAACTCAACCTGCAGGCCCGGATTGAAAAAGCACGTTCGCAGGAGCGTGCTGAATTTCGCAAGCAAAGTGCTTCCGATTTTCATGATGAGGCCGGGAATAAGATTACAAAAATCACTCTACTAACCGAAATGGCGCGCAATAATTTGAACGACACCGGCAAAACCGGCGATTATTTATCTAAAATTCAGAAAAACCTTGCCGAATTATCCTCGGGAATGCGCGATTTTTTGTGGGTAATGGATGCCCGGCACGATACCCTGTTTGAAACCATAACCCGGATAAAGGATTTTGGCGACTCCCTGCTTACCGACATGGGAATTCACTTTTCGGTACATGGCCTGAATGCCTGGTTTCACAATATATTGTTGCCCATGAATACCCGGCGCAATATTTTGCAGATTTTTAAGGAGGCCATCAACAACTGTGCGAAACATGCATCGCCCCGGGCGGTCTCTTTACAGGTTAAGGTGGTGGATAATGTAATCGAAATCAGGCTGATTGATGATGGTGTGGGTTTCGATACGTCCAATGAAGAGTTAAAACACCATTATGGAATGAATATTATGATGGAGCGGGCCGAAAAAACCGGTGCGAAACTGGAGATAAAATCACAAAAAAGCAAGGGCACCAGCATTCTGCTAAAAATCAATATGCCCCATTTGGATAATAGTTTTAAGGTCAAACCTTAGCTAACTTTGCAAATTGTATGACAACAGATGATATAAAAGTAGCCATTATAGAAGATGAGGAGGAGATCAGGGAGTTGCTCCGGCAAATCATTGATCATTCGCCGGGATTCTCGTGCAAGGATGCTTTTGGCGATTGCGAAAGTGCAATACACCCACTGATAGCCGCGCAACCCGATGTAATCCTTATGGACGTTCAATTGCCCGGGATTAACGGGATTGAAGGAATAAAGCTACTGAAAGAGGAGATGCCTGCCACAGACTTCATCATGCTAACCATACGCGATGACCCGGAGGTTATTTTCGAATCCTTGTGTGCCGGCGCCACCGGATATCTGCTCAAAGAAACCCCTCCGGTGAAACTACTTGCGGCCATCAGGGAAGTGCGCGAGGGCGGCTCTCCCATGAGTCCGGCCATTGCCCGGGAAATTGCCCTTTCGTTCCAACCTTCAAACGACAACCCGCTTACCGGACGCGAAAAAGAAGTGCTCGCCATGCTGACCAACGGCGACAACTATACCACCATTGCCACTTCACTGTTTATCAGTGGCAACACGGTGCGTGCACACATCAAAAATATTTATCGCAAGCTGCACGTAAATTCCCGGGCCGAAGCAGTGATCGCTGCCATCAAAAAAAACTGATCTGAGAATATGAATATGCCCCATTTGGGTCATTGACATGCACCTATCTAACTACTTACCTTTGTTTTGCCGGATCATAATGTCAAATTCAAATCCTGTGAAACATGAAAAATTACCTTACCCTCTTTCTTTATTTTCTTGCTTTTCAAACCATTGCCCAGCCTGAAATTACCCAGGCCAATCTGCCCCGGATAGGCGATTCAGTGGTTATCAGCATCTGCTCCAATCCCTTAGTACCTGGACCTTCTGGCCCAATGCAAACCTGGGACATGGTCTATTTAACCACCTCGGAGGAACAATCCTTCGTGTACATCCCACCTGCAAACGGCTTGCTGGCAGACTCATTCCCCAATGCAAATCTTTGTGCCAGAAGCTGGCTCAACGATTATAGTTATTATAACGTAAGCTCTATTGCGTTCAGCACCGTAGGTCATGTGGTAACCATTGACCCCAATGATACCAGTGCTATGGTATTTGACAATATTGAGCAATTTGGCTTGCCTTATACTTACAACGATACGTATTCCGATGAATTCAGCGGCACATTTTATTCGCCTGGTTTCGGGCCCCTGCTGTTTGATGGTTCGCTGGATTTTGAAGCCGATGGTTATGGAACACTCATGCTGCCCAACGGCACCTACCATAATGTGGTTCGCTATCATATTTATCGTGAGCAAACCAATTATTTCATGGGAATACCAACAACCATAACCAAACACCAATGGGCCTGGGTTTCCGCTGACTACCGTTTCTGGCTGTTGCTTATGGAAGAAATCTGGGACGGATTTTCCACCACTTTTTTGATATGGTACGACAAAAACCCTTATCCCGTAATCCCTACCGGCATAAACCAGCCCTCCCTTGCTTCCGGACAGCTTAGCCCAAATCCGGTCCGAAGCGGTGACAGATTAAAGATTCATTGGACAAAAGACGAGCCGGCCGTTGTATCCTTCGTTCGCATGGACGGCAGTCTGATCCATAAGCAGCAAATGCATCTTTCCCGGGGCAGCAACACCTTTGATTGCCCTGAAATAGCGACCGGCTTGTATATCGTCAGGATTGTAAGCGATTCCGGCTTTTTCACCGATAAGGTACTTGTCCGGAGTCATTAACGAATCTCATTTACCCAAGAACTGAAACATTCACCAATAAATAAAACCATGAAAAAATCAATGATTGCTTTGCTGTTTCTTGCCTTTGCAAGGATAGGTCTCTCCTCCTGCAAAAAAGACAATGATGACAACGACAACAACAACAACAAAATTCCGGATGCCGTATTCAGCATGAATGTAAGCGGTGCCGAGAGCCATACCTTCAACTTTACGTTGCCGGGCAATGTTGCAAGTGCTAATGCTGTTAGTGGTTCACACCAATCCTCGTTAAACATGCTTACTATGCTGGCTACCAATCTGCCCATTACCTGGCAATATAGTTTAGTCGCTGATGTCAGTTCAATGGCAAAAGGCACATATGATCTGAAGCCCGGCCTAAGTGCATTTTCTCCGCCATCGCAAACTACCGGCTATTTGGCTGTCTCCGGTTCGGTGGAAATAACCAAAGCTACGCTGTATCAAAATGTCTCCAATGTTGAGGATTGGTTTATTGACGGTAGCTTTTCAGGAACTTATCAGGACTCCAACACACCACCCAACACTATAACCGTGAGCGGCTCATTCAGCGGAGTGAACATCAAGGCGCAGTAAGACGTAAAAATCTTATACGTGCGCCGGTGCTAAACCAACCCATACATTGGTTTAATCCAAATCATTGAAACCTGCGGTTTAGTAATACAAATGGGAGTTGTAGATAATCACCGGTTAACAAGGAGTTGCAACCCCTTGTTACAATGGTGTAAGTACAAAGAATACAACAACATTTGATTGCTGCGTTGAAGCGAATAAAGCCGTAACCGGCCCTTATTAGCGACTAACCCATCCACCTGAATTTTAGAATTTTGATTGGCCACCCAATTCAATAAACCCATCATGAACACTTTCAAACCCACCCTTTTCATCTTTTTTTGCCTGGCCTTTGCCTTGCCTGGCACAGCCCAGGACATTGAAGGCAGCAAAGACCATCCGCTGATTACCCGTTACCCGGGATCAGTGATCGGATATTATGAACAGCAAAATTACAAACCTTACCATATTGCCACCGGCCCGCAAACCGGGTACAATCATATTGAGAAATGGGAGGATGTGGAAGGTAAATTCACACGGATTTATTATGCCGTTTTGGGGAAAACCACACTCACGGAAGTTTATCAGAACTATTTAACGGCTCTAAAAAAAGGCGGTTTTAAGATTCTTGCCCGGGGGATTCACCCCGAAAGTGGTGTATCCAAAGAGGTTGGCGGGCGGGGCTTCCTGAAAACCTTTTACATGAAAAATCCCATCCCCACCGGCGCCAACATTAAAATCCTTACGGGATCGGCTACCTCGGCAGGAGCTTGTTATATTGCCGCCCAACTGGAAAAACCCGGTGGAAATGTTTACATTGTTGTAGGTGGCAGCCAGTATGCAACCGAAGAAAAGGTATTTCTGGTGGATGTGATTGAAGAAACCATTTTGGAGGACGATCTGATAAAAGTAAATGCAGATGAAATGCTTAAAGGCCTGAGGGATAACGGCAAAATCGCCTTATACGGCATCTGGTTCGATTTTGACAAAGCCACCCTGAAACCAGAATCAGACGCCACCCTGACAGAAATCTCCAAACTCCTGAAAGCCAACCCGCAACTGTCACTTTTTGTGGTCGGGCATACCGACCTAAAAGGTTCGCTTGAATACAATATCACCCTTTCTGAAAACCGCGCGGGTGCCGTGGTTAAGGCGCTGACTGAAAAATACGGTATTCCACAAAGCCGCCTGAGCGGACATGGGGTGGGGCCACTTTCCCCGGTTTCGTCTAATACCAATGAAGATGGACGAAAACTAAACCGCAGGGTTGAGCTGGTGGTGAAATGATGGGGAGGGTTTCGTGGGCTGTAAAAAGGTTAAAAGGTGACATTTCTTTCCTAAAAAAACAGCCTTTTCGAATTCTCCAGATAAAATGCCTACATGCAAATAAAATCAGGCTTTTCCTGATAATTCAGCCTATAAAGAATATCACAATGATTTGTTAAACAGGTCATAAAACTTGACTTTGCCCTGTCTCATTATTTATTTTTGGTCTTAATTAAGGATTCGTATTCCCGATTTAAATCCAGAATCAAATATGATTTCCCATGCGCTGACCATTGTCATAAATGAGCTGAAGAAACATCTGGAAGATGCTTATGGCGTCGCTATGACCGATGATGTGGTTAAGTCTGGCAACCTGGCCGAGGGTTTTGCAAGCGGCACCGGCACGGCAGGGGTGGCGCGCGATAAGCTGATTTTTTCGATGGTCAACATCAAGGAGGAAAAAGCCCTGAAAAACCTGCCAAATTATGTGCGCAACGATGTTACCCAGAAGGCAAGTTATGAAAATCCTCCCGTTCACCTCAATTTTCTTATTCTGGTTACCGCCACCCATACGGAATACACCAATGCACTGCTGTTGCTTTCGCGGGCCATTCGGTTTTTCCAGTCGGTCCATGTTTTTACGCACGACAATGTGAGCCCGGCTTCTATCAGCACCGGTGCCCCGCCAAATCCGCTGGATCAGCTTCAGGAATTTAAACTCATCTTTGATTTGTACTCCCCCAGCATGGAAGAAATCAACCACCTGTGGGGAACGCTGGGGGGCAAGCAATACCCATTCGTAATCTATATGCTTCGAATGCTTGAACTCAAATTTAGGGCAGTGCAAAGCGAAAGCGGACTAATCACAGAGGTAGTAAGCAGTTTTGGCCATAAAAATCCAACCAACAACTGATATGGCCGAGCGCATCACCACCGGCTACAAACGCCTCTTCGAGGTACGCATCCTCCACCATTACTGGCTGGATGAAGGGCAGACGAATTTCGACAACCTGCCGGAAAGTGAAAGAAACAAGAAATTACTTGATAATAAGTCAGACCGCCTGATATCGATATCGCCAACACCCAAAACACAACAATTACTCAACGGAATTGGAGCTGTGGCAAAGCAAACGGGCTTAGGTCTGGTGGTTTCTGTTCCTGAAACACAAATTATCCCCGACGATTCGGTATTTGTATTCACCATTGAAATTAAGGATTCATCGTTTTTCAACTATACCTCCCTGACACTTTTAGAGCGTAAAATTACGGAATGCCTTTCACCGGGCGAGAACAAAATCTATCGGTACAAAGTAAATGTGCCTGTTTTTTCAAACCTTACAGGCGTATCGCGCGGAACAGGTGCCACGAAACAGCTTTTCCTGTCGAGGGAAATACCCGGCATTACCGCAACCGACCAGGTAGAAGCACTAATTATTTCGGGCAATGCCCTGCTACAGCTTACCGGCAGCCAGCCCGGTGCCGCCACACAACAGCTCAATGCCAGTGCCCTGGCGATGCCGGTATTCCATCATCAGCAGGATGCCCCGGTAATAAATCCACCACCCGGACTGATCGGTGCCCCGCCCCGCGGCATTGAACTCACCCATGAAATCAACGATAACGTTTTCGCAATAATCGAAATAACCGCAGTAAAAGCGGGCGATGCGGATTACAGTTGCACATCGGGCGGTATAGCCAAAGAGGGTTATCCTGTTTTCCAAATCAGGTTTAAAAACCGTTCGCTCATCTGGAAGTATCTGCACAAAAACACCGGCAGCCCGGTTTCGGAAAGTCCTGCCCCACTGCCACTTACCTATACAGGGAATGCAGGCAGCAAACAAAAACCATCGGAAGGAATGGTCAAAGCGGATTTCGAAAACAACAACCCTGCTAACAGAATAGTCCGCATTTTCACCGAAATATTTGAATAACAACTTTTTAAAAACCAATTAAAACCAAACAGCATGGCAACATCGTACAAATCCCCGGGGGTTTATGTAGAAGAAATACCAAAATTCCCACCCTCGATAGCTCCGGTTGAGACAGCGATACCGGCCTTTATCGGATATACTGAAATGGCAATCCGAAATGGGGAATCGCTGCTAAACAAACCCACCCGCATTGAATCAATTGCTGAATATGAGCAACTTTTCGGGGGGCCGCCTTCGCAGAACGTGGAGGTTTTCCTCAATGGCGACAACAACTTTGTGAGCAGTCAGGCCGAAAGCATGCTCTATATGTACGATAGCCTGCGGCTGTTTTATGCCAATGGCGGAGGCAAGTGTTTTATTGTTTCGGTGGGGAAATATCCTTCCTCCACGTCTGGAATTCTGGCCACCGCTATTGAAGCGGGACTACTCGAACTCGAAAAGGAGGATGAACCGACCATAATCCTAATACCCGAAGCAGTTTCGGTGAGCGGCGGTCCATACAGTCTTCAGCAAAAAGCCCTGGCGCAGTCGTCCAAACTTATGGACAGGGTGGTTGTTTGCGACCTTGAAAAGGCCACAGATGCCACCACATTCAACACCAAAGTGGCGGATTTCAGGAATGGTATTGGCATAAACGACCTTAAATACGGTGCCGCTTATGGACCCTGGATAAATGCCAACCTGCCGAGACAATTACGCCGTAAAAACCTGATCCTGAAACGCGATGGAACCAATAGCCCCATTCAGCTTGAAAGCCTGACTACCGATGCCGCCATTCTTAAACTATTGGCTGATGTAGTATTGGCTGAAAATGGCGGAGCGGCCATCAAGGCTGCGGAAGCAACCATTGCGGGGGCAGGAAAAACGCTGGGCGATGCTTTACAGGCGGCTTTGGATGCCTACCGGCTCACCGACGGCACCACCTCGGCAGTCAATCTCAGTGTGGCGCTTCAGGGCTTTACAAACCTGGTTTTAGCCATACTCAAAGCAGTGCAGGACATCAATGCGACCGTTTATCCGGTGGACACGAAGTTTAAAATCAAGGAAGCCATCACCAAGTACCTTGAAAACCCAGGTTTGAAGGACTCGATGAAGAAGCTGGCTGCACATCATCTTTTTGTTGCCTCCGCATCAGCCATTGTGGTTATTGACACCGGCAATGCCAACTGGAACCCGGCAGCTGTTCTGCTTGGCTATGCCAATGGTGCTGCTTTGCTTGGTGATGTTGCCCCCGGTGATGTGTCGGCTGAATACACCGGAGTTACCACCAACAAAGGCAGGGCCGATATTGCCCGTGATGCCGCCTATATTGCCTGCGGAAATGCCATCGCGATTTTCAGGCATATTGAAAAAACGACCGATGAATTTGAAAAAAGTCTGAACAATGCCTTGCAGGTTGCTTTCGGGAAATTTAAAGAACTCACCACCAAAGGTGCCGAAGCCCTGAACCTGCTTCCGCCATCAGGCGCCATTGCCGGCATTTATGCCAAAACCGATGGTGAACGCGGGGTGTGGAAGGCTCCCGCGAACCTTAGCCTTAGCGCGGTAATTAGCCCGGCGGTAAAAATTTCGCACGAGCAACAGGCCGAATACAATGTAGATGTTAATTCGGGTAAATCCATCAATATTATCCGCGCCTTTACAGGGAAAGGAACACTGGTGTGGGGCGCAAGAACCCTTGCCGGGAACGACAATGAATGGCGGTATGTGAACGTGCGCCGGTTCTTCAATTTTGTAGAGGAATCTGTAAAGAAGGCAACCGAACAATTCGTATTTGAGCCCAACGATGCCAACACCTGGGTGAAAGTTCAGGCTATGATTGAGAACTTCCTCACCACACTCTGGCGGCAGGGCGCACTGCAAGGGGTGAAACCTGAACATGCCTTTTATGTAGCCGTAGGGCTTGGCAAGACCATGACTGCCCTCGATATTCTTGAGGGCCGCCTCATCGTTGAAATCGGTATGGCAGCCGTTCGTCCGGCCGAATTTATTATCCTCAGGTTTTCGCACAAAATGGCAGAATCCTGATAAAACAACCGGATACTTCACAAATAAAATCGATCATTAATTAAACCCAATTTAAAAACCCAAAACTATGGCACAGGAATATCCTTTACCCCGCTTTCATTACCAGGTGGACTGGGGCGGAGTAAAAATCAGTTTTACCGAAGTCACCGGTATGGACCAACAGGTTGAAGTGATTGAATACCGGCACAGCGACAGCAAAGATTTCAGCAAGATTAAGATGCCAGGTATGCGCAAATTCAGCAACATCACCCTGAAAAGGGGGAAGTTTGAAGGCGACTTCGACTATAACAACTGGATTGATGAGATATCGAACGAGCGGGTTGGCGCCCGTCGCGATGTGGTGGTGAGGCTGATGAACGAAACCCATGAGCCGGTGGCTGTGTGGAAAGCCAGGAATTGCTTCCCGGTGAAAGTTACCGCCCCCGATCTGAAATCGGATGCCAACGAAATCGCCATCGAAAGCATGGAAATCGCGCATGAAGGACTTAGTCTGGTAAGGTAACCCATGGCAGGCACGGAAGCATATTACCCACCTCTGGGGTTCCACTTCAGGGTTAAATTTGGCATCAGCGGCAATACCGCCGATGCCAGGTTTCAGTCCGTGTCAGGACTATCGGTGGAGTATGACTATGAAAACTTCAGGGAAGGCGGCGAAAACCGTTTTGAGCACAAGTTGCCGGTAAGAACAAAATACGGCGATATGGTGCTAAAAAGAGGAATGCTTACCAACTCAGAAGTCGTAAACTGGTGCAACCGGGCTTTCCGCGACAGGCAATTTGAGCCATCTGACATTACCGTTATCCTGCTGAACGAAAAAGGCGAGCCCCTGAAAACGTGGAAAGTAGCCCATGCCATCCCAAAAAGGTGGATGGTAAGCGATCTGAATTCAATGGAGAATGCCATTGTAATAGAAACGCTGGAACTTACCTATCAATACTTTACTATGCAGGAAGGCCTGGGATAACGAAAACTAACGGTGGTCTTAAAAGAGAACCTAGATAAATAAGCAATCAACATGCCCATTGAGATTAAAGAGCTGCATATCAGGGTGAATGTTACGCCGCCCGATTCGTCGAATGGTGGTGGTGCAACCGCTGCTTCGCCGAGGGGTGGCGGTGGGCTATCTGCCAAAGTGAAACAGGAAATTATTGCGGAATGTGTTGAGCAGGTAATGAAAATTCTGGAAAACAAAAAAGAACGCTGATGGCTGAGAGTGGCAAACTTGAAAAAATGCTGATTCTGGCGTTTTCCGATTCGGAGAAGGCAGAGAACGGCGGATTGAAAGAGGCTGACGATGTTTTTGAAGCATTGATCAACCCCGAATCCTATACGCTCAACTACAAGCTAAAATTTTCGGAAAGCGCCCAGGGGCAGGGTACCAGCGGACAACAGTTGAAATACGAATACACCGAACCCGAGGAAATATCCTTTGACTTCCTGTTTGACAATACCGGAATTATTGATGGCAAACCACGGGCCAGCATTGCCGATGACCTGAAGCGCTTTAAGGAAGTGGTGGTCGATTACAAGGGCGATGCCCATGAACCCAGGCATTTTAAGCTGGTTTGGGGCGAAAATTCCATTTTCAAAGGAAGAGTAACCGAACTTACCATCAATTACAAGCTCTTCAGGCCTGATGGAACCCCCATCCGGGCACTTGCCACGGTAAAATTCAAAAGCAGCATTGAGGAGCAAAAGCGCGCTGCTGCGGAAGACCGGACTTCTCCCGATCTTACCCATGTCCGAAAGGTGAAAGCCGGTGACACACTGCCACTGATGTGCCACAGGATTTATGGCGACCCGAAATACTACCTCCAGGTGGCCGCGGCCAATGGAATGAACAACTTCCGTAAACTGGAACCCGGCACTGACCTATTTTTCCCACCCATCGAAAAAACAACTTAAGTCAAATGCCCAACGAATCTACCATATCGACCCCTGCAACGCCCGATGTTATCACCATCGCAATTTTGGTTGATGGCACGGAAATTCCCGGAGCATTCCCCATACTGTCGGTATCGGTTATCCGTGAGTTGAACCGCATCCCCTCGGCTATCATCCACTTCAAAGACGGGGATGCAGCAAAAGGAAAATTTGAAATCAGCGACTCGGCCTATTTTATTCCCGGAAAGGAAATTGAAATACAATTGGGCTACCGCTCACAAAATAAAACTGTTTTTAAAGGCTTCATTACCCACCACAGCATTAGCGTACGCCGCAACAACAGCATGTTGATTGTGGAGTGTCGCGACAAAGCAGTGAAAATGACCTCCGGGAAAAAGAGCAAATACTTCACCGACCAAAAGGACAGCGACATTATGGAATCGGTCATTGGACAGTATGGGCTTAGTAAGGAAATTGAAGCCACCAATCCAGATTTAAAGGAAGTGGTGCAGTACGATGCTACCGATTGGGATTTCCTGTTGCTTCGTGCAGAAGCAAACGGACAAGTGGTGATGGTGGAAGATGGAAAAGTAAAAATAGCCAAACCGGCCACAGGCAACGAAGCGGTGGTGAATGTAACCTACGGAAACACGCTGATTGAGCTGGATGCGATGATAGATGCACGGATACAAAGCGAAGGTATAAAAACGGGGAGTTGGCTGGCAGCCGATCAGGAAATTATCAATGCAGAGGCCCGGGAGCCCGATTCCACAGGCAATGGAAACATTTCAACCACAGATTTATCTGCGGTCATCGGTGGCGGGGCGCATGAGAAATTTCATGGGGGAGCGCTCGGTCAGCCGGAGTTGCAGGCCTGGGCCGACGGGCTCTTACTCAAAGAGCGGCTTGCAAAAACCCGTGGCAGGGTAAAATTTCAGGGATTTGCCGATGCCATGCCCGGTAAGCTGATCGAAATCACCGGCATAGGAGAACGCTTTCAAGGCAAGATGTACATTTCGGGTGTGCAGCATTCCGTTTCCGATGGAAATTGGGAAACCGATGTACAATTGGGCTTAAACCCCGAATTGTTTGCTGAAACCTACAATTTAAATACATTACCGGCATCTGGACTTATTCCGGGAATCAGCGGGCTGCAAATTGGCATTGTCACCGTGCTTGAAGGCGACCCTGCCGGGGATGATCGCATCAAAATCAGGCTTCCGCTAATCAGCACGGCTGATGAGGGAATCTGGTCCAGAATTTCAACCCTGGATGCCGGCGATGGGCGCGGCACATTTTTCCGCCCCGAAATCAACGACGAAGTAATCGTTGGCTTCCTGAACGACGACCCCCGCAACCCGGTAGTGCTGGGTATGTGCCACAGTGCAGCAAAACCCGCGCCTGAACCACCAAAAGACGACAACCATTTGAAAGGCTACGTTAGCCGCGAAAATATGCGTTTCACCTTTGATGACGATAAGAAAGTGATACTGCTGGAAACACCTGCCGGAAATAAAATCACCCTTTCGGAGGAAGATTCAGGCATTGTGATGGAGGATCAGAATGGCAACAAAATCACCATGGATGATTCCGGAATAACCATCGAAAGTATAAAAGACCTGACATTAAAAGCATCTAATGACATCAAAATTGAAGGAATAAATGCAAAGTTCAACGCAAGCGGATCGTTCGCAGCCGAAGGATCGGGCAGTGTTGAAGTAAAAGGAGCGAGTGTTTCCATCAACGGAAGTGCTACGACTGAAATTAAAGGTGGAGTTGTGATGATTAATTGAGTAATCAGTTATCAGTGATGAGTGATGAGTAATCAGTGATCAGTTAGTGGTGGTTGGTGAATGGTGAATGGTGATTGGTGATTAGTCCAGTGATGAGTAATCAGTGATCAGTTAGTGGTGGTTGGTGAGTGGTGATTGGTGAGTGCCCTGACAGGGTTCTTTTTACCCTGTCAGGGTTTGGTAGGCGGGGAAGAAGGGGGAAGTAGGAAGTAAGAGGTAGGAAGTAAGAGGTAGGAGGTATGATGGTGTTACGACTAAAAAACTAAAAATAAATGAAACCAGCAGCACGCGTAACCGATATGATCAGCAGTCCGGCTACTTCGGGGGTACCAACCCCGATTATTCCGCCGGGCGAACCAACGGTATTGATTGCCGGATTACCGGCAGCCAGAATGACCGATAGCTGCGGTGCTGATATCATCATTTTAGGATCAATGACGGTACTGATTGGTGGCCTGCCCGCTGCCAGAATTGCTGACCCTACCGCATCGGGAGGAGCAATACTGCCGCCGGGAGCACCCACGGTGCTGATTGGGGGATGAATCGGATTGCGGATTTCGGTCCCGATTGCTATCGGGATCGGATTGCGGATTTAATGGGACGAGGGACGCAAAGAAGGGACGAAGGACGGGAAATAGGGACTGGGGACGCAAGAAAGAGACAAGGAGCATTTCGACTACGCTCAATGACCAACGGGGGGGGGACAAGGAGATAAGGAGACAAGGAGACAAGGAGAATGCTAATTGAATAACCAATTATTGTTAGAAGAGCCTTCTCCTTTGGTGCCTGAGCGGCGTCGAAGGCAGGAGAAGGTGCCGAAGGCGGATGAGGTGAGAAAGGGCAAGGAGAGAAGGGGAAAAGTCTAATTTCTAATTTCTAAAATCTAATGCTAAGCGAAAATAATTAACAAGAAAAACAAAAATCCAATGGAACAAAACAAATCTTTTCTTGGTCGCGGGTGGTCGTTTCCACCAAAGTTTAACCGCAGCCTGCGCAGTGTGGAGATGCTTGAATATGAAGCAGATATAGCCTCCAGCCTCGAAGTGCTGCTGGGAACCATGCGCGGTGAAAGGGTGATGTTGCCTCAGTATGGTTGCAACCTTGATGAGTTGGTGTTTGAGAACCTGGATACCCGCATGAAAACACTGATGGCAGATAAAATTGAATCGGCGATTTTGTACCATGAACCCCGCATTGAGCTTGAAAAAGTTCAGCTTGACGATAGCCGCGAACTGGAAGGCGTAGTGTTGATTGAAGTGATTTACAGGGTAAAAACCACCAACTCACGGTTCAACTTTGTGTATCCTTATTATAAGATTGAAGGCACCGACATCAACCTAGCCACAACCCTAAACCTGATTAACTAAAAATATTATGTCAGCACCGGAAAACTGTAGTCATAACAACGACCCCCTGAAACTAAAGCGGGACGGTACGAACCAGGAGGAAAGGCTCTCCGCGGCGCTGAATCCTGTTTATGTGCCGGTGAACGAGCGCACGCCTGCCCATGGAATGTTGTTTGCCCGCGCATTTGCTGCCTACCTCAGGTACTTTGAAGAAGACAATACAACAAACAGCGACTGGGTTCCGTTTTTTGATCATGATTTATCGGTAAGACTTGCGGTAGCTGCCGTGCAGAAGATAGAAGATTATAAATCACAAATAAAATCAAGCCTCGATTATTTAAATAACCTCGACAATCAAACCAAGGAAGCCGGCCTCATTAACAACCTAAGTTATATTTTCAGCAGTATAAGTACCCTGGCCTGGCAGCTTGAGGTACTTAAAGAAGGCCTGCCGGTTAAAGAAGATACTCCGGATTGGCTAACGTTAAGGACAAATCTTCAAAACCTGATCCAAAGCCAGCTTGCACCTGCATTGCAGAAATTAATCGCTTTCCATAAGGCCGGAATAACCTTGTCGGTTGTCATAAATACCGCGCCAACAGGGGAGTTAAAAATCCTGGGAGAAAGTGCCGCCCCATTTGATACAAACATAGCCAATAATTTTTCAAAAGATTGGATAACAGACAGTTCCACGGACTGGAACAGCTTTTTATCGGCTATTTTGCCCGATGGCTCTGTTTATGGAAATCCGGCCGGAAGCGTTTTTGAATTAACCAACCACATTGCCACACACAACCTTTTCACCGCGCAGCTCGATCAGTTTCTGAAGGTTTATGCGCGCATTATTGCGGATGCCCAAACTGCACTGGAGTCCAGTTTCGCCCAATGGGACCGCCACGATCCACATTATGCGCTATTCCTTGGCTTCCTCCGGCTTTTTGAATATGCTAGGAAAGAAACCAATACGCTGACGGAAAGACACCTTGACTTTTACTATCGTGATATTCTGCGCTTAAAGGAAAAACCGGCCGTTCCGGCAAAGGCACATCTGATTGCAGAACTGGCCAAACAGGCCATATCCCATCAGTTTAAGATTGGCGATTTATTTATTGACGGAAAAGATGCGCTGGGGAAGGAAGTTTATTTTGCCAACTCCGGCGATCTGGTCGCGAACCAGGCAAAAGTAATTTCCCTGAAAACGATGTACCGGCATGGAAGCGAGCCGGTGGGAACGGGGGCAAACGCTATAAAGCAAAACGGCAGGCTATATGCTTCACCGATTTCTAACTCTGCTGATGGAAAAGGCAAAGTCATTGAAGCAGACGATAAGTCCTGGCATCCGTTTTTCAACAAAATCTATCGCGATGGCGAACTGAAAAGTATTGAAATGCCCGAGGCAGAAACGGGTTTCGCCATAGCCTCGCACTACCTGTGGATGGCTGAAGGAGAACGCACCATTACGCTTAACTTTACGTTGGGCGGGGATGTTTCAGGACTGACAACAGACTTCAAAAATGATATCATTTGCCAGATAACCACCGAAAAGGGCTGGTTTGAAATCCCGGCAACGAAATTTGGCCCGGTTTCAGGCGGAACAATGCAACTGACTGCCACCTTAAGCGGAGCCGACCCGGCAGTAACTCCCTATCTTGCAAAAACACATGCCTACACTTTCGACACGGCACTCCCGGTTTTAATGCTTAAACTGAAGCACCGCCCCGATCATTTATTTAAATATTTTCTTTTCCAGGATGTTGAAATCCAACAGATTGGTCTTGTCGTAAATGTCACCGGACTAAAAACACTGGCTGTTTCCAACGATTTTGGGCCGGTGGACACCTCCAAACCATTCCAGCCATTTGGCGCCCGGCCTGTGGCAGGCAGCTCGCTGACTATTGGATCAAAAGAGGTATTTCAGAAAAACCTGACCTCAGCCACCGTAAAAGTAAACTGGCTGGCTACACCTGATCCCTATGAAACTACACCCAAGGTGAACATTGACTTTCTGAAATCCGGCACCTGGAAGCCATCCGGAATTACAGCAGCCTCGGTAACTGCAAGCACTTTCGGGTTGACACAAAATTTGCTTTACCCTGTTAAAGATGAAGCTGATTTGAATAAAAATGATGCGTTTACCACGGAATCGAGGCAGGGCTTTTTGCGAATGAAACTCGATGCTGATTTTGGGCAGAATGCCTATCAGGCCTATTTGCTAAAATACCTTCGTAAGGATGCCGATGCAGTTGATCCTCCTGGTGAACCGCCAACCGGCCCCGTAATGAATGCGTTATCGATTGACTATACGGCAAGCCAGCAAATAATCCTAAACTCAGGCAATGCCGCTGCTTTCGCGATACGAAAAGCCAATTTTTATCATCTGAACCCATTCGGCCAGGCCGAACAACATGCAGTACTTAGCTCTTCAAACAAAGTTTTCATGTTGCCGCAGTTTGACTTTGAACGGGATTCGGCAAAGCAGGAAAGCGAAGCTGAATTTTATATTGGGCTCAGCGGCCTGCTGCCACCTCAGAAAGTTTCACTGCTATTTCAGGTAGCCGATGGCACCGCCAACCCACTCAGTCTGAAACCCGATCCACATTTGCACTGGAGCTATCTGGCCGGCAATGAATGGGTTGCTTTTAAAGAAGATGAAATCGAAGACAATACGAGAGGTTTGTTAAAATCAGACATTGTAAGCCTGGCTGTGCCATCAGATGCAAATAGCAGCAATACGATGCTTCCGTCAGGGCAGCACTGGATTCGGGTGGCTGTTACCAACGGAGCGGATGCCGTTTGCCGGATTCTGGCTGTGGAAGCCCAGGCTATGCTCACCACATTTACCGACCGGGACAACGATCCGGCATTTAATGCCCATGTTCTGCCGGCAGGCAGCATCAAAAAGATGGAGAAGCCCGAAGCAGCAGTTAAAAAAGTTTCACAGCCCTTCGATTCCTTTGGCGGGCAGGCAGCCGAAGAATCAACGGACTTCTATACAAGGATTAGTGAGCGGCTTCGCCACAAGGACAGAGCCATCACGCTATGGGATTATGAGCGCCTTGTACTGAATGCATTCCCTGAAGTATTCAGGGTAAAGTGCCTGAACCACACGCAATATGAGCCAACGGCCGACAGCGAAGGCATTTACCGCGAACTGGCTGCGGGGCATGTTACCCTGATTACGGTGCCAAACAAACAGTTTCACAATGAGCTCGATCCGCTGAAACCATTTACCAGCCTGGGAACTTTAGAAGAAATTTACACTTTCGTGAAAGCCAGAACAACCTGTTTTGTAAAACTTCATGTGCGAAACCCGCAATTTGAGGAAGTCAGGGTCAATTTTAAGTTACGGCTTTACGATGGTTTTGATGAAACGTTCTACACCAACCGGCTCAGGGAGTCCATCACCCGCTTTTTGTCGCCCTGGGCATTTCCGGGAGGCGAAAGCCCAACTTTTGGCGGGAAAATATACAAGTCGGTGCTGATTGATTTTGTGGAAGAACAGCCCTATGTGGATTATGTCACTGATTTTGAGCTGTTCCACCATATTGACAATGTTCCGGGAACGAAAGACCTGAACGAGATAGAAGGCTCACGGGCTGTTTCCATCCTCGTTTCGGTGCCGGAAAGCAAACACGGAATTACCCTAATTCACCCATCTGCTGAAGAAATTGCAGCCGAAAAATGCAACTGCGAATCATGAGCCAGAAACCTTTATCCATATCGAAAAACACCATCCTGAAAGCAGCCGAAGATTTTTACCGGCTTCGCAGGGAAGGCATTGGCTATATTGAACAGATGGGTAGTGAACAATGGACCGATTACAATACCCATGACCCCGGAATTACCATCCTGGAAGCACTGTGTTATGCCATTACCGACCTCGCTTACCGCACCGGAAAAGGGATAAAAGACATCCTGGCCACAGCCGTGCCACCTGCCGATAAATTAAACCCCTATCCGGATCAGGCATTCTTTACTGCGCGCGATATCCTTACGGTGAATCCGTGGACTACCGACGATTTCAGAAGGCTGCTGATTGATGCCGAAGGAATTCGCAATGCCTGGCTCATTTGCAAGGAATGTGCCTGCGATTTACAGTATTTTGCATGGTGCGACGGGGATAATCTCGTGCTATCGTATGACCGGCCCGCCAATCCTCAAATTCAGCCATTGGAAGTTTCACCACGCGGATTGTACGAAGTGCTGCTTGAGCTGGAGGGCGACGCTGAATCCGGCGATTTAAATACCCGAAAGATTGAATATACTTTCTCGATTTTTGATGGTGATGGGAAAGCCCATCCCACCGTGATGGAAATTCGTTTTCCGGATTGGGAAGCTGAAAATAAAGCAAAATGGGCATTGTTTCTTGGGAGTGACATTGCCTTTAATGAAGCCAACGGAGCTTCGTTCAACCTCAGCCTTTTGCAGTTTGGTGCAACCGAAGGTTACAATGTTATTACAGACCCATTGCTGGACGAAGAAGGCAAAAACAACTATCTGCGCAGGCATTGGCGCAACTTGTTTTATGCTGATTTCGAGATTGAAATCCTGCCCGGTGGAGAGAAGATCACCATCGAAGATGCTACCATCCGGTTTTTAGGCGATACCACAGCTAAAAATGGCAGCACCACGGCCCGGATTGCTGAAATCCTTATCGAAAAAGAGCCATCAGGTATTATCCAGCAATACCGGAACAAAGCTATAAAAGCAGAATCACTGGTGGAGGCTTCCAAAGTATTGCTTCACAGCCACCGCAACCTGGATGAAGATTTTTGCAACATACAGGTGGTTGGCATTGAAGAAGTGTCTGCCTGCGCGGATATTGAAGTTGCCCCGGATGCTGATATTGAACGCATTCAGGCAGAAATCTGGTTTTTGATTGAGCAGTATTTCAACCCTCCGGTGCCTTTTTATTCGCTTCAGGAACTGATGAACGAAAACATTCCGGTTGAAGATATCTTTAATGGCCCGGAATTAAACAGCGGCTTTTTAAAGGCAAGCGACCTTGAAAAGGCAGGATTGAAAGGCATGTTGCGAACCTCCGACATCATCAACCTGCTAATGGAGATTGATGGGGTGGTGGCCGTGAACAACCTGCTGCTGTCGAAATATGATACCCTGGGCAATATCGTAAAAGGAGCTGCCGATCCAATCTGGTCGGATGGAAATCCGATTTTCGATGCCTCAAAAACCAGTGCAGAATGGTTGCTTTTTATCAAAGCCAATCATCAGCCGCGGCTTTACCACAACCTTAGCCGCTTCCTCTTTTTCAAAAATGGGCTTCCATTTGTCCCGCGCATGGATGAAGCCTACGATACACTTACACAATTGCAGGGCGAAGCCGAAAGGCCGAAATTTAAGAATGCACCCAACGATTTAGTTCCGCCCACGGGCAACTATTCCAGGCTGGAAGATTATTTCCCTGTACAATACAGCCTGCCATTAACTTACGGTGTTGGGCCGGAAGGACTTCCTTCGCATGTGAGCGATGCCCGGCGTGCCCAGGCCAAACAGCTGAAAGCCTACCTGCTGGTTTATGAACAACTGCTGGGCAATGCCTTCGCACAACTCGCGCACACAGGCGAATTATTCTCACTTGATCCGGCAACGGACCGCACCTATTTTGTGAAAGAATTCAGCGAAGAGCTTATCCGGGGTTATGATGAAATTACCAATGGCCTGACCACAACCGGCCTGGAAGGCATGGCAGAAACATTGAACGAATTCCGGGAGCGCCGCAACCGCTTCCTCAACCACCTGATGTCGCGCTTCGGGGAGCAGTTTAGCGAATATGCCCTGCTGCTCAACAACCTGCAAGGCACGGCTGTGGCGGCAGAGCGTTTGATTGAAGACAAAACCGCATTTATCAAAGCTTATCCCACCATAAGCCATGACCGGGGAAAAGCATTCAATTATCGTAAAGATTTCTGCGACAGCGAAAACCAGGCAGGGCTCATGAAACGCGTAAGCCTGCTACTTGGTTTCCCTGATCTGAAGTTCAGTTTTGCTGCAGAGGTTTCAGGATCAACAACATTTGGGGTGAACTTTGACCTGACGGATTCTTTTGGCCGCACCCTACTTATAGGAAACACTATTGTAGAAGCCGCAGATGCCCGGGCTGCAGAAAATATCGCCCGCAAAATGATTTTAAGGCAGATGATTCAGCCAGCAGCTTATGAAATAGCCACTTCTGCCGGAAAATACACCCTGAAACTGAACGATAAAAACGGAAGTTTGCTTGCTACCCTGTCGGCAGCTTTCGATTCAAAGCAGGAAGCACAGGCTATGATGGATGAATTGGTGAGCTGGAGCAGCAACGAGCGGGCCATTGTTGCGGAACATCTGCTGCTGAGGCCAAAATTCCCGGGCGATGCATTGTATCCGGCCTGCAGCGACGGGCCTTGCGCAACCTGCGGAGACGAAGACCCTTATTCCTTCCGCTTAACCCTGGTGATGCCCGCATGGGCCGGTGCGTTCACCACCAATCTGGATATGCGCCGCTTTGCCGACAAAACCATCCAACAGGAAATTCCGTCGCACCTGCTTGGCAAAATCTGCTGGGTGGGCAACTATGGGTTTGTAGAAAACCTCTGCGACCCACTCATCACCAAAATCACCGGATTATTAATGGAGAAAGGCCTGACCGAAGGCGGAATCCGGCCCACTGAAGCTGAAGCCTGCGATTGTGCCAACGCGGTTTATGCTTTGTTTTCAGAAACTTTCAGAAACTGGTACGAAGACAAAACGCTCCTTTATATCCATCACTATGTGCTCGAAAATGCGATAGAAGCTGAATTCAGTGGCCTGGATGCCGGAAGTTCTTGTACCGCCATTGCCAACAGCGCTTTAATGGATGAAATCAGGGCAGAGATGGTTATCCACTTTGTGGAAACCGCCATCAACGGATGGCAATTCGAACGCTTTGAAGAAGCATGGTGCACCTGGCTGAGCGAAAATTCAGCTATTGACTGGACCAAAGAAAAACTTAGCGAAAGGGTGGAAGCCATGCTGAAAGCGCGACTGATGCTGCAAACTGCCACCTCAGACCTGTGCAATTGCGCCAAAAACATCCTTACCAAAACAGGAATTGCATTCTATGATTGGATGGAATTGCAAATTGCCTCCGGTGTTGCTATGGCCGATTTACCTGAATTTCAGGCTCCCGCGGCGAACCTGTGCCCCGGCAGCACTTTTGAGCCCGGCACGGCAGAAACCATCAGGGAGTTCCTGACCGAGCGCTATAACGATTACAAAAAAGAATCGTATTCGCTCCGGATGGTGGTAAATCTGCTGAGTAAACTCCGTAATATTTATCCGGGCGCAACCCTGCACGACTGCGACGATGGCAGCGACCAAAACCCGGTAAGGCTGGGCAGCACATCGCTCGGCAACTATCCAATGAAACGAAGTCTTCAGGCTAACGAAACCGAAAACATATCCGGGCTTTCGCACGAAGCAAAGAAAACTTCTGCCAAAGCAAAACCAAAGAAGTCATCAAAAACTTCGAAAAAACGGAAACCCAAAAATCCTCCACAATCGTAACCGAGAAACGGCACATCACAACAATAAACAGCATTCGCCATGAAACTGACCCAGGATAAATACCCACACTTCGAGGCCAACCAGGTACTCACCAGCAGCCACCTCAATCAGATATTCAATTACCTTGATGAGCAGGAACGGCTAACCCGTGCCAACCTCATTGGCATTGGCATTGTTTGCGGGCTAAATTTCAATGTTGAAACCTCCGGAAGCACCAGAACCATTCATCTGACCAGAGGTGTTGGCGTCGGGTCTGCCGGCTATTTGCTGAATGAGCCTGACAATATTGCGCTGGTTTCGTATCGCGAATACCTTTTGCCCAACGAGATAGAATATCCTTCGTTTATGTTTGAAGATGGTGGCGTGATGAAACAATATCCGCTTTGGGAAATGTTTCCCGCCGGCGAGCCCAACACCCAGCCACTGGGTAATCCTTCTAACTTCCTAAATGACAAGGTTTTTGTCCTTTTCCTGGAACTAAAACTGGAAGGTTTGCGCAACTGCAGCCCCAACAATTGCAACGACAAAGGCGAAGAAGTCACGGCTACCCTGCGTCACCTGCTTATACGTATTGCTGATCTGGAGAAAATTATTGCTGTTGCCAATAATCTGGAAGGCGATCTTACGGTTTCCGACCTGGGCGAATCGCTGCTTGCAAGGCTGAACCTTCCCGATATAAAACTGCCGCGCTGGGATGCGCCCAACACCTATCCGCTTACCACCCTGAATGTGTTGAGAGGGTTTCACCATGTTTTTACTTCAGATAAAATTTCCGAAAACACCGGCAATGCGCTATCAGCAGCTTATCAGGCCTTCAAACCCTTGATTGAAACCGCGTATTCTGATAATCCTTTCAATGATTTCGCCACAAAATTTGGATTTCTTGACAGCACTGCCCTTACAGTCAGTCAATTAAAATTCATACAGTATTATTATGGATTTATTGAAGATTTGCTGAACGCTTACGATGAGTTCCGGTGGAAAGGCGTTGAACTGATGTGCGCCTGTTGTCCATCTGAAGAATTGTTCCCGCGTCATTTGATGCTTGGGCCTATAAATCCCTCATCGGTAGCCAATCCGGGAATTTTCCGATCCCATTTTATGCCTTCGCCGGCGGTGAGCAACTGCGAAGATAAAATCAGAGAATTGCAAATGCTCTTTGCGCGGCTGGTGGAAATGGTGAACAAATTTACCGACTCCCCTCCCCTGCCACAAGCTGGTCAAACCGGTAACTTTGGTGCTCAAATAAGGGTTACGCCCGACAAACTGGCCGATGTTGCCTTGTCGGCAAAAGCCATCCCCTATTACTACCTTCAAAACGGGCCTCCCCATCTTTTCAAACTGTGGAATTATAGCAAAACAAGCCGTGGCCGTGCAAACCAGAATTTGAGCTATCGATCGGATGAATACAATCCGGCAGCACCGGCCTTTGTTACCAACCCGCTGCGTTACGATCTGGAGCCTTATAACTTCCTCCGGATTGAAGGCCACCTGGGAACAAATTACCAATCAGCTCTTTACAACATACTTTCCATAAAGAGGCAATATCGCCTGCCTGTGGAGGTGATTGCTCTGCGCACCGGAACCTTCGATGAAAATTTTATTGAGGATATTGACCGGCAATCCTGTCATTTCACTGATCTTGAATCGCAATACGACCGGCAAATTGGCGAATTTATCGGCTTCCTGGGCATGAACCTTCGATATTTTTACGATCTGGTTTTCCCGCAGGCAAAGGGATTGCTGAACAGCCCAACCCCCTCGAAGTTGCAATGGTTTGCCCAATGGGACCCTGATTTCAGGGTAAAACCCGATACCCTGGGCGCATATTTTGAAGTTGTGTTATGGCCAGCATTTCACAATCAACCTTATTTCAATCCTGATAGTCCGGTAAATAGTGTACTCCAGTTTATCGGGAATGCTCCACAGAAGCTTAAGGAGCTGATTCTTATTTACATTATCTACTATATTGCCCGTTTCCCGGAAGTTTTATCTTCCAACCTGGCAGATATTAACCTGACAGCACTTAATGAACGCGAAGATCACCTGACCAGGGTTGCCGAGGCCTTAGAAATAAAGCGGGAACAGTTGTTTATGGAAAGCCAGGAGGATGAATCCGTAGTGAGCTGGGAAGACCTCGACGACAGGCTGGAAGCCATTGTTTACGGCGATTACAGCGATTCAATCCGGGCATTGTATAAGGAATACAAAATCAGGCTCATCGAAGTCAACAAGAAACTTTATCTGGGTCATTACCTTCAAAGCAACCCCGGCATTCAGCACAAGGCGGGTGTGCCCATGGGCGGAACTTTTATCCTGGTTTATCATGGTGAGCGCGCTGATGACAGCAACTTACCACCACAAACAGGAAATTTCACCATCCGTGGCCTGGTGGTGGCCGGGCAAAATGATCCGGTGCCAGGTGCGGTTGTTCTCGTTAAAGGTACCACCACAGGAACTACAACCAATGCTTCGGGCAATTTTGGATTGAGAACCAATCAGTTACCGGTAACGCTCAGGGTAAATTTGATGGGATTTAGTGCCATTGAAAAGCTAATTACCAAAGAGGGCTTCTATGTACTTGATTTACTTGGAGATCAGGGCACGGGAAATGATGGGAATACTATTGATTTCTTCAACGGTGAGGTGATTGCTGATTTCTACCTGCCCTACCTGTGCTGTTCCGATTGTCCGCCAACGCAATTTGTGTTGCCGGTTATTCCACCGTCGCTGCGTGTTGAGATTGGTTGCACCGGCGAAGATGGAACTGCCATAGTTATTCTCACTCCTCTGGGTGGAACGCCACCCTACAATCTTAAAATAGATGAGGGTTCCTACACTGAACTGACGGAAACCATCACCTTAAGTCCGGGCGAATATAAACTGACCTTGCAGGATGGACAAGGGATTGAATCGGTTCCTCAAAAGCTGATTATTCCTGAAATGCTGATGCTGGCAGAACCTAATTTTGACTGTGCCGGTGACAACAACCAGTATGTTGCCGTAATCGAAATCAGCGGCGGAACCCCGCCCTACACGCCAAACCGCGGAAAAATACTTGACGATCAGAAAACATTTTACGATGAAAACCTTCCGGGCGATACCGATATTGAGATTATCATCACCGATAGCCGGGGCTGCACTGCATCAACAGTTATAAACCATTCCTGTGGCCCTGAATTGTCATTCACCACGCATATTGGCTGTACCAATGCCGATGATATCGCTTTGGTTGAAGTTATCGCTTCGGGCGGACAGGCACCTTATGAAGTGAGGATTGATACTGCAAATTACATACCCATAAGCGGGCCCATATCTTTAAAATCCGGAAAATATGACCTGACTGTTCGCGATGCGAAAGGCAATAAAACACCAACTCAAACCATTGAGATTCCTGCTGAACTTAAAGGCAGTGAACCGGAATTTGAATGTACCGAAGATGGAAAGCAATATACAATTACATCCCGGATTACCGGCGGCCTGCCTCCATACACCGCAAACCGGGGCAGCTTTGAAGGTGATATATATACCAGCGATTTACTTCCCAGCGATACCGATGTGGAGATTATAGTCTATGATTCACGACAGTGCACCACGGGTGGCATACTGAATCATTCCTGTACGCCTGAGTTATCCTTTACGGTAAACATCGGATGTGCTTCACCCAATGGTTCCGCCATGGTGGAGATAATACCTTTTGGCGGCAAAGCGCCTTATGAAATTCAGGCAGGAACCGCTCCTTTTATTCCCCTCACAGGGCCTATCAGCCTTCCGATTGGAGATACGCTGCTCACCCTGAGGGATGCAAACGGCCAAACAACTTCGCAGACCATCACGGTACCCAATGCCCTGGCGCTTGCAGTTCTTAATTTATCCTGCGAAAGCGACAATAAATTCTACAGGGCAAGCATCAGGATAAGTGGGGGAACGCCCCCTTATATTGCCGATGGTATTGCCATTACAGGAACCGACTTTGTTACAAAACCGGTTGCAAGTGGGCAATCGGCTACCATAGTGGTTATCGATAGCAAAAAATGCCAAACCAGCATACAGATACAACACACCTGTGAAGCACCCTGCGAGCTTCCCTGCGATGGAGAAACAATGAAGTGTGCTTACCGGCTGTGGTTACAACCTCCACAAGGTGAACAGTTTTATGAAGTTTATGAAATTCTAAAAGGAGTTAATTTCAGGTTTAACGGTTTAGACATTTATTTATCCGACCAAATCCAAATCCTGCAGCTAACAACTGACCAACTCAACCGGAATTTTGAAGCTGCCATTTCCAGAGCCATTAAGACCCTGAACCAGGCCATCAATCAGGCATTAATCGAAAAATTAGGTCCAAGTGGCAACAATCGCCTTAGAATCAGCTATAACCCAATGGAAACTGACCCCTTTGCTATCTTCAATATTGAGCACTTTGTGTGTGATACGTTTAAGATTGATTTTATCTATCGATTTGGCAAACCGTCTCCACAATTTGAAATGGAAGTGCAATACACCAATGAACCAAACGTGACAGGTGCACCGTTTAACGGAGCCATCTTCACCAACCTGGAGCAAAACGAAAAAACTTCCATTGTTCCGGCTTTCGATTGCAGCAAGCGAAACCTCTGCACCGAAAGTGAATTTAAAAACCTTTGCGAAGAAAATACACTGAAACCTGATTTCACCATTACTCCCAGCAACATCGGGCTGCGCTTGGAAAGCACTACCCCCGGCAGTGATCTTCGTGCCTGGATATGGGATATTTTTGAAACTGTAACCTCTGAACCTTTCTACACGGGAGTGAAAACGGATATACAGGTGGAAGATACTTCGGGAAGTGCAAGGTTGACAGTTATTTCAAACAGAGGATGTTTTGCGTTTAAAGATAAACCACTCAAAGGATGACACATCATATCAGGCAGCAGTTTCTGGAGGTAGCATATGCAGGTTCAACCGAAGATGGAATGGTCCTGCAAGGCCGTTTACCCAGGTTGTACAATGAGCATTTGCTGCCAGCCATTGAAAAAGCATTCGACAGGGCTTTGCCTGCCGACCGGCTGATTGTGATTGATCGCCTTGAGATTGATGCGGGGACAATTGCATTTGACCGCCTGGACAAAGATTTCCCTGAAACGCTACTAAGAGAGTTGGCAAACATTATTCATCAGAAAGGATATGATCGTATTTTAAGTGGTACAACTGAGCTACATGACGGTGTGGCAATAAAAACCATCCCTGAGCACCTGGCCGATGTATTTATCCATTTTCTAAAAACAGGAACACTACTCTGGTCATTCAGGCTCACTGACGGAAAAACGCTTGAAGATGAACTGATGGCGGTTGTTCGCGACTGGAAAAATGGCCCAAAAGCCAGAACAATTGCCCAAAAAATAGTGCTGGCACTCGCAGTTACGAACGCCGTTAAACGCCTGAGCAATGAGTTCTCCGTAAACTTCAAAAAACAGCTTCTCCGCTTTCTTTCCGCTGAAATAGCTGATGCTGTTGATGAGATTCAAAAGAGCCGACCTGAAAAAGGCATTGACCCCGATATTGAAAAACCATTTACCAATCACCTGTTTGAGATTGCGTTCACCTATCTGGCTGAAAACAAGAGGCCATCTGCATCGGGTTTTGAATCGGAATTTATCGGTAAACCGGGGAAAGAACCTTCACTTGAAGAAGTGATCAGCAAACGACAAAATGAAATAGAGGATTTACAGATACAGGAACCTTCATCAGAAAAACCGGAAACAATAAATCAGTCGGAAATAGAAGCAGAAAGCTTTTACATTGACAATGCAGGTTTGATTTTATTGCACCCGTTTCTGCCACGCTATTTTGAAACCCTGGGCCTTGTTAAAGATAAGAAACTAATTTCCCCGGACCGGGCACTCAACCTGCTAAACTACCTGGCAACAGGAAACACAAGCTCCCCCGAATATGAACTTGTGCTTCCAAAGATACTTTGCGGATTACCATTATTTGTGTCCGGGGAGTCAAAAAAAGAGATAAGCGAAAACGAACTGCAAGAGTCGCTGGCATTGCTCAATGCAGTGATCCGTCATTGGGCTGCTCTGCGCAATACCAGTGTTGATGGACTCAGGGAAGCATTTCTGCAACGCCCGGGAAAATTATCACAAAAAGAAGATGGCGACTGGCTTTTGCAGCTTGAGACGCGCACCCACGATATTTTACTTGGCCAACTGCCCTGGGGCTTTAATAGGATTCAGTTGCCCTGGATGGTGAGAATGCTTTGGGTAGAGTGGAGTTATTGATTTCAGATTGCGGATTGCAGATTGCAGATTTACAAAAGGGGCGAGGGACGAGGGACGAGAGGCGAGGGATCAGCCCGAGGCTGACAGGCTGAGGGACGGAAAATGGGGACAGGAAGACAAGGAGACAAGGGGCATTTCGTTCCGATAGCTATCGGAAACGCTCAATGACCAACGGGGAGACAAGGGGCATTTCGACTACGCTCAATGACCAACGGGGAGACAAGGGGACTGGGGGACAAAGAGATCGGGAAATAAAAAAAATGTTAATTAAACAAACGAATTAAAGTTAGAAGAGCCTTTCCGCCTGAGGCAGGAGAAGGTGCCGAAGGCGGATGAGGTGGGAAAGGACAAGGGGACAAATCCTCAAATCTTCAAATCCTCAAATCCCAGCAAAAACCAAATGAAAACCACAGCAGAAAAATCATCAGCCACCACGGTTTCCGCCACGCATACTGCGGGCAGTCCGTTTTTCGCCAAAGCCGGCGGTGGTGATTTTTTTGCTCCGGTCAGCCGGGGAGCACCTGCATCTGTGCAAACCAAACTCACCGTAAATAAGCCCGGAGATCAGCATGAAGTAGAGGCAGATAAAATGGCCGAAAAGGTGATGCGGATGCCGACTTCGTCATCAACAGATGAGAAAATTCAGCGGTCAACTCAGCCAGAAGAAAAGATACAGAAAACCGCGGCACCCGAAGAAAAAATTCAGAAAAAGGAAGAGGACAAACTTCAACGTAAAGGCAATGGAGTGCCTGTGGCAGGCGCCAATGTACAATCTTCCATCAGAAGCAAAACCAATGGAGGCGCGCCTCTGTCAGCTTCAACGCGTAGCTTTATGGAGTCCCGTTTCAATGCCGATTTCAGCAAAGTCCGTATTCACAGCGATCCCGAGTCAGCCAATTTGAGCAACCAGTTGAGCGCCCGCGCGTTTACCTACCAAAACCATATATTTTTCTCAAGAGACCAATATCAGCCTGGTTCAGGCGAAGGCAAGCAATTGCTGGCCCATGAACTCACCCACACCATACAGCAGGGCCATGCCATACAGCGCAGCCCACAGGTAACCACCACGGCTTCACCACCGGCAATACAACGGTTGGGAATTCAGGATGCGCTCAATTATTTTGCAGATAAGGCCTATTATATTCCTGGCTTTAGAATGCTAACGATTATCCTTGGCTTCAATCCCATCAATATGCGTTCAACCGATCGCAATGCTGCCAATATTTTGCGGGCATTGATCGAAATGGTGCCCGGCGGACATTTTATAACCCAGGCATTGGATAATCACGGCGTATTTAGTAAAGCAGGCGCATGGGTTGAACAACAAATAGGCATTTTGGGCGATATCGGCAGTGATATTGTTTCAGGACTCAGAAGGTTTCTCAATTCACTGGGCTGGAGAGATATTTTTGACCTCGGCGGGGTCTGGGACCGGGCCAAACGCATATTTACCGATCCAATCGGAAGAATTATCTCCTTCGCAAGAAATATAGTCACAGGAATTTTGCGACTGGTAAAAGATGCGATCTTAAAACCCCTTGCAGCACTGGCCCAGGGCACAAGAGGTTATGACCTGCTTAGGGCATTACTCGGTGAAGACCCGATTACCGGCGAACCGGCCCCCAGAAATGCCGAAACCCTTATTGGCGGTTTTATGAAACTGATAGGCAAGGAAGAAATATGGGAAAACATTAAAAAAGGAAATGCTGTTGCACGCGCCTGGGCGTGGTTCCAGGGTGCACTACAAGGCTTGATGGGAATGGCACGTTCCATTCCGCGCCAGATTATGAACACCCTATCATCCCTTACATTTATGGATATTCTTACCATTGGGGGAGCGCTAAGTAAAATTATCGGGACTTTTGCGAATATCGCCTCCAATTTCATGAGTTGGGCATTTAACCAGGTCATCAGTTTGCTGGAAATTATTTTCTCGGTAGTAGCGCCGGGCGCAATGCCCTATATTTCCAAAGCAAGGGCAGCGTTTATAAGCATAATACAAAATCCGATCGGCTTCGTGGGCAACCTTGTACGGGCCGGAAAGTTAGGTTTTCAACTTTTCGCTACCAATATTGTAACTCACCTCAAAACAGCACTTATCAAATGGATTACCGGCCCATTGGGCGATGCCGGGGTTTATATTCCAAAGTCCTTTAGCCTGATGGAAATCATAAAACTGGTTCTTTCCGTTTTGGGTCTTACCTGGCAAAATATCCGCAGTAAACTGGTAAAGATTATCCCTGAACCGGTATTGACCGGCCTCGAAAAAACCGCAGGAATTCTTGTTTCGCTGGTAAAAGATGGTCCCGCAGCAGCCTGGGAACAAATAAAAACAGAGCTGTCAGAGCTTAAGGATCAGTTGATTGAAAAGATAACCGAAATGGTATCCGTGGAGATTGTAAAGGCTGCAGTACTAAAACTGGTAATGATGTTAAACCCTGCAGGGGCAGTTATACAGGCAATTATTGCCATATACAACACCATTACATTCTTTATTGAGAAAATCAATCAGATAGCTGCGGTGGTGGGCTCATTTATCAACTCAATAGCTGCCATTGCCGCGGGACAGGTTATGGGAGCCGCCAAAAAGGTGGAGCAAACCTTGGCCAATACCTTAGTGGTTATTATTGGTTTCCTGGCTAAATTTGCCGGATTGGGAAATATTCCGAAAAAATTAGTGGATATTGTTAAAAAGATCAGGAAGCCCATTGATAAGGGGTTGGATAAGATAGTGGACTGGTTGGGGAAAATGCTTAAGAAGTTTGTGTCAGGTATTAAACAAGGCGCAAAAAACCTGTTTAACTGGTGGAGGAAGAAGTTCTCCGTTTCAGGAGGAGGGGAATTGCACAGCCTTACTTTTGCAGGAAGTGGAAAAACAGCTAAACTTGTTCTACGCTCGGCACCCGAAAAGCCCTCCACTTTTATGGAAATGGCTGCCGATGCAAGAAATGTTAAGCCCAATACAAGAAAAAAGCCTGTTGGCATTGTTGTTGGCCACGAAAAGACCATTGACCTGATACAAAACCGGCTGAAAAAAATTGACGATAATGATCAGGCTGCAGCTTCCGGCAAGCTGGCTCAAAAGGCAGATGCAGACATCAAACTGCTTGACAAGGAAATGATAAAACTTGGAAGCCATATTGGGACAACTTTGGATGCATGGGGTTTCCCGGACGGTGTGGTTAAAAAAATCCCTATACCGCGTGGAAGTTTCAGTGTTGCCCAAAAGAAAGGCATTGCCGACGAACATATAAGGATGAATCCCACTTCAAAAGATATCGTTGCAGATTCACAAGGAAGAATGATTAACCTTAGAAAGTCAGCCGGCCTGGCGCGCAGGCATGTGGTTTCGTCCGATGATATTTCAAAGCACTATACCGCTAGTCTGGAAGGAAAAAAATTCTCGCAGGCCAAATTGCTGATCGAGCAACGTGGTTCTATAAGCGAAGCACGCACCCCTGTTGCCGAACCTCTTGGCGAAGCTTCAATCACACAAGCCATAAAAGGCAGATATGCCAGGTTTTTTGGCTATATCAAAAACCTTTTTATTGGCGATAGCAAAGAAAATAGTTCGATTCAGCAGCATCTGGATGATGGCCATCCTGAAATGGCTAACGCTAAATTAAATGATCACGTGCGCCGCATAAAACGGTCATGGGCAATTGATGATAGCTTCACAGAAACTCCGATCAAATAATAAAAGCATATATGAGCTTCGAAGATTTACACAAGATTGACCTTAAAAGTTCCCTCAAATGGCTAAAGGGAATTGTTTCAAACAGATTGACTAAATCCGATAATAAAAAATTTGAGTTACCCGATCTGCCACATTTTAAAAGCTCCAGCTTCATTATAAAAGGACATTTAGCCCCTCTTTTATCTGATCAAACAGTCTTTGCTGTTTTTCTATTGGCCCTTACCCCCCACTTCCAACCCAATTTTTTCAACCAAATAATGGCCGAACATTTACCCGAAGGCGGCGACTTCCCCGAATTCGGTGGAGTAAAGAGTGGCAACCACAGAGGAATGTTGCCCACCGGCGAAACGGCACTGTTTGTCCTGGCCGGAAACGATCTTGAAAAGCGACTCGAAATACAGCAACTGTTCAGCAGTGAACATTGGTTTGCCAAAAAGCATATCCTCTGGCTGGAGCCGGTAAAAGAAGGGGAACCTGCAATGAGCGGGAAAATAGTGATTGATCCTGAGGTTATAGAATTATTGACCACGGGCAACATAAGTAAACCCCGCTTTAGCACTGATTTTCCGGCAGAATATATAGAAACAGAAATGGAATGGGAAGACCTTATATTGCATGAATCAACACGCCGGCAGATTCGGGAAATTGAAAACTGGATCAATTACAACGAAACCCTGATGAAAGACGAAGCCATGCGAAAGAGGGTTAAACCGGGCTACCGGGTGCTGTTTTACGGCCCTCCCGGAACCGGCAAAACACTAACCGCAACCCTGCTAGGAAAACAAACCGGCAAGGATGTTTTCAGGATTGACCTGTCGAGGGTAATTTCAAAATACATCGGCGAAACCGAGAAAAATCTTTCCCGGCTTTTTGATAAGGCAGAAGATAAAAACTGGATTCTCTTTTTTGATGAGGCCGATGCCCTTTTCGGGAAGCGTACCGACATCCGCGATGCCCACGATAAATATGCCAATCAGGAAGTAGCTTACCTGCTGCAGCGCATTGAAGCATTTAATGGCGTTGTAATCCTTGCCACAAACCAACGTGGAAACATCGACGATGCTTTTGTACGGAGGTTTCAGGCCATCATCCATTTCCCAATGCCCGGTATTGCCGAGCGAACCGACTTATGGAAAAAATCGTTCCCCGCAGTTTTTAAAATTTCCAAAGATATTGACTGGCAACAGATTGCTTCGGGCTACGAATTGAGCGGAGCAGGCATAGTAAATGTAGCCCATTCATGTGCCATTGGCCTGCTCGCCGAAAAAAAGCAGCAGCTTTCACTGGAAGATTTAAAGGCAGCCATCAGAAGAGAGTACATTAAGGAGGGGAGGGTGGTATGATTTATTGTTGAGTTGTTGAGTTGTTGAGAGGTATGAGCGATCTAACAGGTTTTCTTCCAACCTGTTAGGTCTCTGGTATTGGGTAGATTTGAGGTTGAGGTTGAGGATGAGGATTCAACAATTCAACAATTCAACAATTCAAGGGCGACAAGGTTGTGGTTGAGGAGAAAAGATTTGAAAATTTTAAAATTTGTTGAGAAGTTTGAGCGACCTAACAGGTTTTCTTACAACCTGTTAGGTCTTTGGTATTGGGTTTATTTGAGATTGAGGTTGAGGTTGAGGGATTGCCCGGGGTAATCTCTTACCTTTCACCTTTCAACCTATTAGCTATTCTCTTCCCGATAGCTATCGGGACCCTATTATCTATTTTCAGAACTCCTTACCCCTCGCAATGTGAATTAGCGGTAATTTTATAAATCATA
>ENA-UOOR01000753-UOOR01000753.1-fermentation-metagenome-genome-assembly--contig:-NODE-753-length-42805-cov-4.527322_pt1 | contig 42805 bp, 42 predicted proteins | sample MGYA00245780_ERZ724029 | MGnify/ENA primary metagenome ERZ724029 (study PRJEB28704, sample SAMN03018315) | fermentation metagenome | biome: anthropogenic terrestrial biome; feature: soil; material... | reverse complement strand
GTCCCGGCTCGTAGTTGGCTACCACATATCCGGGGCAAATATATAGTAACAGGAGAATGAACATGAACTTTTTCGAACAAGAACTACAGAAGATCGTAACCCTCGGCGTCCCCGTCACTGAACCGAAATACGTGGGCGGCGCCTGTTATGGCAGATTGGATCATAACCTGAGAATCAAGCTCCAGTTCTCCACGCTTGGCCACGCCGATCATTATGAGGCTATCAAGGCCACGGTGTTCAATCGGATTGACGGCCCGGTCGACAGCGCGGTCTTCCGGTTCTCGGATGTGCTTGGAAAAAAGCAGGTGAGCAATCCAAATTTCAGCGACGGGATTATGCCGTATGCCTGGGCTTACGCCGACAAGCCTGAATGGTATGTCTACAAACCCACAGCTCAGGATTACAAGCAGCTCTGCGCGGCGGTGAGCGATTACTGCGACATATTCCAGACCCAAAGGATGGCTGACCAGGGCATGCAGATGGATCAGCATTTTTGAGCTGGATACTACCGGAATAAATAAAAGCGGTTTCAGTTGCCCGTATCAATTCGACAGCGCCCGAAATCGTAAGGTACCCATGAACTTTTAGAAATGGAGATGTTATCGATGAAGCGCATTACAATTAGCGAAGTCCGGCAGATGAACGGTATGGAAGGTCTTGTAATCCAAGGCTGCGGCGGCGACCTAAATGAATGGATTAATGGTATCAGCGGCCTCCTCTCCGAAGCCGGAATCCTGAAAAACGATGAAACTTTCCAGGATGTTTTTGCATTTGAGCAAGACGGCCGCACCAATCTGCTTTTCATGATGGACAACATGGATTTGGATGCCGGCAAACTGGCAATGTGGCGGCTCCAGACGCACGAACTATTCGGAGGCACATGGCTCAGTGATTACCGCGTTAATAAATTGGGCGTCAGTGCGGATGAACGCCTGGCGCAATCTGATAAACCCGATTGCCCATTGATCGGTCAGGACGGCAACATTTTCGTCCTTATGGGGATTGCCTCCCGGACGCTGAAAGCTCATGGCCTGGGCGATCAGGCGAAAGAGATGAGCGACCGAATCACGTCCAGTGGCAGCTACTCGGAGGCCCTCAACATTATTGGCGAATATGTCAACATTACCTTGGCAGAAGGCCCGCAGGAACGCGGCGGCATGGAGATGCATCAGGATTTCTGATGCAGGCTACAACACATAATAATTGCCGGCGAGAACCACTCTGCCGGCTACATAAAAATAGGCTCCCCCGAGCCGGAAAGGAGAAGTCCATGAAAGCACTGAAGAATGACAGCACCATTTATGTGGATCAGATTGAACATGCTGTAGCTGACTGCTACGCGAAAAACGCAGAGCCCTCGAACACAGAATTAATGCGGCTGTACTATGCCATTGGGCATTGCATCTGCGCCCAGGGAGAAAAAGCCTTTGTGGTACACCTGGCTGAAATCCTCGCCGTGCGGCTCCCACAGGTAAAGGGCTTCTCCCCGCGCAACCTTCGTAGGATGCGTGATTTATACAGCACTTATGAAAACAGTCCCGAGCTTATGCACAAGGCGCAGACTCTCGGCTGGACGCAAAACGTTATTATTCTGGAATGCTGCGAAAACAATGAGCAGCGCAGTTATTATATTGACCTTGTGATAAATAAGGATCTATCCAAGCTCTCGCTTATGAGAGAAATTGAAACGGACGCATTTGAATATGCCTCCCGCCAGCATGATGATATGGAACAAAAACCTGGTGAAATGTCCGCGCCTGTGATCGACGCTTCAAACAATCCGGGTGCAGACAAGGCTCCAGTCGTAAATGCGGCGTGTGGCCCCTTTGTGGCCGCGTGTGAACCTCTCCGCCAAGGGAGTGGTTCGCCGCTTCGCACTGAAAGAAATAATTCCGATGCTGACGAACGTCATTGCGGCTTAAAAGGTAGAGACACTCAATCAAAAGCCAAGCTGACCGACGCGAAACGTTTCCAAAGAACTAAATGTTTATCCGGCTCTATAGGGAGATGGCTCAGTAGAATAGATGCTGCCTCATTGGGCAAGCAGTTCCGAATCGGAGAGTGGATAGGAGGCTCACCGCCAGAGGGATGGCGATGTCCCTGGAAAACACCTGAACGGATACTCCTTCCCACTTAAAGCAGGAAGATCAAAATTGCATTCCCACGGAATCATTTGAGGGTTTCTGATCTGCCTTCTTCGTACCCTTATGCCCAGCAAAGGCTTGACAAATCGTGGTTTTTGTGAATAATAGGAATATAGTTTTGAACGTCAGCAAATTTTGCTGTGGATATAAGGAAATTTTATTTGCAGTGTTTTTCCAAGGTTATCCGGCAAAAACAGATGCAAAATTGCATGTGTTTTTGCCGGATTGTTTATGTCATACTTAAAATGAAAGAATGAGTGTACAATAGGGAATTTGAACGGAGAAAAAAGATGAATTATACAGAGATTAACGCAAAAACAATTGATAGATGGATTGACGAAGGATGGGAATGGGGTATGCCGATTTCTCATGAACAGTTCGTTAATGCACTGGACGGAAAGTGGTCGATGCTTTTGACACCGACTAAGCCGGTTCCGAAAGATTGGTATCCTGATTTGAAAGGCAAAAGGGTTCTTGGCCTTGCTTCGGGAGGTGGCCAGCAAATGCCTATTTTCGCCGCGCTCGGCGCTGAATGTACAGTACTTGATTATTCCGAGAAGCAGATAAAAAGCGATTTGGCTGTTGCGGAAAGAGAAGGATATAAAATCAATGCTATCCGTGGGGACATGACAAAGCCGCTGCCCTTTGAGAACGATTTATTCGATTTGATTTTCCATCCCGTATCAAATTGCTATATTGAAGATGTAATGCATGTTTGGAAAGAATGTTGTCGTATTCTGAAAAAAGGCGGCAGGTTAATGGCTGGGTTGGATAACGGGTTTAATTTTCTTTTTGATGAAGAAAATGAAAAAGACATGAAATATCAGCTCCCGTTCAATCCATTGCAAAACAGGAAATTGTTAAAATCACTAGAAAAAGAAGATTCCGGCATTCAGTTTTCGCATACACTTGAAGAACAAATCCGCGGCCAGCTAAAGGCTGGATTTATGTTGCTTGACCTGTATGAAGACACAAATGGAAAAGGGTTTCTCCACGAGCATGGCGTTCCTACATTTTGGGCCACTTTGGCTGTAAAATAAAGCGACGGGCCAATTTGTTATTAAATTACGAATAAATAGGAATTTGCTGAAATTTCTGAAACCTCCTCATTGCATGGATTGATGATGTATACTATTCTTTGGTTAGGAGGTGCTGAATATGGCAAATGAAGATAAAAAAGATTTTAATGCAATGTTGAATGATAGTAAGGATATGCCCAAATTTCAAACTATTACATATGCTGAAAGCATTGAAAAATACGGTGGAGACAAAATGTACTTTGCTCCGCCTATTGAGTATGATAAGGTAATGAAATTCGTGCCATATTGCAAAGTGACTACTGTGGGACATATCAGAGAATATTTCGCAAAGTTAAGCGGTGCTAATTTTACCGAACCTATAACAGCTGGTATATTTACCTCTATCGCGGCATGGGCAAGTTATCAAAGATGTGAGAATGAAACACCACATTGGAGAACATTAAAAGCAAATGGAGAATTAAATTCAAAATATCCTGGTGGTGTGGAAGAACAGAAAAAAAGACTGGAATCAGAGGGACATACAGTCATTCAAAAGGGCAGGAAAAATATTAAATATTATGTTCAAAACTATGAAAATACGCTCTTTGAATTATAGTGGCAAATTCAATTTTGTCAGTAAAATCAAAGAGAATGCACTCGGTTTTAGAAAATCTTTTTCTATACAGGGCAAATATGGTGCTATGAATTCCAAGGCGTTTACATCATAATAAACAAACAGGAATTTGAACTGCTATACATATCCGCAAATTTCCGAAAGAAGGGAAATAATATTGAAGAAGATCTGTATTATTGGCATTTTGTGTTTGGCAGCAGGAGTGCTTGTGCTTTTGATTACACATGGCAGCAACGAATTATTGAATGAAAGCACAGCAGTATCAGTGCCTTGCGATGGGGTTTCTCTTGAAGTATCGGCAACAAAGCAGAAATTGGATTTTACAATAAAGAGTGAAAAAATCGACTATATTGTATATAGCAGCTTCCAAAAAAGCATGGCTTTGGAAATGTTACAGGATGGTAAATGGTATGTTGTGAGCAAGACAAAACTCAGCATGGATATGGAAGAACCGGTTTCTCCTGATAGTAGCGTTGCAAGAGAGATAAAGTGGAAAGATTATTATGAGCACGATTTGAGTAAAGGCCGATATCGTCTGGTCTTTACGTTTTGGGCCATGCAGGGTGGTCAGCAAGGTGATAACTATACGATTATGCAAGAGTTTATGGTCGATTAATCAACAATCATTAATAATTTATTTTCTCGATATGTCTGACTTAGATGCAAAAAATCTTTTTTACACCATAGCTCCCAAAAGGCATACTTTTCCGCCAAGAAGGAGGTATGTCTTTTTTCATGCGCAAAAGTGTGATAGGGTAGATGCAATCTTAATCATACAGGTAAACAGGAATATATGGAGGTGATTTCACATGGATAATTTGCAAATTGAAATACAAATAGCAGACAATTCCCTGCAAGATAATAAGTATTGGAAAAGGCTGGTCTCCATGTTCGCTGTGGTTGGTCTGAAATTTGAAATACACTGCTGGAATGAAGAAATAGAAGAAACTAAAACTGCATTGAAATTTGGAAAAGAAAAGTCAACTGATTGGGAATTTGGAACAATCATTGAAGGAGTTATCGATGAGAAATTCATTGAGATGATCCACCATACGGTAAAGCCGCCGGATACAGCGATATACAATAAAATGACACCTTTCTTTTCTATATTTTTTGAAAATGGATTTTCTTCTGAACATTATGGAACAGAATTTCACATTTCATCTACCCCTATCGACGATGCTGATTTTACGGTGTTGTTAAAAAAATTGCGAGAGCACGCTATTATCAATGAGTTCTAAGTTGATATTATATTCGAATGCTAGAAATTTAAGAAGGCCCTCCCGGCTCGAAAAATCTGTTTACCACCGTTACTCCAGAAATGCCGAAAAACAGCCGTTTTTTCGGCATTTTTTATTATTAAAAGCTCTGCTGATGCGCAAAAAATCCTGGTTAAATAAGAGGCCGTTCCATGGTCTCTTTTTTCTTTGTCTCATTTCTTTTGTATCGGCTATCCGGAGGCTATATTTGTTCGCACAGCAAGCATCTTCAGGTTAGCTCGTCCACGTTTATCGCAGGATAACAGAGGCATCATATTTGCTCTTTTCGAGCGCGCACAGACGCTATTCCGTTTTGGAATAGCGTTTAATAAAACAGAATTGCTTAGTCTCGGGCTGATAATTATAATATAAACAACATGGTAGAAAACTTAACAATAAACATGTGTAAAATATAGAACCTTTAACGCACAGATATGATTCGAAAAAGCGGTGCCGAACAGCTGACTCAGATTGCGTCAGACAGATACAGTTGGCATTGCTGTACTGCAACTTTTCGAAAGCCGGGATACCAGGGAAAGACATAATCTAGATACAGGGAGGCACATATGGAATACAGATTCATCTTGTTTGAGAAAAAAGACAGCGTTGGATATATCACGCTGAACAATCCCGAAAAGCGTAACCCCATTAATATAGATACTCACAAGGAGCTTAGAGATTGCTTCGATCTTTGTGACTATGATGAGGAAATACGGGCGGTTGTAATTCGCGGTGCAGGAGGGAATTTCAGCGCGGGGGGTGACTTGAATGCCATGAAGGCCCGGATTGACGCCGGAATTCGTGGAACACGGCAGGTTTGCCGCGTGGGAGCGGAAACCAATCTGCGTCTTTTGAATGTGAAGAAGCCGGTCATCGCATGGATTGAGGGCGCGATAACCGGCGCCGGAATCTCGCTGGCTATGTCCTGCGACTTCCAGATTATATCCGAGTGTTCCAAATGCGCGTTTTCCTTTGTAAATATCGGCTTTGTTCCCGACTCGGGCGCTACTTATCTGGTCACGCGGGCCGTGGGTACCGTGAGGGCCAAGGATCTGTTCATGTCCGGCAGATTTTTCAGCGGAAGGGAAGCGGCCGATTGGGGGATCTTCACTGAGGCTGTTCCCGCTGAGCAACTTGAAGAAAGGGTCGGGGAATATATCTGCAAATATATCAATGGACCGTCCGTATCCTATGCAGGAATTAAGACAATGATAAACCGTGCTCAGTTTGCAGCTTATGCGGAAGGAATTCAGGCCGAAGTGGACGCGCAAGGGGAGTGCGAGCTGACAGAGGATTACGTTGAAGCGGTTACTGCGTTTCTTGAGAAAAGAAAGCCGAAATTTCAGGGAAAATAAAAAAGAATAATCCATATTAATCAAATGATTATCCTGATAACGCCAATATTTTTCCCGTTTGTTCTCTCATAGTTTGATTCTTTTCAATACATAGCAGTTCAAAAAGGTTTCAGAAGGAGATGCTTATGAAAAACCACTACCACATGCTCACTGATGAGCAGAGAGACATTCAGTTGATGGTCAGGGAATTCGCTGACAAAAGGATCATTCCTGTGGCAAAGGAGTGCGACATCACCGGCACATTCCCACATGAGCTCTATAAAGAGGCTTTTGAAATGGGCCTGACCACCTACACCATTCCGGAAAAGTACGGCGGGGCCGGCGGCGATATTTTCACCTATGCGCTCATCAAGGAGGAGTTGGCCCGCGGCGACGCCGGTTTTTCCGGTACGGTTGCCGGCGCGTATATGGGTGTGGTTCCGATAAAGGTTGCGGGCAACGAGTATCACTGGAAGCTGGTGGCCGATGTCCTGACCCAGGGCGGCGCCATGTCCTTTACCCTTACCGAGCCTAACGCCGGTTCGGACGCCGCCGCTATCCGAACCCAGTATGTCAAGGATGGAAACGACGTCATTATTAACGGGCGCAAGGGATTCATCTCAAACGGCGAGGTATCGGACCTTTATCTGCTCTTTGCCACTAAGGACCCCGCGCTGAATGCCAAAGGCATTTCTTGTTTCATAGTTCCCCGTACTGCGAACGGTATCTCCATCGGAAAGCATGAGGATAAAATGGGATATCGTACCTCCTGCACCAACGACGTGGTCTTCGAGGATGTGCGCATCCCACTTAAGAACATGATCGGCGGCGAGGGAGAAGGCATGGACATAGTCAAGCGCGCTTTGGGCTTTACCCGTCCGACAGCGGGTGCCGGCGCCGTCGGCAACGCCCAGTATGCATATGAGTGTGCGGTTGAATACGCGAAGACCAGGACCACTTTCGGCAAGCCTATCTGCAAGAATCAGGGCGTGTCCTTCATTCTGGCGGACATGTATATAAAGCTTGAGGCGGCCCGTCAGATGGTTTGGCACTCATGCAAATGCGCAGACGCCGGCATATTCGATCCCCGCCTTGCCTCTGCGGCGAAGGTATTCGCATCAGATGCCGGTATGCAAGTGTGCACCGACGCTGTTCAGATACTGGGCGGCAACGGTTACAGCCGGGAGTATCCGGTAGAAAAGCGCTTCCGCGACGCCAAGATATATCAGATATTTGAAGGCACCAATCAGATTCAGAGGAAAATTATCGCAGGTGACATTCTGTATACTTGAGGCTCATCGAATGCGGCCTGCCTCCGTCCGGCTTTATGAAAGGAGTGGACGCAGTGGAAGGGAAAGCGGTTTCACCTAGCACAAGAACCGATCCCCGATATATCGCAAAGATTGCGATGGCATTAGTCATCTATGTATTGTTTCAGTTTGTATTGCCCCCGGCTCCCCCAATTACCAGAGAAGGCATGGGTGTTCTGGGTGTATTTCTGAGCACAATTTTTCTCTGGGTTACAGTAGGCACCGGCTGGGCCAGCCTGCTGTGTGTGGGGATGTATGGCTTGACGGGCGTCACCTCGGCAAGCGGGCTGTTCTCCGCCACCTGGGGTAATGTCATGGTTCCGTTTGTTGTTGCCTGCTTTCTGCTTAACAACGCTATGGCGGAGACCGGCCTGACCCATCGGTTTGCCCTTTGGTTTATCACTCGCCCCGGCTGCAAGGGCCGTCCCTGGCGCATCATGTTTATGTTCTTTCTTTCGATCACGCTGATTACGCTTGTGTCCACCAGCTCTCCCATCGTAATCATGTATATGGCCATTGCTGAGGAGATTTTTATAAGCTGCGGTTATGAGAAAGGGGATAAATTCAGCAAAATAGTCATGATTTCAATATTCTTCGTTTGTCAGGGCGCCATGTGCAACACTCCCATTTCCCATGTGCTGATTCCCATGATTTTCGAGTATATCTATCAGGACTTCGGGATTGTCATAACCACCTTCCAGTACTCAAAGGTGTTTATGCTTTATGGAATCTACTACTTTGCTGCATTCTGGTTGATTTTCCGATATCTGATGAAACCTGATGTAAGTAAGCTGGTGAATCTGGATGCGGAAAAGATCCGGGCTGAGCAGAAGCCCATGAGTCGGGAAGAACGGGTCGTGCTTGCGGTATTCATGACGCTGGTGTTCTTCTGGCTGGCGCCCGATCTGCTGGCATTGATTCCGGGGCTCGAAACAATATCCACAGGTATGAGCCGGCTGGGGCAGGGAATCCCCGCCTTGGTGGCCGTCGGCGTTCTTGCCTCGGTGAAGCTGGGCGGCAAACCGGTACTGGACATCAACGCCGCCAATAAAAAGGTGATATGGAACACGGTTTATATGATGGCGGCCGTCATGGGAACCGGTTACCTGTTTGGGCTGGACAGCAGCGGAATCAAGCAGTTCCTGCTTGAAAACATAGGCCCCATGATGATAGGGCTGCCCCCAAGCATCTTCGTTTTTGTGGCGCTGCTGGGGATCATAATAATGACAAGCTTTTTGTCGAATACCCTCAGCGCGGCTATGTATACGGTAATCATTCCTATTGCTCAGATGGTGTCGGACGTTAATCCTATTGCGCTGGGACTGTGTATCGCCGCGGCGGTGAACATCGCCGACGCCTTGCCAAGCGGAAGCCCCGCCGCATCCATGGCATCCGGCAGCGGGTGGACGCCGGTGTCCTATCAGATCAAGTATGGCTTTCTGCTGGCCTTGATATCTCTGGCTGGGTTCTATTTTATCGCCTACCCCCTTTGCAGTACCATGTTCCCCGTATAGCAGGGAATGATCGAAGATCAACTGAATGAAATGAGAGGAATGCTGATATGAAAAAAGTATTTGAAGGCATCCGTGTTATAGACTTCAGCAATAATCTGGCCGGCCCTTGCAGCGCCAGTATGCTGACGGATATGGGAGCCGAGGTTATCAAGATTGAGCGCCCCGTAACTGGCGACGACAGCCGCGGCATCGCGCCTCGCGTTGAGGGACAATCCCTCCAGTTCATCTGGTTCAACAGAGGCAAGAAGTCCGTCGAACTTGCCCTGAACGATCCCGAGTCCCAGGAAATCCTTTTTAAGATGATCGCCGATGCGGACATAGTGCTGGAGAGCTTCAGGCCCGGCACCATGAAAAAGTATAATCTGGATTATGCCTCCGTCGTAAAAGTAAATCCCAATATAATCTACTGCTCCGTTTCCGCCTGCGGACAGACGGGCGCTTATTCCGGGAAACCCGGGTTTGACGTTATCGCTCAGGGCATGAGCGGCCTGATGGATCTAAATGGCGATCCTGACGGAGATCCCGTCAAGGCGGGCGTGACCATCGGCGATTATGTTGGCAGCTTCAACGCTTACAGCGCGATGGTTACAGCGCTGTATTACCGCCAGCTTACCGGCGAGGGCCAATATATCGACGTGTCGTTGCTCGACGGGCTGATCAGCTGCAACAGCACGCTTGAAAACGCCGCAACATTGGGCGCAAAGCCGACCAGGTCCGGGCGCCACCACAGCACCATGGCGCCCTATGGCATCTACCGCGGGAAAAATGGACAAAGTGTCATCGTCGCCGCTTTCACAGTCAGCCAGTGGACTAAGTTGTGCGGCGCCATGGGGCGTCCCGAGCTGCTTGATGATCCGCGATTTGCAAGCGTGGTCCTGCGTGCGAAGAACATAAAGGACCTCGAAATGATAATTGAAGAGTGGCTCAGATCTTTTGAACAGATCGACGAGGCCATTGAACTCATGGAGTGTGCGGGAGTTGCCTGCTGCAAGATTCGCTCAACATATGAGGTAGCCAATGATCATGTGCTGTGGGATTGCGGCTCTCTCGTAGAGATACCCACGCAGCCGAGCTTCAAGGAATTGAAGGCAATCAAGGCCAGAGGTCCGTGGATCAAGTATTCCAAAACCCCGGCGGAGATGCTCCGCGCTCCGGATCTGGGTGAGCACAACTACGAGATTCTTGGCAAATACGGATGGAGCAAGGAAAAAATAGACGAGAAAGAGGCCGCCTGGTCATCCGGCTTCAAAAAGGAGTGAGGCGTCAGTCAGACGCTCACATAGAGAAGAAAAGAGCCAAAAAGGAGAGATAATATGGAAAAACCAGTCGTTACCAAGACGGACGTAAAATGGAAGCGTGACATGGCCATCGTTATCGTTGTATACGCCCTGTTCCAGTTCGTCATCCCCGCACCCGCACCCATTACCAAAGCCGGTATGGGCGTTGTCGGAATCTTTCTGGCCACCCTTTATCTGTGGATAAAGGTCGACATCGGTTGGCCAAGCTTGCTGTGCATAGGTGTTATAGGTTTGACCGGCGTTGCGAAAGCCGGCGATCTCTTTGCAAAGACCTGGGGCAACGTTATGGTTCCGTTCCTGGTCTGCGCGTTCATGCTGAACATGGTCATGTCTGACACCGGCCTGACCCGGCGCTTCGCGCTGTTCTTTATAACCCGCAAAAGTAATAAAGGCAAACCCTGGCGCACCATGGTTATGTTCTTTCTCGCAGTTTTGCTCCTGGGCCTGATTTCCACCAGCTCCGCAATATGCGTTCTCTTTATGGCCATTGCCGAAGAGATGTTCAGCATGACCGGCTATAAGAAGGGTGACCGTCTTGTCGAGACGACCATGGTCGGTATATTCTGGATGGCTCAGGGAGCCATGGCATTCACCCCCATTTCGCATATTCTGATCCCGGCCATCTTCGCTAATCTGCTCGAAGACTTCGGCATTACCGTTACATACACCCAATTCTCTGCAATTTTCCTGATTGTAGGTATTGCATTCTTTATCGGCTGGATTTTGATCTTCCGCTTCATAATCAAGCCGGATGTCTCCCAAATGGCCCACCTCGATATCGACGCTCTGCGTGCAACCCTGAAGCCCTGGAGCAAAGAAGAGAAGACGATCCTTTTTGTCTACGGAGCAGTTATCGTATTCTGGTGCTTCCCTGATCTTATCGGCCTCGTTCCGGCGCTGAAGGGCGTTGCGAAATGGATGTCCGCTATGGGTTCCGGCATACCTGCGATGGTTGCCTGCGCAGTTCTCTGTATGATTCGCTATGGTAATAAACCGATGCTTGACTATCGTGATTGCTGCCGCCGTATACCCTGGGGAAGCGTGTTCATGATGACCGCCGTTATGGGCACCGCCTTTATCTTTGGACTTGAGACCTGCGGCGTCACCGCATGGATTACCCAGACCATGACACCGGTTATGGCGGGGGTCAGTCCGGTTATGTTTGCAGTCATTGTGATTCTATTCATCAACATTCTGACCCAATTCGTATCAAATACGCTGGTCTCTTCGATGTATGCCGTTCTCGTTCCCCTTGCGCTGACCGTTCCCGGCGTTAATCCCATCGTCGTGGCACTGCTGGTTGCCGCGGGCTGCAACAGCGCATACGCGCTGCCCAGCGCCTGCCCTGCCGCTGGACTGGCATCCGGAGCCGGGTGGACACGCGTCAGCTTCCAGGCTAAATACGGGTTTCTTCTCTGCGCATGGACCTGCATATGCTACTTATGCATTGCCTATCCGATCTTGCTGAAGTTCTTCCCATACTAATTATACATATGGCAGGGAATTTGGCTCAGCCGATTCCCTGCCAGGCATCAAAGCATTAGGAATACGTGAGAGTGAACAATATTTGGAGGTAAATTTTATGAAAGCTCAGCTAAAAACAAGAGTGACAGAGATGCTCGGCATTGAATATCCGATTATACAGGGCTGTATGCAGTGGATTTCGCGCGCACAGCTGGTCGGCGCCGTTTCAGCGGTGGGCGGACTCGGAATTCTTTCGTCTTCAAGCTGCTATACCGCAGAGGAACTGAGGGCTGAGATTAAGAAGGTCCGGGAAATCACCGACAAGCCGTTTGCAGTAAATATAACGCTTCTTCCGGCGTCTTTTGTGCCTGATTATGATGGCTATATCCGTGTATGCATAGAGGAAAACGTGAAAATCATCGAGACGGCCGGCCGCATTCCCAAGGAAGATATGATAGCGAAGATCAAGGGTGCAGGCATCATCTGGATTCATAAGTGCACCATAGTAAAGCACGCGCTTAAAGCACAGACCGCCGGCTGCGATATGGTTGTAGCAGACGGTTTTGAGTGTGCCGGACATCCGGGTGAAAACGACATTGGCACCATGGTGCTTACTCCCAGTTTTGTCGAGGCTCTGAATATTCCCGTCATAACCGCCGGCGGTATCGGTACGGGCAGGCAGATGGCCGCCGCGCTGATGCTCGGCGCTGAAGGCGTGTATATGGGAACGCGTTTCCTGTTGACCGAGGAGTGCCCGGTTCTTGACAAGGTCAAAGACCATTTGGCGGAGCACGCCACGGAGATGGATACGGTACTGCTTCTGCGCACCTATGTCAACACCACGCGCGCGTATAAGAGCAAGGTCGCTGTAAGCGTGCTGGAGAGAGAAAAGGCCGGACTCGAATTCGCGGATATTGCCGGTGATATGAGCGGCAAAAAAGCCTGCGAGATGTTCTTTGAGAACGGCGACATTGATAACTGCGGAACCATCTGCTCCGGCCAAACAGTCGGTCTGATAAATAAGGTTATTCCCGTGCGTGAGGCTATCGAGAGCATTATGAAGGAATGCATTGAAACCCTCGGCAAGTTCAGCGTCTGATAGCTCTGATGCATTTCTATTTTAGATTTAAGATGCGCTTCAGCGCTTATCCTTGAATTAAAATGTCTTGGCATGTCTTGGCAATTTAAAAACGTGTTGGCTGTTTTAACAGCCTACACGTTTTTAATAAGCGATATATTAACTGAATGGAACCTGACTGAAAACGAAATTAACTGTATTCTTTCAGAAAGTTAATCAGCATCTTTTCGTGCCGCAGAAGCTTGCTTTTTTTGCTTTTGCTGAAGACAGTCACAATTGGTATCCTGATTTTTTCAGTCAGGGGAATGATCTTATAGCCGTTCAGGTTGGCGCGGCGGAGGACTTCAAAAGGGAACAGCAATCCGACGTTTTCTGTCTGTATAATCGAAAGCAGCGGCTCCGGAAAGGTGCTTTGGACCGTCACCTCCGGATTTATCCCAAACTTTTTGCACTCTTTGGCGATGATCTTGTATACCTGGGTTTTTGTTTCCATTGCGGCCATCGGTTTTTTGTCAAGATCGAATATGGATATTTCGGACTCCGATGCCAGTTCGTGCTCATCAGATACTACCAGAGCCAGACTGTCTTCAAACAGCGGATATACGGCGAAATCGGCGCGGCTTATGCCGTCGTCATACATAATGCAAAAATCACACGCTCCGCTGTCTAGCGTATCACGTATCGTCCAGCTCGGCGCATAGCGCATGATCACTTTGCACTCATCGCTTTTCTCATTAAAAGCGGCGAAGGCGCTGGCGATATTGTATTTTTGCATGAGACAATATGTACCCACAACAATGCTTTGGCTGATTTCAGTTTTCTTGAATTTTACGGCCTGAACAGCGTTATAATGCGTTTCCATCATTTGCTCGGCATACTCAAGAAATACATGTCCGGTTTCAGACAGCTTTATTTCGCGGCCGCTTCTGATGAACAGAAGCGTTCCCAGTTCATTTTCCAGTGCGGCAATCTGTTTTGAGATTGTGGACTGTGCGACGTTGCATTCCTCGGCAGCTACACTGAAGTTCCGATTCTCTACCAAAGAAAGGAAGTATTTGATTTGCAGCACATCCACAATCAACGCACCTTCTTACAAAAAAACAGAATAAAATTTTATATTGTATATTTATATTGTATATTTGTATATGTCGCAAAGAGTAATTTATGCATATTTCACAAATTACATCTATTAATAAAAAAATTACTGACAATAGAGATTTAAATTAGAAAAAAATTTAACAAACACTACCTCCATATTAGCATAATTCAAATAAATAATCAAGTTTAAATTAGGAGGCCAGAAAATGAACATATTAGTATGTGTCAAGCAAGTTCCCGACACGGAGAATGACACGATTAAAATTGATCCGGCTACCAACACCGTTATCAGGGACGGGGTCCAATGCGTCATGAGCGACTTTGACCGCTATGCGCTCGAGGCTGCCGCCAGGATCAAGGATTCCGATTCCTCCGTTCAGATCGTTGTTATGACCGTAGGCCCGGAACAGGCCAGAGATGTTGTCAAACACAGCCTCTCCGTGTCGGCGGATAAGGCATACCTTATCACCGATCCGGCTTTTTCCGGCTCCGACGCAATGGCGACGAGCTATATTATCGCCGAGGCAATCAAAAAAATCGAAGACCTCGAAGGGCGCATTGACGCAATTTTTTTCGGGAAGCAGGCCATCGATGGGGAAACCGCACAGGTTGGTCCCGGAGTCGCTGAAAAGCTCGGTTATCCGCAGGTTACCTGCTGCGTCGGCGTCTCCGCTGCCGACGGCCGTATGATCGCAGAAAAGGAAGTCAAAGGCGGCATCGAACGTGTTTCGGTCAGCGTGCCCTGCATATTGACATTTGCAAAGCCGGAATGGGAGCCGCGCTTTTCGACCATAAAAAGGAAGTTGGCGGCCAACAAGGCGGTTATCCCTGTCCTTTCTGCCAACGATATCCCCTCTATCGACAAGAACAGGGTCGGTCCGGCCGGATCAAAAGTCAAAATAAAGCATACTCTTGTCCCGGAAAAAAAGAGCGGAGCTCTAATGATCAACGAGGAGACTCCGGAAGAATCCGCGGCTGAGCTTTTCAAAAAACTCAGCCGCGCAAATATCATTTGAGACGGAGGGAAGAGATATGTATGCAAAGTCCAAGGATTTATGGGTTTTTGTTGAGACCGGAGAGGACGGTTCTCCTGTTTCGGGACTCGATCTGCTGAATCCCGGGAAAGAACTGGCCGGCAAGCAGGGCGGCGCGCTTACAGCTGTTATTATTGGAGGCAATAATGAAGCTGCCGAAAAGGCCTGCGCGGAGTGCGGTGCGGATAAGATTATAACCATCGGCGGCGAGGAATACGCCCGGTATACAACGGACGCCTACAGCGGCGCTTTGGGTTATCTTGTAGAGAAGTACCGTCCCGAAACCATTTTAATCGGAGCAACGGCGAACGGGCGTGATCTCGCGCCGCGAATTGCCAGCCGGTTTGACACGGGAATAGTCGCCGATTGCATCGGTTTTGAGGTCGAGGAGGAGACGGGGAACCTCGTTTGTATGCGCCCGATTTCCAGCGGTTCTATGATCGTTTCGTGCATATGCCCGGGCAGCAGGCCGCAGATAGCCTCCGTTCGCCTCAATACCTTCAAAAAAAGCGCCCCCTCAGAGAATCGAGCCGCCGAGCGCATTCGTGAGAAGTACCATGTTCAGGCAGATTCAATTCGCACGGTTATTCTGGAGGTCATCAATAATAAATCGGCCAGGGCCAACCTGGAGGATGCGGAAATTATTGTCTCAGGCGGCCGCGGTACAGGCGGAGAGGGAGGCTTCGTTCTCCTTCGGGAGCTGGCGGACGTTCTTGGGGGCGTGGTTGCCGCATCGCGTGCCGCGACTGATGAAGGGTGGATTCCCAGCAGCAGCCTGATTGGCCAGACGGGCAAAAGCGTTGCGCCGAAGCTGTATATCGCCTGCGGCATCTCCGGTGCCTTGCAGCATGTCTGCGGCATGAGCGATTCAGATGTCATTGTAGCCATCAACAGGGATGCCAACGCTCCGATATTTGAAATTGCCGACTACGGAGTCGTGGGCGACATGTTTAAGGTTGTCCCGGCATTTATTGAGGAAGTCAAGAAGGCAAGGGCATAATTCGGAGGAACGATTTAATGCATAACGGAATCGAAAAAAATTATAGACGCGCTGGGGCGGGCAATCGGCAAATCGAACGTTCTAACCGGTGAGAGGATCAGCTGAGACTACGGACATAATAGGCTGCCGGGCGGAGTATCCGTGAAGCCGGAGGCGGTGTGCGTGGCGGAGAGCACGGAGGCCGTTTCGGCCGTGCTGCGCCTTTGCGGAGAAATGCAAGACATGAGACGGCATAAATTAACAGACGGGTATGGGAAAGGATTAAGCCGTGCTGAAAGCCGGCCAATACTCGATCAGCAGATACCCCAGCGCCGTCATCAATATAATGACGAAAACTGAGAGGATGGCGCCGCGCTTCAGCATCAGTTTTGGAGGCACGCCGTAACCGATCGGCACGGCTCGGATCGATGTGGGCAGGCTGTATGAAAGGTTCACGCCTATGGTTGCCACGTAGATATAAGGAATCGGATTCAGGTTCAGCGCCTTGGTCATACTCAGGACAATCGGCATGGAGATCGCGGCGGTGGCCGTATTGCTGGTAACATCGGAGAGGACCAGGGTGAATGCCACAATGACAAAGACCAGGAGAAAAGTATTGTTTATGCCGCTGTTCTGAATGGCCGCAGCCAGCATGGAGTCAGCGCCGCTTCCCGTGAGCATTTTCCCAACAGCCAGGCCACCGGCAAACAGCAGAAGCAGTTCCCAGGAGATCTTGCCCTGAACCCGGGACCAGCGCATAACCTGCGTGCCGTCCGACTTTTTGATCAGGAAGCTGAGGATGGCGCAGACGATATAGACGTATGCGGGCTTGAGCCCGGGAAGATGGGGCGCGTAAAGCTGACGGGTGAAGGCGGCGACGGTGGCAATGCAGAACAGGGCCAGGCAGATAATCTCATCGCGATTCATTTTAAGCATCCCGGCCTTCATTTGCGCCGCAAACTCACCGGAGCCGGACAGCGTACGCTGCTTGGGCATAATCAGCAGAATATAGATCAGATTGGTGAGGATCAGCACCGCCATGATCGGCAGAAAGCGGATTACCCAATTGATGTAAATGTACTCGGCGCCGGTGACCTGTTCCAGATAGGAGACCACTACAAGGTTCATTGCGCCGCCAAGGGGGGTCGCCAGTCCGCCCAGGCCAGCGCCCCATGCGATGATAATGAGAACCAGCGAGCCGACGCTGCTGTTCGGAATATCGCCCTCCCCGGCATAGCGGAGCATGGACACCGCGATCGGGATCAGAATTGCAACGACCACGGCATTAGGCAGTATGCTGGACATGAAGGTGGAAAGCAGGAACCAAAAGACAAGCTGGGCCGGCAGGCGATTGCCTACAAGATTCAGAAACGTCAGGGCGATCCGCTTATCCAGCCCGGTTTCCTCCCATGAAACGGAAAGGACAGACGCGCCGAAAAGCAATACAATGGTTTCGCTTGCGTATTGGGAAAGCACCGAGCCCATGTCCGCCACCAGGAAAAAGGCGTTTATGGCCAGGGGCAGCAATGCGGTTACGGCAAAGTCCACCGGCAGGGTTATCCACCAGTATCCGATCCATGTGATGCTCGCGACGGCTATGCGGGCTTCCGGAGTAGTGAAAATCTGCTTCGGAAGCAGCAGGGATACCGCCGCAAACAGCGCGGGGCCGAGAATGAGGTTAATCAGCCTGGTCAGTTTTTTCATGCCGTCTGCACCACCATTCCGGGCGGGGGGATAGCCGCAGATGCAGTTGGGACGGGGCCGCCTTTTCCCGCCGTGTTTTTATAGGCCATTGACAATGTTCCGGGGCTTCCCGCCCGTTTCCATTGCTCTAATATTTTCAAAAGCCAGCGCAAAGCACCTCTCCGCGCATTCGCGGGCCACCGCGCCCAGATGGGAGGTGGTGATAACTTTGTCCATTCTGACCAGGGGGTCGCTGGGGTCCAGGGGCTCATGCTCCCAGCAATCAATTGCGGCGCCCCAGATTTCATCGTTTTGGAGAGCCTCCGTCAGCGCATCATTGTCAATAACGGCGCCACGTGCTTCGTTGACAATGATGGCATTCTTTTTCATTATTTTGAACTGTTCCCTGCCGATCATGCCCCGGGTGCTGGGCAGAAGGGGGCAGTGCAGGCAAACGATATCCGACTGCCTCAGAAGAGTGTCCTGATCCACATAGGCGGCGTCCAGAGCTTTTTCCAGCTCCTCGGGCATACGATAGGGGTCGCTGTATACAATTTTTACGCCCCAGCCTTTCAGCCGCTGCATGACCTCGCGGCCCACGGCGCCGCCGCCGATGATGCCAACGGTCTTGCCCAGCAGCTCATAGCTGTCGTGCCGCCAGGTCCAGGAATGCCACTCGCCCTTTTTGACGCGGCCGTCAACCAGGCAGATCCTGCGCAGGCAGCACAGGATAAGGGCGATGGTCATTTCTGCCGTGGTGGAAGCGTTCAGGCCGGCGGAGTTGCAGACATAGATGCCCTTCTCCCTGGCGTACTGGAGATCGATGTGGTTTATGCCGGTGGCCGGACAGTGGATCAGCTTCACATTTTTCGCCCGGTCGATTACCGCTTTGTCGATTTTATAGATGGAGGACAGGATATAATCTGCATCCTCAATTTCCCCCTTGGGAAAATCACCTTTTGGAAACAGGAAACGAAGGTCAAATTCTGAAGGGCACAAATCTGCAACAAGCTGCTGAAAGCCTTCAGGCACAGTCTCGCAGTACAGGATTTTTTTTCTGTCGTTCATTTCATTCTCTCCTTCCGTTTTTTATCTTCCGTCAGTCGGATACCGGTTCTGCCGTCATAAGCCTGCCGCCCAGCTTTTTGTCGCAGGCCTTCACAAAATCTATGACCTGATCCATGGTCTCGCCCACGAACACACCGGCGGATTTCAGGGCGTCTATTTTTGACTTTGCCGTGCCGCTGTTTCCGGAAACGATAGCGCCCGCGTGGCCCATCGTCTTTCCCGGAGGCGCGCTGGAGCCGGCAATGATCGCCGCCACCGGCTTACTGAATCGGGTTCGGCGGATGTACTCGGCCGCCATTTCCTCGCTGGAGCCGCCAATTTCCCCGATGAGGATCACCATATCCGTGTCATCGTCGCCGGAGAAGCGCTCAAGGGCCTCTGCGTGGTTCATGCCGATGATCGGGTCGCCGCCTATGCCGACGCATGTGGACTGGCCATAGCCCCGGTAGCTCAGATTGGAGGAGATTTCGTGGGTCAGGGTTCCGCTGCGGGAAATGATGCCGATGCGTCCCGGCTTGTAAATAAAGGACGGCATCACGCCTACTTTGGATTTGCCGGGTGAGATGACGCCGATGGTGTTTGGGCCGACAACCTGGACTCCGGCTTTTTTGGCGGCGGTCACGATATGCAGCACATCCTTCACGGGGGTGAATTCTGTGATGATGACCACCAGGGGGATGCGGGCCTCCACAGCCTCCATCCCTGAGGACAGCACAAATTTCGGCGGGACCAGAATCAGGCTGGCGTTAATCTCCGGCTTGCGCGCCAGTGCTTCGGCCGAGGAGCCGTATACCGGAATGCCCTCCACACCCTCGCCGCTTTTGCCGGGGCTGACCCCGGCCACGACACTGGCGCCGCTCTCCAGAAGCTTTGCCGTATGGAAGCGGCCCTGCTTGCCGGTGATGCCCTGGACAAGAATCCGGGTATTTTCATCTGCCAGAATACTCATTTTGCACCTTCCTTACCCAGCAGCAGCTTTACCGCGTCATCGGTGGAACCGTATTTTACCTGAAGGCAGCCGGCCTGTTCAAAACGCTTCCAGCCCTCTTCCTGACCGTGTCCGCGGCTTTTTACCACAACGCGCTTGCCGCAGCCGAAGTCGCGCATGGCGGCGACGATTCCCTGGGACATGATGTCACAATTATTAATGCCGCCGAAAATATTCACGAGAATAGATTTGATACTGGGGTTCTTCAGCAGAAGCTCCATTGCGGCGTAGGTCTTTTCCGCGGTAACGCCGCCGCCCAGGTCAAGAAAATTGTGGGGCTTTCCGCCATAGTAGCCAATGGTATCCACTGTGAGCATGCCCAGTCCGGCGCCGCCTGCCATGAGGCCCACGTCGCCGTCGGGGTCCAGTTCCACATAGGACAGCCCGGCGGATTCCGCCTCCCGGGCGGAGATATCCTCGCTTTTTATGGCCTTTCGGGGGATAAGCGTGTAGTCCCCCTGACGGTAAAGGGCGTTGTCGTCTATCACCAGCTTGGAGTCGATGGCGGTCAATATGCCCTTTTCGTTCACGACAAGGGGATTAATTTCAGCTGTGGTGGCGTCCAGCTCAAAGTACATGGTCGTCAGTTTCGAGCCAATGTCCAAAAGCTGAGACATGATGGCGTCGTCCAGACCAAATACGGAGGCGGCCCGGGCGAACGCCGCCGCATCGAAGCCGCTGGTACAATCCAGCCGGATCAGCTTTTCCGGGCTTGTTGCCGCCAGCTCCTCGATGTCCATGCCGCCGAAGGCGGTGAAAAGCATGACGGCCTGCCTAGCTACCCTGTCCAGGGTTATGCCCATATAAAATTCTCGGGTGATGTGAACCATGGGCGCGATCAGTATGGCCTGAACGGGCCTGCCGCTGATAACAAGGCCGGAGATTGTCCGGGCGTAATCCGCCAGTTGTTCGGGCGTACGTGCGATTTTTACGCCCCCGGCCTGCCCTCGGTGCCCCGCAAGAACCTGAGCTTTCACGACGCAGGGGTATTCCACGGCGGCCAGATCCATGTCATCGGTATACAGCGCACCCACGTCCGTTGGGATGCCAAAACGCTTATACTGAGTTTTGCCCTCGATTTCGTAGAAATCCATCGCCTATTCCATACCTTTCCGGTAGCCGAATTCCAGGGCCTTCATGTTCATATCCAGGGCCTTCCCGGGCAGAGTGTCTTTAAGGGCTTTCTGAGCGGCTTCCAGTGTGAGGCTCTCCATTTTGGCGGTCATGAAGCCGAACATAATGATGTTGGCCACCACGGGGGCAAAATGTTTTTCGGCATAATCCGTAGCGGGGATGGCCATAACGTTGCTGAATCCAATGGTATCCTCCGGGGTCAGCAGTGTGCTGTCCACAAAAATCAGGGTATCCTTTTTCACATCCTGTGAGTATTTCTGAAAGGACACCTGGTTAAAAGCCACCAAGACGTCCACGTCGTCTGCCTTGACGTAATCAATGGGGGCGTCCGACACGACGACCTCCGCCTTGCAGGAGCCGCCGCGGGCGGCCGGGCCATAGCTCTGGGTCTGAACAGCTTCCATCCCCAGATGGATGCCGTAAGCGTTTGCCAGCAATACGGACAGCATAATCACGCCCTGCCCGCCGGCGCCGCCGATTCTGATATCTTTGCGCATATCTCTTTCCCTCCTAGTCCTTGGTGACTTCAATGCAAACATCCGGGCAGGTGATCTCACAGAGCTTGCATGCGATGCAATTGTCCGGTTCCTTGGCGTAGGGCATCAGGTATCCGCCCTTGCTTCTTTCGGCGCCCAGGGCCAGAACGCCCTTCTTGCAGACGCCCACGCAGAGAAGGCAGCCCTTGCAGTAAACGCTGTCAATGGTAATTTTCACTTTTGTGCAGCCTCCTTTTTCTGACGCTGGACGTCGGTAAGCTCATCCCGGCTCTCATCCACATGGAGGATACCCAGGGGAATCCGGGTCTCGGCGGGGTCTGGCTTTGCATCCTTCCCGAGCAGGTAGACCTGGCTGCGATACCAGTCCATGGTTTCCTGGGGACTTTTGAAGTTGAAGATATTGCGTCCGGCCGTGGTCGGGCAGGGGGAAAGGATCTCGATGAAGGAAAAGCCCTTATGCCGGAGGCCGGCTTTGATGGCTTCCTTCATCTGAATGGGGTGGGTGGCGCAGCAGCGGGCATAAAAGGTGGCGCCGGAACCCACGACAACGCTCTGAACATCAAAGGGGTGCTCCTCGTTTCCCAGAGGGCTGGTTTTGGTTGTGGCCTGATAGGGAGTAGTGGGGGCCTTTTGGCCGCCGGTCATGCCGTATATGTAGTTGCTCATCATGAGGACCGTCAGGTCGATGTTCCTTTTAGCCGCATGGATAAGGTGATTGCCGCCGATGCCGAGGCAGTCTCCGTCGCCGCTGAACACTACGATTTGTTTGTCCGGGTTCACGGCCTTCAGCCCCTCGGCGTGGGGGATAGCCCTGCCGTGCAGGCAGTGCAGGCAGTCAAAGTCAAGATATACCGGCGCCCAGGATGAGCAGCCGATGCCGCCCACGCAGGCCATTTCGTTTTTCTGTACGCCCAGCTCGTCTATTGCCCGGATAAAGCTGTTTACAACGATGCCGTGTCCGCATCCGGGACAGAAAATGAAGGGGAGGGTTTCCTTGCGGATAAATTTTTCTGCTATGCTGTTCATGTTAGTTCACCTCGGCAATCTTTTCGAAGATCATTTTGGGCGTGTGCAGGACACCGCCAAGGGAGGGCAGCGGCTCAATCTTGTCAAATCCGGCTATCCTCTGCACCTCTTTTACATATTGGCCGATATTCATTTCCGGCACGATCACGCGCCGGGCGTTTTCACACGCCGCCTTTATCTCCTTCACCGGGCAGGGCCAAACGGTGTTTATTTTAAGCAGCCCGGCCTTGATGCCGTTGGCCCTGGCCTTATTCACCGCGCTGAGGGCGGAGCGGCTGACGGAGCCGTAGGCGACGAGGACGATGTCGGCGTCGTCCAGGAAATACCTGTCGACGGAAGTGATATCCTCGATATTATCGAGAATTTTGCGGCAATAGTGCTCGACGGCCCGGGCGGACTTAACCGGGTCGTGTCCGGCGCGGACGCCCCGCTCGTCGTGAAGCTGACCGTCCACAAGAACGCTGTGCTCCTCGAAGAAACGGATACGGGGAGGGATGTTTTTTTCATCCGGCTTATAATACTCTTTGCAGAGACCCCGGTATTTCTCATCGAAGAGTTCCACGGTATCGGGGATGGTGACCTTTTCCCGGGTATGCCCCACAACCTCGTCGGAGAGGACGATGACGGGAACACGGTACTTGTCGGCCAGATTGAATGCCCGAACAGTGAAGTCGAAGGCCTCCTGAGCGGACGACGGCGTCAGGGCGATGATCTCATAGTCGCCGTGGCTGCCGTAGCGGGACTGCATGACGTCCTGCTGGGACGAAGAAGTGGGCTGGCCGGTGGAAGGGCCGCCGCGCATAACGTCCATGATGACAATGGGGGTCTCGGCCACGACGGCGTAGCCGAGGGCTTCCTGCATCAGGGAAAATCCCGGGCCGGAGGTTGCGGTCATGGCGCGGCTCCCGCCCCAACTGGCGCCTATGCAGGCGCAGATTGAGGCCAGCTCGTCTTCCATCTGCATGAAGATACCGTTTTCGGCGAACATTTTGGAGGATAGGATTTCGGGAATCTCCGAAGCCGGCGTGATGGGGTAGCCGGCGAAAAATTTGCAGTCCGCGGCCAGCGCGCCCATTGCGCCGGCTTCATTCCCCTGCATAAGGCTGCTCCCGCAAAATGACAGTTTCTTAGTTTTCATTCGACACTAGGGTCCTTTCAAAATATGTAGTGCTGTATATTGCGATATGAACCGGCGAGGGCCGTTTGGAAAGGGCCTGTACCGGGGATAAAACGGCCGCCGCCGTAAATGCGGTCATCCTTTGGGGATCGGCTTACAGGATTCCGATGATAGGAAACCAAATCTTTACGGAGAAGATCAGGCCCAGAATGATGAGGGCGGCGATTGGGAATGCGCCCTTAAGCTGCTGGGGGACGGAGAAACGGTCGGCGCCGTAGAAAATCAGGTTGGGAGCGCTGTTGAATGGCAGGAAGAAGGCGCCGGCCGAGATGGCCATGACGGTCAGCAGGCCCATGGTATACGCGTCGAAGCCCAGAGCGGCCGCCATGGTCATGCTGACGGGAACGATAACCGCCACCATGGCGTTCATCCCGGCGAAGATGATGTGCAGGACAACCACGAAGGACAGCCAGATGATGAGGAAGGTGTTGATGTTCATACTCATAAAGGCGGGGTTGTTGGTGAAGACCAAATCCACGATCCACTGGAAGCCGTTTACCTTGCTGGCGCAGCTTGCCAGGGACATGGCAAAGCCCAGCTGCAGGAACGCGGGCCATGCGATCATGTTGTTGATATCCTTAAAGCTGCATACGCCGATACCGGGGCAAAGCAGGAGGAATACGGAGACGAATACCACAAAGTTGGGGGATACGTTATGCCAGGTCTGTGTGCAGAAGGCAAGGATGGTCAGCAGGAAGTAGAAGGCGGCTTTTTTCTCGTTTATGGACAGTGGGCCCATGGCGGCCAGCTTCTCCCTGGCGAAGGTGATATTTACGGGCTTGCGCTCAGCCTTCGGCGTGCCGAACATTTTGTTGCAGAACCAGGGGATGAAAGCCAGAATGAGGGTGGCGGGAATAAATGTGGCGGCCAGCCAGCCCATCCAGGAGATGCTCTGGCCGGTCACTTCCGTGACGATGGCCATGCCGATGGCATTGGCGCCCACGGCGGTGTAGAAGAGCCAGGTGTTGGTGGTGTTGGTATAGAGGTTCGACAGCATAATTGCCGCATCGCCCTTATGCTCGCCGCGTTTGTAGCCCAGGCCCTCGCAGATGCTGTCGCAGATGGGGCTTACGACTGCGCCTCTGGCGGTATTGGAGGGGATCATCAGGGACAGGACGGTGTTCGCGATGTTTGTGGCGTAGTTTGCCATGAGTTCGGTTTTGCCCATCTTGGTGACGATCCAATAGGCGATCCGTTCGCCAAGGCCGGTATGCTGGATTGAAGCCCCGATGAAGCCGGCCCAGAGACACAGCCACCATCCGGTATTACCGAAGCCCGAGACCACAGTGGCCCCCTGATTGAAAAATATCGCCATGACAGCCGCGCCGAGAACGCCGATCAAGTATTCTGGAATCGGCCTGATAATCCACATCAGAATGCACCAAAGAAAAAGGATCATCACGCCTTTGCCGGGGGCCTCCAGACCGGTGAAGGGCAGAAACGCCATCAGGGCACACAACACCGTCAGGATCGCTGAGGCAACGAGTCTGCTTTTTTGCTTGCTCATAACCACTATCTCCATTCTCCATAATTGGAACCGGTCTTTACAGCCGTTTATCCGGTGTCCGCCATGGCGCCGCGTTCTTTATATCTCCCGAAAAAGAAAAAAAGCCAACCGCATAATCATGCAGTTGGCTTTGAAAGTCTTTTTCGCCTCCTGAAGGGGAGACGCCGACGGTCAAACAACTTGAATATTCAGTTTTATAAAAACCAGTTCCTTATTGACGCAAAAATACCATGATGCCTCGGGAATGTCAAGGCATTTTTGACGGATTTGTACATACTCACTGTTTTCCGTCATGATTTTTGTTGGCATTATCCCAAAATCCCGCGGCCTATGCTTTCAGTTCGCCCCGAAGGAACGGCCCGTTTTTTTCCATATAAACCTGATAAGAGCGCCGGATATCGCTGTAAGCCTTAATGATAGACTTGGCGGCGTTGCCCTGATGGCGATAGGTAATCTCCTCCACGATGGCGTCATGATCATCCACTACATGTCGCCCGATAAAATAGCTTTTCACTATGGACAGCGCAAGGGGAGACAACAGGGTGACGGAAACATCCTGAATAGCGCCGGTTTCCAGTTCTATCTTCAGGCCCAGTGTCAACATCACGTATACCTCGGAGGTGGTGATATTGGACGGCAGCTTGGAATAGCCGCAAAAATATGCGCTTTCATATTTCATTGACATTTCATTTGCTCCTTTCGAATGCGTATCCCCACTGAACCTTACGCCAATATTATAGCCCGCCTAGTGCTTACGTCAATGGATATCCGCACAATTGCCGACAATTCTGCCAGAATAATCAGATTTAGTAGCGGACGGAAGGCCAATTACCTTTGTACAGGTTGACAGCAGCTTCAACACATCAGACGTAAATCGCGCCGCCCCATTCAGACGTAAATCCGGGAAAGTTGTTGACCCGTGTGGAAAAACAGTATACTATATAAAAATATTACTATTTTTGTAAGAGGGATTTCATATGGTAAAACAGGTTGCGGACGGGATATTCAGCATCTATGTTCCACTTCAGGGAAACCCGCTGAAAAACTTAAATGCTTATTATATAAAAGGAAAGGATCGGGATCTTCTGGTCGATACGGGATTTCGGACCGAAGCTTGCAGAAAGGCGATCCTGGAAGGCATAGAGGAGGCCGGAGGCTCCATGGCGCGGGCGGATATTTTTCTCACGCATGCGCATTCCGATCATTCGGGCCTGGCGCCGGAGCTGATATGCGGCGGCAGCGTGTATATCAGTGAAGAAGACGGCAGGTTGCTCATGGTAGAGCGTATAAACCCCGAAAGGCATCTGAAAAATGGTTTTTCACGGGAGGATATCAAACATGCAGGGGAAAGCCCCGCGGAAAAGTACCGCAGCCTGCCTTATAAGGATTATGTGTTTGTCGCCGGAGGGGACAAGCTGACCTGCGGAGACCGGGTGCTGGAGGTCGTCAGTACGCCGGGGCACACGCCGGGACATCTTTGCCTGTATTCACAGACGGATAAGGTCATGATCCTCGGCGACCATGTTTTGTTTGATATTACGCCGAACATCACCGAATGGCCTACCTTAAAAAACCCGCTCAAGCGCTATCTGGAGAGCCTGGATAAAATCCTGGAATATGACATTGATCTTCCGCTGCCTGCCCACAGGGGAGGCGAGACCACTGTCGGTAGGCGGATAGGCGAGATCAAGACTCATCACATCGAGAGGCTTGCAGAAGCGGAACGCATCGTAGCGGAAGGCGCAGGCATGACCCCTTACCAGGTGGCGTCGAAAATGACGTGGAAGATACGGGCGTCCTGGGAGGAATTCCCCATAGGGCAGAAGTGGTTCGCGGTGGGCGAGGCCGTTGCGCATTTGGAATACCTTGTGGAAGCAGGCAGGGCGAAGCTTGCACTTGAAGACGGTGTCAGGATGTACAGCCACACCTGATTAACGAAATGGAAAACCCGGGATACCGCACAGCGGCATCCCGGGTTTTTTGCGTATTGTTATCTGTGGATTCCATAGAAGAAAAGGGCGATTGTGCCGGGACCCACGTGGGAACCCGTCACAGGCTCGTAGCAGACGGTGAGGATTTCGCCCTTAAGGCCCAGTTCCCGGAGTCTCCCGGCGAGGCTTTCCGCATCCGCCTCGTTGTCTGCGTGGGCGATTCCCGCGGGCAGATTATGATCGGAGACCAGGGCCCGATATTTTTCCGCCAGGGTCTCCAGCGCCCGTTTCCGGCCGCGCTCTTTCCGGTGCAGGACGATCTTGCCGTTCTCGTCCCCCTTCAGGATCGGCTTAATCTGCAAGATATTTCCGACGAATGCGGCGGCGCCGGATATCCGTCCGCCTTTTTTTAAGTAAATCAAATCTTCGACAGTGAAATACTGGCAGATCAGCGCGCTGTTGCCGCGCGCGCCATCGGCGGCCTCCTCGAAAGAAGCGCCGGCTTTTTTAAGCCGCGCGGCATGAAGCACCGGCAGGCCTTCGCCAAGGGATGCGGCCCGGGTGTCGATCATGGCCATCTTTCGTTCGGGGTATTTTTCCCGCAGTTCTCTTTCTGCGATGAGGCTGGCGTGGTATGCCCCGCTGATTCCGCTGGACATCCCGATATAAAGGACGTCCACACCTGCGGAAAGGCTTTTTTCAAACGCGCTGCAAAAGGCGTCGGTATTGATCATGGAGGTGTAAACGTCGGCGCCGTTCCGCATGGCGTCGTAGAATGTCCTGCCGTCGAAGCCGCCGCCGTCGCCGTATGCCGGATGCTCGACGCCGTCAATGGTATAATGAAACGGGATAACCCCTAAATCGTATTTCCGAATTAAATCCTCCGGGAGGTTGGCGGAGGAATCGGTATAAATTCTGTACATCAGTCAATCCTCTCCGAGCCCCAGAAGAAAAGGGCGACGGTACCGGGGCCGGTGTGGCTTCCGATTGTGGTTCCTACGTTGTTTATCAGGACTCTGCCGTTCAGAGCATCGAAGCGTTCCTCAACCAGGTCCGCCACGGCGCGGGCAGTCTCAAAGCATGCCGAGTGGGAAATGAAGCACTTTCCGGAATAATTCCGGCCGTTCTCGGCATGGGCTTCCATTCGGTTGACAATTTCGTGGATGACCCGTTTCTTGGTGCGGATTTTTGCCCGCGGGACGAGCCTTCCAAGGTGATCCATATTGAGCAGGGGGCAAATGTCCAGCATGCTTCCGAAAATGCCGGCGGCTTTCGATATCCGGCCGCCTTTCACATAGAAGGTAAGATCCGTTGAGAAGAACCAATGGTGCAGGCGGAGCTTGTTGGCATTGACCCATTCATGCAGGCCGTCGATGTCCATGCCGCCGTCCCGCAGGTCGGCCAGCGTATCCATCAGCAGGCCATAGCCGGAAGAGGCGCCCAGGGAATCCGCAATAAAAATTTTCCGATCCGGGAACCGTTCCCTTGCGATCATCGCGGCGCTCTCGGCGGAGTTGCAGGTTCCTGAAATGCCGGATGACAGGCAGACATGAAGAATATCCTCCCCCCGGGCAAGAATGGCAGAAAAGTAATCAAGGTATTCCGAGATGTTGACCTGTGACGTTTGGGTATGAGCGCCCTCGGTCATGGCTTTGTAGAATTGGTCGAAGGGGATCGTCTCGCCCAGATCGTCATAATGTTCGGTTCCGTTCAGGCTATAATGGAAGCAGATGTATGAGATGTTCCTTTCCTCAAAATGCGATTTTGACAAATCGGCGGTGGAGCAGCAGCTCAGTACATAGTTGCCCATAGTGTCCTCCTTGCGTGATATATTTGCAGCCGGTCAAGTTTCGCTCATTCATAGTTTACCCGAAGGAGTCGGCAGGCTCAATAGTTTAAGCGCTTTTTGCGGCTCTCGAAAAAAGACGGGGGAGTAGAACGTCCATTTATGCGCTCTACTCCCCCAGTCAGACAACTCTACGATTCGTAGATTATGGTTCTTTTTTCCTTTTTCGTATTTTAAAACACAGAAATACCAGCAATTCCGCCGGAATTACCACAAGAAACAGCTGCCACGGCTGAAATTTGATCAGGCTGATGTAGGTTATCGCCACGACGCTGAGCACCAGCGCGGAGACGATATAATAGTTATGTTTTCCCTCGTTGAATACTGAGTTGAGCACCAGAAGCGTGATCAGGGATACGGGAACCGCATAGGCAAAGATATGCCAGTATATGGAGCCCAGGATCCAGAAAACGGCAAAGGCCAGAACCGCCAGAGTCCAGATGCTGGTAATGGATACCATAGTGATGGCGGCACTGCTGTATTTATAGCCGCCGGTCTGCAGCTCGCCTTCCGGCATTTCCCACTGATCGTGTGTGCGCAGAAGAAAATCAACGGAAACATGGAACAGCTCGCCGATCTGCTTGAGGACAAAAGCGTCCGGAATCGCTTCCGCACGTTCCCACTTCGATATGGTTTTGTCCGAATAGTTCAGCTTTTCCCCCAGTTCGGCCTGGGTCATGCCTGCGTCGGTACGCAGCCTGATCAGGTTGCTTGCAACGGCAAGTCTTGCTTCATCCATAGTCGCGTCTCCTTATCCAGCTTATTCTATTACATACTTCGGGCGGATTCAAGCCTAAAAGAGAAAGGGGCGGCGCGCGCAGGACTGCGCCCGGGTTTCCAAAAGGTGGATTCCCGCATTATCCACAGAAAATGAAATTGGCTTTTTTGCAAAACAGAGAATAGATACTTTTTTAACGAATGCGCTTGACTTTAACGTGAACAAAATATTAAATAATGCTCACCGATGTATTGTGCAAAGTGTCCAGTTTGCCGTGAGGCAAGCCGGAATTAAATATGGTGATGGGAGGACGCAACGCTATGGTCCGCAGAAAAAATATTCTGAAGCTGGCAACCAAGATCAGTCTGGAGAGCCTGACCTATACCGGCATTACATACGACGACTGCGAATACAGGATTTTGGAGCCGGTTGTGACCGATGAGATGTGCAATATCTGTATGCACATGAAGCTGAATACTCCGCGCAGCGTTTCTGAGATCGCGAAGCGCGCCGGCGCGTCCGAAGACGATACGGCGGAGCAAATCAGAAAACTGCGGGAGGCCGGCATCGTGCGGGCGAAAACGGTTGACGGAGTGAAAGGCTACTACTATCCCATCTGGGTTCCGCGCATTATGGAGGGCATGCTTACCAACCGGGAGCAATGCGACCGGTTTCCCGTGATCGGGGAGTGCTTCGAGGAATATACACGGAAGCGGACGGCGCCGCTGGCTCCGAATCTGGAAAACGGCATGTCCTTCATGCGGGTCATCCCTGTGGAGCAGGCTATAAAAAACGATTCCCGGGCAGCGTCTTACGATGAGATTTCCACCTTGATCGAAAAGGCCAAGGCCATTTCCGTGGGGCCATGTTCCTGTCGCCGATCCCGCCGGCTCATGGGGGAGGGCTGCGGCCATCTTGAGGAAGATATGTGCATGTACCTGAACGACAGCGCCCTGAACTTTGCGGAAATCGGCTCCCACCGCCTCGTTTCCAAGGAGGAGGCCTATGACATTCTGCGCCGGGCGGAGGAAAACGGGCTGATACACGAGATCAATCAGACCGACGGTTTCGAGGAGACCATAGCCATCTGCAACTGCTGCGGCTGTTCCTGCTACAGCCTGCGGATAGCCAGGTATTTCCGTACCCCTGACGGAATCCGTTCAAATTACGTGGCGCGGGTGGATAAGGACAGATGCGTGGCCTGCGGCCAATGCGTGGAAGCCTGCCAGATGAATGCGGTAAAGCTGGGAAGGAAGCTCTGCTCCGTAACTCCCGAGGCGGAAGAAGCGCCGGACAGCCGTCCTTCCGAAAAGTTCTGGGGCCGCAAGGATTACAACGAGGACTACAGAACCGACCGCGCCGAGGTGGTCGGCGACGGCACCGCGCCCTGCAAGGCCGAGTGCCCCGCCCATGTGCCTGTTCAGGGCTATATCAAGCTGGCCGCCCAGGGCCGGTATCGGGATGCCCTGGCGCTGATCAAGGCCTATAACCCCTTCCCGGCGGTTTGCGGGCGGATCTGCAACCGGAGGTGCGAGGATGCCTGCACCCGCGGCGGCATTGACGATCCGGTCGCCATTGACGAGATTAAGAAATTCATTGCCGAGCAGGAGCTGCGGGAGGCGGCGCGCTTTGTCCCTCCGATGGTGAACCAGACCGGAAGGCCCTATCCCAATAAGATTGCGGTCATCGGATCGGGGCCTGCGGGCCTGAGCTGCGCCTATTATCTGGCCACCCGGGGGTATCCCGTCACCGTGTTCGAAAAAGCGCCGGTGCCCGGCGGCATGCTGACCCTGGGCATTCCGGGTTTCCGGCTTGAAAAGGACGTGGTGAACGCGGAAATTGAGGTATTGCGACAAATGGGCGTGACCTTTAAGACAGGCGTGGAAATCGGCAGGGATGTGAGCCTGGATCAGCTTCGTGCCCAGGGTTACGAGGCATTCTATCTGGGCATAGGCGCCGGCGCCGGCACGGTGGTGGGCTGCCCGGGGGACGATCTGGCCGGCGTGCATACCGCCATTGCCCTGCTCAGGGCGGTTAATCTGGGGGAAAGGCCCCAAATCGGCAGCAGGGTGGCCGTCATTGGCGGCGGCAATGTAGCCGTCGACATGGCGCGCACCGCCGTCAGGCTGGGGGCGGGTACGGTCACGGTGGTATACCGCCGCGGCCGGGAGGAAATGCCCGCCGGGGAGGAGGAGACGGCGCAGGCGGGGGCGGAAGGGATAAAGTTCCTGTTCCTGCGCAATCCTGCGGAGATTCTGGGCGGGGTCAGGGCCGAGGCGCTGAAGCTGGAGGTGATGACCCTTGGCGCGCCGGATTCCACCGGCCGGAGAACGCCCCGGGGAACCGGTAAATTTGAGCAAATTCCGATAGACAGCGTGATCTCCGCCACGGGGCAGAAAGTGGATCTGAGCGGCATTGAAAAAGGCAGCGCCCTGACGTTTAATCAGGACGGCACGGTCATCGCCGACCCCTTTACATATCAGACGGCGCAGCCGGACGTGTTCGCAGGCGGCGACGTGGTCACCGGGCCGAAATATGCGATTGACGCCATTGTCGCGGGCAGGGAGGGCGCCGAATCCATACACCGGTATGTACACGAAGGCCAGACTCTGAATCTGGGCCGCAGCCGGGGCGCGTATAGGGCCTTCGACGCCAGTACCGCCGCGGTCGGCATAGCGAACTTTGACAATACGCCGAGGCAGAAGGCCGCCGATAGCGCCGGGGCTGGTTTTAGCGACACCCGCGGAGTATTCACAGAGGAGCAGATGAAAAAAGAAACCGAACGCTGCCTTGGCTGCGGCGCGGCCGTGGTGAATGAGAATATGTGCCTGGGCTGCGGAATCTGCACGACCAAGTGCCGGTTTGACGCCATCAGTCTGGTGAAGATTCATGACAGCAGCGGCACGCCCTATTACCGGACGCTGAGCCGGGTTCTGGGGGCGGCGGCAAAGCGTTACGGCAGGCTTGCGGTGAAGACTGTTGCCAAAGCCGGCGGAAAAAACGGGTTAGAAAGCGGTGCGGACTCTTGCATGAAATCGGTATAGTCAAAGGAATGGTTAAAACCGTGGCGGCCTTTGCCCGGAAAAACGGGATAGACGGGATTGAAGCCATAGTTTTGCAGATTGGCGAGCTTTCCCTGGTCATCCCGGAATATGTGGCCGAGCTTTACCCTATGGTGGTCAAAGGGACTCCGCTGGAAAATACCAGACTGGAAATCGAGACGGTTCCGGGCACTGCGGAATGCGATGCGTGCGATGAAATCTATTCTGTTATTGCGTGTGAAGGCATTTGCCCGAACTGCGGCAGCAGCGAAAAAACCGTTCTCAGCGGCATGGTTTTTCTAATCAAGGCGCTGCGTGTCCCACAATAGTCGGCCTGCCCCGGAACCCTTTGCGGCGCGCGGAATAGCCGTATTCCAACCTTCGGCATATGATGGTGTACGGAAGGAGACATGACAATGGCCAGATTAAATTTTCTATGCCATCTGTTCCCTTGGCCGCCTTTCTGTCAACCGCCCAGGCCGCCAAAGCCGCCCAGGCCGCCAAAGCCGCCTGGACCGCCGCCCAGGCCGCCCAGACCGCCTGGACCGCCGCCCAAACCACCCGGACCCTCACCCAGGCCGCCCGGCCACCGTTGACAGCGCGCTTCCGAGGAACACCACAGCGCCGTACGTAGAAGAAAGATGGTTAGCGCAGACCCGATCATAACAACTTAGGCGCTGCCGGGCCATCCGGCAGCGCTTTCTGATCCCTGTACTGATTAAGCGAAGAAGCAAAGAGGCGCCGGTCAGGGTCCTGCCATTTTTTGATGAGAACGCATATGATGCTTGGGGGGAGTGCTTGTGGATCCGTGTGGGCTGAACGCGATTATTGCTGCGCTGACAAATTATTTTTATACCTCGCTCACAAAGGATGAATTTGTTTGCCTGAGCATCTTCCTCAACGAGCTGAGCAAATCGATGTTCGCCACCACGCTGTTTCGCGATCTGTGCGGCAAAGAGGGAAAGTCTGTGTTTTCGGGCCAGGCCCGCCGGAGCGGATCCGGAAAGAAGGACTGCGAATCCGACGATAAAGAAGAGGAAAAAGCCGATGAGAAGTAAGCCCGGCTCGAAAGTGGATAAAAAATAAAGCTTGACACATCGGTGCTGCCGTGCTAATGTTACACACAACAATTTCAGGAGCGTCTGTATGAATACATTAACCAGGTCGGCCGGATATCGCTATTTTAGCTTTACCTATTATTATGGTAAGGCTTATTTGCGTTTGGCCGATGACGGGTGTAAGGTGTTCTAGGATACTTCGAACAACCTGCAGATTAACCCCGCAGCCAAACGGCTGCGGGGTTTTTGCAATTTTTGGGAGGGGCAATTTATGGTAGTGGTACTCAAAAGCAATCCAGGCAAGGCGCAGTTGGACAGCCTGATATCCTGGATCAGAAGCAAAGGGATAGAAATCCATAAAAGCGTCGGCGTCAATCATACGATATTGGGGCTGGTGGGCGACACCGCGTGTCTCGACATTGATCTGATCTCGGCGCTAGACATCGTCGAATCGGTGAAAAGGGTGCAGGAGCCCTATAAAAACGCCAACCGGAAGTTTCATCCGGAGGATACGGTTGTAAAAGTCGGCAGCGTTTCCATCGGGGGCGGGTCCATGACGCTTATTGCCGGGCCATGCTCCGTGGAATCCGAGGAGCAAATCTGTGCCATTGCCCAAAGTGTGAAGGAAAGCGGCGCCGTGATGCTGCGGGGCGGGGCTTTCAAGCCCCGCACTTCGCCTTATTCTTTCCAGGGACTTCGCGAGGAGGGAATCCGCCTGCTGAAGCTGGCCAAGGAGCTGACCGGGCTTCCCGTTGTCAGCGAGATCATGGACGCCTCGCAGCTTCCCTTTTTTGACGACGTCGACGTGATTCAGGTGGGCGCGCGCAATATGCAGAATTTTGAGCTTCTGAAAATCCTCGGCGCGCTGCGCAAGCCGATTCTCCTGAAGCGCGGGCTTTCCGCCACGTATGAAGAGCTGCTGATGAGCGCCGAATACATCATGGCGGGGGGAAACAGCGACGTGATCCTGTGTGAGCGCGGTATACGAACCTTTGAGACCTACACCCGGAATACGCTGGATGTGGCAGCGGTTCCCGCGCTGAAGCAGCTGACACATCTGCCGGTGATTGTAGATCCCAGCCACTCCGCCGGGCGCTCCGCTCTTGTGGAGCCGCTTTCACTGGCGGCGACTGCGGCGGGAGCCGACGGCCTGATCATTGAGGTGCACAACGATCCGCCACATGCCCTGTGCGACGGGCCCCAGTCCATCCGGCCGGAGGCCTTCGACCGGCTGGCCCGGAAGGTAAGGGCAATTTCGGGCGTGATGAAAGGCGGGGAGGCGGTATGATGACGATAGGAATTGTGGGACTGGGGCTGATCGGCGGCTCTTTTGCCAAGAGTTTTAAGGCCAATACGGATCACCGGATTCTGGGACTGGATACGGATATCGACGTGATGACCATGGCGGCGCTGTCCGGCGCTGTGGACGGTGCGCTTACTGCGGAGACATTGGGCGGATGCGACGTGGTTTTGGCGGCCCTGCCTCCTGCGGCCCTGCTGGATTGGGCAGAAATAAGAGGTCGGTACCTGACGGGGACGATTGTCGTGGATCTTTGTGGGGTCAAGCGCGAGATATGCAGGAGGATTTCGGCCTGTGCGGGGGAAAACGGTTTTGTCTATGTGGGCGGGCACCCCATGGCTGGAAAAGAGGTAGGCGGGTTTTCCAACGCTTCGGCGGCGCTGTTTTCGGGCGCCACAATGATTTTGACGCCGGAGGCGGGGACTGATATTGGAACTCTGGACAGGCTAAAGCAGCTGTTTACGGCCGCGGGCTTCGACAGCATCCTCTTTTCCGATCCGGAAAGCCATGACCGCATCATTGCCTATACCTCGGCGCTGCCCCATGTGATTTCCAGCGCGTTTGTGAAGTCGCCGGCCATGCTCCGGCGCAAAGGGTTTACCGCGGGCAGCTTCAGGGACATTACACGGGTGGCGCAGCTGGATGAAAACCTCTGGACGGAGCTGTTCCTCATGAATTCCGACAATCTTGCGGATGAGCTGGCACTGCTGATTGAAAACCTGACGCCTTACCTTGACGCGCTCAGGCGCGGCGACGCCGAAAAGCTGCGCGGTCTCCTCCGGGAAGGGCGGGAGTGCCGGGCGGCGGCGGGAGGCTGATATGAAAGAGCGGACAGTTGATGTCAAAGTGGGAACGGGCTATCAGGCGGTTATAGGCCCCGGCCTGCTCCAAAGCTGCGGCGGGCGCATCGCCCGGGCGTCGGGGCCGTGCCGTGCCGTGATCGTCACGGATTCCAGGGTGGCGGAGCTGTATCTGGAAAAGGTGCGGCAAAGTATGTCCGATGCCGGATTCTCCGTGGAGAGCTTTGTCTTTCCCCGGGGGGAGGGCTCTAAAAATATGGCGGTTCTGTGGCAGGCGCTGGAGTTTATGGCGGAAAGCCGCCTGACGCGAACTGATTTGGTGGTTGCTCTGGGCGGCGGCGTTACGGGGGATCTGGCGGGCTTTGCCGCCGCTGTCTATCAGCGGGGGGTACGCCTGGCGCAGATTCCCACCACGCTGCTGGCGGCTGTGGATTCCTCCGTGGGGGGGAAGACGGCGGGGAATTTAAAAGCGGGAAAAAATCTGGCCGGGGCATTTAAGCAGCCGGAGCTAGTGATCTGCGATACGGACTGCCTGGGCACGCTGCCGGAATCGGAGTTTGCAAACGGCCTTGCCGAGGCGCTGAAATACGGCGTGCTTGCCGATCGGCCCCTTTTTGACAGGCTGGCGGCGGGAAGCGCGGGGGATCGGATACCGGAGATTATCGCGGCCTGTATTGAACACAAAAGCCGCTATGTGCAGCAGGATGAGCGGGATAACGGGGACAGGCGGTTTTTGAATCTGGGCCATACTATCGGGCACGCCATTGAAAAGTGCAGCGGCTTTAGGGTACCCCACGGCCGGGCGGTTGCCGCCGGTATGGCGATGATTGCCGGAGCAGGGGAAAAGCTTGGGCTGACCGAGCCGGGAACGGCGGAGGAGATTGCTGCCGCGCTCTTAAAAAACGGGCTTCCCGCCGCCACGGAATGCGAAACGGAAGAACTGCTTTGCGCCGCGCTTTCGGATAAAAAGCGCAGCGGGGACAGCATAACGCTGGTCATTCCCAAAAGGATCGGGCAATGCATTCTGCACACCGTGCCTGTGACGGAAATGGCGGGCATCATTGACCTGGGAAAGGCGGCGGCCGTATGAATAGGATAATTACACCCGGGCCTCTCGGCGGTAAGGCCCGCATCATCGGCTCCAAATCCGACGCCCACAGGCTGATGATCTGCGCGGCGCTGGCGGATGAGCCGACCAGGCTGGAAAACACCCCGCGCTCCCGGGATATTGAGGCTACGGCCCGGTGCCTCAGGGCCGCAGGGGCTGAAGTAAACTTCTCCGGGGACGGCTGTGCCATTAGGCCCATAGCCGTTCCGGCGGAAAATCCACTTCTGGATTGCGGGGAAAGCGGCACCACCTTCCGGTTCATGCTGCCGGTGGCGGCAGCGGTCTGCGGCAGCGCAAGGTTTCTGGGCGCGGGCAGGCTCCCGGACAGGCCCATCGGCGAACTGGCCGACGCTATGGCGGAAAACGGCGCGGTCTTCTCCGGAAAGCGGCTTCCATTCTCCGTTTCCGGGGGGCTGGGAAGGGGCGAATATGTCCTGCCGGGGGACGTCAGCTCCCAATACATTTCCGGGCTGCTGATCGGTCTGACCCAAACGCCGGGGGAAAGCCTGATCAGGCTGTCTTCTCCCCTGGAGTCCGGGCAGTATGTGGCCATGACCTGCAAAACCCTCGGCCTTTTCGGCGCGGAGACTGCCCGGACGGACACTGGATACCGGATATCCGGCGGGCGGCTGCATTCCCCGGGAAACGTGCGCGTTGAGGGCGATTGGTCCAGCGCCGCCTTTTTTCTGGCGGCGGGCGCGTTGGGCGGCGGGGTCTCCGTGGCCGGGCTGGATACGGACTCCGTCCAGGCCGACAGGGCGGTCGTAGACATACTGAGCCGGTTTGGGGCAAAAATGCATGTCTGCGCAGGTCTTGTAACCGCCGACCCCGGGAAGCTGCGCGGCTGCGACGTGGACCTGGCCGAGACGCCGGATCTTTTGCCCATATTGGCTGTCGTCGCGGCTTTTGCCCATGGGGAAAGCCGGTTTTATAACGGCGGGCGGCTGCGGCTCAAGGAAAGCGACAGGCTGGAAACCACCTGCGCCATGCTGCGTGCCCTGGGCGGGGATGCGCAAACCCTGGCGGACGGACTGATCGTCCGGGGAAAGCCGCCTGCAGGTGGAAGGGTATCCGGAGCCGGGGATCACCGGATCGTCATGGCGGCCGCCGTCGCGGCGGCATACTGCGGCGGACCGTCGGAAATTACAGGCGCGGAAGCCGTGGAAAAGTCGTATCCGGACTTTTTTGAGGTGTTTGCAGAACTGGGGGGAAACACACATGTCGTCTGAATTCGGAAAAAATCTAAAAATCACCATTTTCGGAGAATCCCACGGTGCGGGCGTCGGCATGGTCGCCGACGGGTTCCCGGCCGGGGAACGGATCGATATGGACGCCCTGGGCCGTTTCATGGCGCGCCGCCGTCCGGGACAGGGCGGGCTGGTCACCCCCAGAAACGAGAAGGACGCGCCGGTGTTCCTATCCGGGATCGTGGACGGGAAAACCTGCGGCTCACCGGTCTGCGCCGTGATCATGAACACCGACGTCCGCTCCGGGGACTATGAGTCGATCTCGGATTTGCCCCGGCCGGGACACGCCGACTATACGGCATGGGTGAAATCCCGGGGGAACGCGGATCTGCGCGGCGGGGGGCATTTTTCCGGCCGGCTGACGGCGCCGCTCTGTATTGCCGGCGGAATGGCGATACAGATTCTGGCCCGGCGGGGCGTCTATGTGGGCGCGCATCTGGCCTCGGTGGGCCAGGCGGAGGATCTGCCGTTTCCCCAGGAGCCTTCCCGTGCAATTTTTGAAGCTGTTGCCGGCAGAATGCCGCCGGTGATTGACGAGGCCAGGGGCAAGGCGATAACGGCGGAGATCGAAAGGGCGGCGGCCCGGCAGGACTCCTTGGGCGGCGTCGTGGCCTGCGCCGTCACGGGGCTTCCCCCAGGACTGGGATCGCCCATGTTCGGCGGGGTCGAAAACCGGCTGGCCGCCGCAATCTTCGGCATCCCGGCGGTAAAAGGCGTGGAATTCGGAGCGGGGTTCGCGGCGGCCCGGATGTGCGGCTCCGAGCACAACGATCCGTTTCTGGTGGAGGATGGGAGGATCAAAACCGCCTCGAACAACAGCGGGGGAATCTTGGGCGGCATCACCACCGGGATGCCGGTTCTTGTGCAGGCGGCCTTCAAGCCCACGCCGTCTATTTTTCGGGAGCAGCAAACCGTCAGCCTTTCGGCTATGACACCGGAAAAGGTTCGGATACGCGGCCGCCATGATCCGTGCGTGGCTCTGCGCGCCGTGCCGGTGGTGGAGGCCGTAACGGCGGCGGTAATATTGGGTATGATATTGGAGGAAAACGGAAACGCCGCCACTTTGTGAACTGAGAGAGAAAATCGACAAGACCGACGACGAACTGCTCAGGCTGTTTTTGGAGCGTATGACGCTTTGCGGGGAAGTTGCCAAATGCAAAGCGGCAGACGCCATGCCGGTACAGGACAGAACCCGGGAGCGGGAAATCCTTGCCCGGGTACACGGCAAAAGCGGAGAGCTGGATCGGTATTCCCACCGCCTGTTCAGCGGTCTTTTAGAGCTCAGCCGGGCTTATCAGGACACATTGTGCGGGCAGCCTTCGCCAATCCGCGGGACGGTTGAGGAGGCCCTGAGTAAAACCCCCGGGCCGTTTCCCCAGACCGGCGCCATGGCGTGCCAGGGAGTGGAGGGGGCATATTCCCAGATGGCTGCCGAGCGGATGTTTCCCAGAGGAAACCTCATGTTTGTCAAAAGCTTTGAAGCGGTGTTCGAGGCGGTAAAAAGCGGCCTGTGCGAATTCGGCATCCTGCCCATAGAAAACAGTGCCAACGGCTCTGTCCGGGCGGTGTATGATCTTCTGCGCCGTAAGAACGTGACGATCGTGCGGAGCGAGCGGCTTTGGATACGCCACGAGCTGCTGGCGAAACCGGGAACCGCGCTGTCGGATATCACGGAGATTCATTCCCACCCCCAGGCCCTGGGGCAATGCAGAAAATTCCTGAAAACTCTTGACGGCCGGGTGCGGATTGCACCCTGCGAAAACACCGCTATGGCGGCGCAATACGCCGCGGGAGCGGAGAAGGCCGGCGTGGCGGCCATCGCCTCCCATGCCTGCGGGCGGCTCTATGGCCTCGCACCGGTTGAAACCTGCATACAGGACAGCGATAATAATTACACCCGGTTCATCTGCATCACGAAAGACCCGGTCATCTATCCCGGTGCGGATCGTATCAGCCTGATCCTGGACTGCGAGCACAGGCCCTGCGCCCTGTATGAAATCATGGCGAAAATCGCGGCCCTGGGGATCAACCTCCTGAAGATTGAAAGCTGCCCGATCGTGGGCTCGGATTTTGAATTTTCATTCTTCTTTGAGATGGAGGCCAGCTGCGCCGACCCGCAGACCCTGTCGATGCTGGAAAGCCTGGAGCGGAGCTGCGAGGGCTTCATTTTCCTCGGGAACTATCAGGAGGGATGAACGGGAAAGCGGATATACGGGCTTTTGGGACGGCGGCTGGCGCACAGCTATTCCGTTTCCATACACAGGATGATGGGAAATGCGGATTACCGGCTCATCCCACTGGAGCCGGAGGAGCTGCCGGGCTTCATGGGACGGGAGGACATCGGCGGGCTGAACGTCACGATCCCATATAAGCTGGACGTGATGCGCTACTGCGACCGCATATCCCCCGAGGCGCGGGAGATCGGCGCGGTGAACACCGTGATTTGCCGGGATGGGAAGCTGCGGGGCTATAACACCGACAAATACGGCTTTGAGTGGATGGTGAAACGCGCGGGGATTGGGTTTTCAGGCAAGAAGGTTCTGATTCTCGGAAGCGGCGGGGCCTCCCGCACGGCTCTGGCGGCGGCAAGGTCTCTGGGGGCGGCGGAGACGGTGGTTGTTTCCCGCTCGGGGCCGGAGAATTACGGGAATATTGGCCGCCATGCCGACGTGGAAATCCTGATCAATACCACCCCTGCGGGAATGTATCCGAATAATCTTGACGCACCGGTTTCTGTAGCGGATTTTCCCCGCTGCGCGGGCGTTCTGGATGTGATCTATAATCCGCGGCGGACGGCGCTTCTCATGGAAGCGGAGCGGCTGAAGATCCCCTGCGCCGGCGGGCTTACCATGCTGGTGGCCCAGGCGAAGGCGGCGGCGGAACTCTTTTTTGACAGGAAGATACCCGATGGCAATATTCCGGAAATTACCGGGAAACTGAGGCGTGAAACGGAAAACATTGTGCTGATCGGTATGCCCGGCAGCGGAAAAAGCGAGATCGGAAAGGTGCTTTCACAGATGACCGGCAGGCCGCTGTCGGATACGGACGACATGGTTTCCATGGCGGTGGGGGAAAGCATCCCCGACATCTTCGCGTCCCGGGGAGAGGCGGCGTTCCGGGCGCTGGAGCGGGAGGCGGTCAGGACCGCGGCGAAAGAGAGCGGTAGGATCGTGGTAACGGGCGGGGGCGTTGTGCTGGACTCCGGAAATTACCCGCCGCTGCACCAGAACGCCAGGATATACCATATCCTCCGGGCGACCGAGCTGCTGGAAACTGCGGGCAGGCCGCTGTCCGGGGACGCGGCGGCGCTTGGGGCCATGAGCAAAAAACGGATGCCGCTGTATGCCCGCTTCAGGGACGCGGCGATTGAAAACGACGGCGCCGTTTCCGACGCCGCCCGGGAGATATGGAGGGATTTCTGTGAAAATACTTGTGATTAACGGGCCGAATATCAACATGCTGGGGATTCGGGAGCCGGAAATCTATGGCCGTATCACATACCGCGGTCTGACGGCGCTGATCGAGAAGGAGGCCGGGGACATGGGCGTTCAGGCCGAGTGTTTTCAGTCCAACTGCGAAGGCGAAATTGTTGACGCCATACAGGGCGCTTATGGCAGATGCGATGGCATCGTAATTAATCCGGCCGCATACACGCACACCAGCGTGGCGATTCTCGACGCGGTCAAGGCCGTCGGCATCCCCACGGTGGAGGTGCATATTTCCGACCCGGATACGCGGGAGGATTTCCGGCGCGTTTCCTATGTACGGAGCGCCTGCGTAAAAACGATCAAGGGCAAAGGGCTTGCCGGATATGCGGAGGCTATGCGGTTTTTGGCCGGTAAATAAAGATACTGGCATGAGTGTCAGCATCGTATACAAGTCCAAACCTTTGATACGCCTTTTCCGCGATCACGGCGTGAATCCCGGCGCGGCCGAGTTCCAGCAGGGCTGTTTTACCGACGAAGGATGTCAAATCCACCTTTGGGGCGGAGCGCCCGGGAAGGTGCGCGACACAAAATAAAGGACAAAAAAGGTTAACCTTTTTTGTCCTTTATTTTTGGTGACCCAGCCGGGATTCGAACCCGGGACACCCTGCTTAAAAGGCAGGTGCTCTGCCTGCTGAGCTACTGGATCTTATCTTTTCGTACTTTTACCACCGCTGAGCGCAGCTCCGGGGAGGAAATAAAATGCAACTGAGCGGACGCAGCTTTCGCATTTATGAGGGAACGGAGTACGGCGTGGTTTGCATCTAATTGGCTGGGATGGCAGGGCTCGAACCTACAATATCAGAGTCAAAGTCTGGTGTGTTACCGTTACACTACATCCCACCATCGGGTCGGACTCAGAAGGCCGGCGCTGCCGGCCTTCTGATGTCTGGGGTGGGTAAAGGGATTCGAACCCTCGACACCCGGAACCACAATCCGGTGCTCTAACCAACTGAGCTATACCCACCACGTTGGGACGACGGTTATGCCACCCCATTGGCACGCCAAAAGGGATTCGAACCCCTG
>ENA-UOOR01000752-UOOR01000752.1-fermentation-metagenome-genome-assembly--contig:-NODE-752-length-42909-cov-66.579969_pt1 | contig 42909 bp, 42 predicted proteins | sample MGYA00245780_ERZ724029 | MGnify/ENA primary metagenome ERZ724029 (study PRJEB28704, sample SAMN03018315) | fermentation metagenome | biome: anthropogenic terrestrial biome; feature: soil; material... | reverse complement strand
TTAATTTTCTGCTCTTTATTTGTCCTGTTTTTCTTTTTTTGCAAGAAATAATAAAGAATGCAGATGGCAGTGTGTCTATTACTGCCGATACAATGATTTATCTTAATTCATCGGGGAACCATTTAGATAAAACATTATATCAAGACTCTTTAAATACGGGGAAATACGATGTATCATTAAAGAAGATACCCGGTGGAATAGAGATTCGATTAAAGAAAAGATATACGGAGGAAAGATATCCGGAATTGCAGTTAGGCAAAGAGTTCCCTCCGCTGGAATTAGTAGATATAAATCGAAATAAAATAAATATAGGAGAGAAAACAGAACTTACAACTTATTTTTGGGATATAACCTGCAAGCCATGTATTGAAGAACTAATTGTATTTAATATTTTAGCTAATGAATATCTGTTTTAGTAATTATAAAGTAGATCTGAATACGATGATTGTGTTGACGGGAACTTCAAGATTTGAAGGTTATACAGCCCAATCACCTAATTAATCAAACCATTATGGATATGAGGGAAGGATGTTACTTAGTAGTTTTAATTTTCCTGTTCGGTTTTTCATGCGGAAATCAAAAGGGTACCCCAAGCGATGACACGTATGCAAGTACATTGCAAGAGTTAAAAGCGTTTATCGAAAAACCAGATAGCCTACTTACTCAAAATGAACTCGTGAAAAGGACTAAACTATTCAATCTGATCTTAGAGAAAGTCACTATTAAAAACAATCAGTTTTATAGTTTTGCTACTTCCAAAGACTTTATTGACAGAGGCCTTTCAAAATATTATTGCGATATTTTAGAAAAATCGCTTGCGGAAACGAATCAATGGGTAAAAGGTGAAAATATAACTAATCTGGATTCAATGGCCCACAGTTCAATTGATTTTCTTTTCAAAAAGGAATGAAATTTTACTCCGATCATGGCGAGGAACGCTTTTATATCTAAGGACTCCAGGGACGCTCCTGCCTACCTGAGGCAAGGCGGCATAATGTGTTTCCTATTCCGGCAAGCAGCCTGCCTTTTGAATCGATTAATATCATGATAAAAAAATCATGTAAAAACAGACCGATATGAAATCAACTTATAAAAAAAGATCATTATGTTTAATTTTATTTGTAGTATGTTTCCTATACGCAAATAGAAGTATTTCCCAAGATACACTTGCTTATTTTACTTGGCAGAAGCAATTAAATGATGTGAAAAATACTCCTCGTAAAGTAAACGAGGGAGATGCAAGTCATCTAAAATTAATAAATTATACTTATAAAGGAGTCATAAAGTCTGCAATAGATAAGGAGGAAATTATAGACTCTCTGCTTTCATTCGATGCACCCGTTGTTATGCATTTACCACCTATAATTAGAGCGGATACAACAATTACGGGAGATTTCTGTGTAATTCAGGAAAAAAGTTTTCCGAAATTTGAGATAATTACAATTCGTAAAATGATGGAAATTGCAGAAACAATTGGAGAAGAAAATCTGGTTATACAGATGAGGCAACAACTTGGCCAACTGATTCAGGTTGGCTTTGAATATCTTGAATTGGAATGGTATTATAAGGGGGCTACATTCAATTCGTTAGGTATTGTGTCGAATGAAAATGGAGGTGTTGTATACGAACCTGTTGGTGGCAATATTATCATGGGTACAAAAAATACTATTGAGGGACAACGGATAAACTCAGAATGAATATTCGTGATTATCACGAATATCACTCCGATATGCTTAGATGAATATGATGAATCCTAAATATTTTTCAGGTATGAAACATTTAATTGGTCTTTTTCTTTTTAGTCTTAGTTTGTGTAATTTAGAGAATGCATACTCTCAAACCCCTCCTGAGCTTAATGGAACAGGCACTAACCTGTATGAATACGGATTACCCATAATTAAAAGCGAGGATAATATAAAAAACCTGTTCAAAAATTTCCCCCTATATGTTGAGAATGGAGAAGATATTGATTTCTTGTCTTATGAATTTGTGGGAATAATGAAACACAAAAGAGAAGCAAGGAAGTTTGTGAAAAAGAATTTTGATGAGAATATCAGTATTGGTTGGTCTACTGTTTTTTACAGGAGTAATGACGATATAAGTGAGAATATTCCCTCTTCCGCAAGATTTTTTACAGAACATCCATTACAAATTCTTGGAAAGAAAACCATTAGGAATATGATTAATACTATTTCGGAAGAGTATATTCATATTGGAGATGAAATTTTTGCAATTGATTATGTCATAGAATTACAAAAGCACAGGCATTATATTTTTATCAATCCAACGACTAAAAAAGTGCTATTGAAAGGAAATATCTTTGGCTTTGAATTTCCAATGACTCATATAGAGTATGTAAATGGTATAAAAAAAGTTTATGACAAATGAAAGCAAATTTTTAAAGTCGTGAAATTGTCGTACGAAAATAAGTAATTACTTCCACTTTGTAGGCTTTGCCTGGGAGTATTCCACGAACTATATCATAGCCAGGCAAAACCGGTCCCTGGAAGAAGTCTGCATGATCGTCTGGATGGACGGGAGGTCAATTTTCTCGTTGTCTTGTCTGGAATATTCTTTGGCTACTTATTGTTCATAAAAGGGAAATATGGTGGCATTTATTAGAAGCGGGTATATTTGTATGTGGTTTTGGGGATATGATTGTTTTTTCATTGGATAAACTTTGGCCCGATCACAGGAAAAGTTAATAGGCTGTTAATCGAAGATATTCATTTGAACGGCGAATGAGGAAATACAATCTCATTATATCAAAGTAAAGGGAAAACATTGGTGTTGGATTGTTGGTATGAGGGTTGCGGAAGTTGTTTTAAAGAATTTCCCCTATTTCAGAAGCTGTATATTGATAATAATGGGTATAGCGATATCCGATTCTATGCCTCGGGTGTTACGTATAATGACACCGTCAACTTATTTGAAGTAGTAGAAAGGCGTAATATTAACTTACCGATGTTCACAATTGAAAGAAATGATGCGACAGAATTAGAAATAACGGTTTACCCGACTGTAATTATTATTGATGACTGTTCAAGAATAGTCTTTAGAGGAGATTTAAGGGATAGTGAACTCTTTCTGAAAAACATATTAAGAATAAGTTTTTGTCAGAGGTGATTAATAATATCCTACAAAACAACGTATATTTGCGAAATTTTTATTCTGAATGCGCAACGTTGTACGTCATTTTTCATGCTTCTTCAAACACACATTGGTGAAATAGCCTCTTTGCTGACGGCTGTTTGCTGGACACTGAGTGCCATCTTCTTTGAGAAAGCCGGACGGCGGGTGGGATCGCTGTCGGTGAATATCATCCGTATATTTCTGGGAGTTATCTTCCTGGGACTTACCACGCTTGCTACGCGTGGCATGTTTTTTCCGATGGATGCCACCGCTTACAACTGGTTCTGGTTGGGTATATCGGGTATCGTTGGCTTTTTCCTGGGGGATCTGTTTTTGTTCAGATCCTATCTTATTATCGGATCCCGTACCTCTCAACTGGTGATGAGCCTCGCCCCCATGATCACTGCCGTCATCGGCTGGTTTTTTCTGCAGGAGATCCTGTCGCCCAAGAGCATACTGGGTATCGTGGTAAGTGTGGCGGGCATCATGATTGTGGTGGCTGGAAAAAGATTGAAACTGAATGTGCCGCTACGGGGATTTCTCTATGCATTGGGTGGTGCCCTCGGACAGGCGGTTGGCCTTATTCTCAGTAAAAAGGGGATGGGCGATTACGATGCAGTGGCGGCCACGCAGATACGAGCCATCTTCGGGTTTGTTGCTTTTGCCCTGCTGGTCACCGTTATGCGCAGGTGGAAGCGGGTCTTCCTGGCTGCCGGCGACAAGGAAGGAATGAAGGGGATCACCGTGGGTGCTGTATTCGGCCCTTTCGTCGGTGTAGCCTTGTCGCTCTTCGCCGTGCAGCATACCGAGACAGGCATCGCCTCGGCCCTGATGGCACTGACGCCCATCTTCATTATCATACCCTCTGCCATCATGTTTAAAGAAAAGATCACCGCCCGTCAGGTGATCGGGGCGGTAATCAGTATTGCCGGAGCTTCAATCTTCTTTTTATAAGTCGTTTCCCCAAGTGTTGGCATTTTTGGGACATGGCTGTTCACATCTGCAACCGGCTATCTCCTGGGTACCTTGTTGCCACCTCCTGAAAATGGGGGCAGATGAATATGTGCCGTCGCGGTAGATACTGACCCTACAACGCCGATGCCGTTGTGCACGTTGCCGTAGGTCATCTCCGGCTCGGAGATCTGTCTGAACGACTCTTCGTCGCTGTGTGGGTCATATCTTCCTTTTCGGTAATAGGGGTACAATTCAGGAGAAATAAGCGTGAACTGCACTTCGAGAGGCGGATTGAGCACTTCCGTTTTTACCGGTATGTAGACGGGATACCCCCATTCCGTTGTCTCCCCAGTCTTCTCGTAGGTAGTGAGGATCGGATAATAGTCGGTAATCGAGAAATCGAGCGTGTAGCTGTTGTTTCGGAACAGCTTGTCTGAAAATATTGCCGAGTCGAAATATTTTACTCCTTCGTAGGATGGACCCTCCGTTAAGAGATCCTCGAGGAGGCTACTTCGGTAGCTCTCCTTAAAAATGGGATCATCATTTGTATACAAACCGAGAAAGTATCCGTTCATATCCGGGTGGTCTGGTATCCGGTCGTTGCAGCTTCGCAGTCTTAACATGAAATATTGAGACAGCTTGGAAGGTGGAGTGGTGATTGACGCCCTTATGCGCAGATTGCGGTATAGTTCCTCTGCATGGATGCTGTCAGGGTAGAGGGTGCCTACTCCATAACCGGGATAATATTCGTTGTTGATCTCCTCCATGATTCTTTGTGCCGTGAAGAAGGTGGCTGTGTCGATCCGGTTGATCTGTGGCGGCAACGGTATGGTGGTTTCCGCCCAGGCGGTATTAAACCCTTCTGCTGAGGCCTCGATACGGATCCGGTCTCCTGTCTTGGGACGCACGGTTGAACGGAAAAGGGTCATCAATGCGGTATACTGAAACCCGAGACGGTCATGGTTTGTATTACTCTCGGTGCCGATCTTCACCATTTTCTCCCGTTCTTCGCCGTTGATGTACAATGTGAGGGTAGCATTACCCAGGCGACTCTTTTCGGTAAACGTGTCGGTATAGAGAAAACTTTTGCTGACCCTTATCTCGATGAGTGAATCGGGAGAGATGATACCGTTCATCACAATCCTGGGCTTGTAGCCATCCATATTCAGCCTGATCTCTTTCTCACAGGCGGCAAAAAGGAGCGGCAAAGTCATCAGCAGTATTGTTTGCAGTATGTATTGTGGACGCTTCATTTTTTTAGAATTTATAAGTATAGGAGAAGGAGGGAATGATGGGGAAGAGACAGTAACTCTGGTATGCCGGAATACCCTTTTGCGGATATCCGTCTACCGTGTCCGGATTGGGAGCGAATTTCTCTGAAGGTAGTACCAGAAAGGAGTTGTGGTGGGCATAGGTGTTATAGATGCTGATATTCCAGATACCCGTCCTGCCGCTCTTCTTGTGGCGGTAGTAATTGAAACTTAAGTCGAGTCGTTGATAGTTGGGCATCTTGTAATTGTTCCGTCGCTCTATATAAGGCTCCTTCACGCCATGCATGTTGATATACTCCTCCTCCGGCAGGGTAGTCCAGTTACCTGTGGCATAGATCCAGGAAAGATTAAGATCGAATTTGCGGTTGAACTTGTGCATGAAAACGGCATTGATCTTGTGCCGGTTGTCCTGTTTCGCCGGATAGCTCTTTCCCTGATTGATCTCTCCCCCGGGGAACTGCCGGTCAGCCCATGAGAGCGTGTATCCGATCCATCCCGAACTGTTGCCGATGTTCTTTTTTGCCATCAGCTCCACGCCGTATGATGTGCCAATCCCCTGTGCAACACGATCCTCCCATCTGCTATTGCCTGTAAGGATGCTGGCCCCGTCTTTATATTCCACCTGGTTGGACGATTTCTTGTAGTAGGTCTCTGCCGACAGATCAAAACCATGGTATCTGCCATAGAGTCCCACCGAAAACTGGTAGGAGGAGAGTGGCTTCACATTTTTGGTGATCGGCACCCATAAATCGTTGGGAGAGTTGAGGTAGCTGCTCTGCAACAGGTGTACGTACTGGCTCATCCTGCCGTAGGAGGCTTTCATCGAGAGGTCGTCCCACAGGAGATAGCGTGCCGAGAGACGGGGTTGTGCGCTCAGGTAGGATTTTCCCTGCACGAAGAAGCCGGAGAGATGCATGCCGGCGTTCACCTTTAGTCGCTTGCCGAAGGCCATTTCGTCTTCGGCGTAGAGAGAGAGCTCTTTCACCCTGATTCGTTCATCGGCATAGGTGATGGTGTCGTTTTTTTTTCTTTCCCCATCAGTCTCTCTCCGGTAGATTCGACTCTCCTCGGGGCGGAAGTTGTGTTGCAGGAGGGCTGTGCCAAAGCGGATCAGGTGATTGTTGTCGTATGCATAATCAAAATCGAGGCGGTAACCCAAGTCTTCGATGCCCGACCGGTATACAGGATTAAAAAATTGGGAGGTTTTCACGAGCTCTTTTGTATCCGTCACAGGATTGGTAGTTGTATAAAAATCCTCGTTTTCCGAATAAAGCGAAATATCAGAACTGAAGCGGTTATATATCAGTGTGGCATTGGAAAATAGCTTGCTGTTCACAGCATAAGCCCAGTTCAGCGATACCATGCCTGTTCCCCAGCCGATATCCATGTTTGCCGTCTCGGTGCTGTGGTTGGTAACCGGATAGGCTTCGGCTTCTCCCGTTGTTCCGTCATACTGGTTCGTACCTCCGTATCTTGATTCGTTCTTGAAGAACAGTTTGTCTTTGCCGTTGTACAAGCTCAGATAGAGACGGCTCTTGTCTGAAAACTTGTGATTGATCTTCGCGTTGAAATCATAAAAATAATAGGCAAAGTCAATTTTATCGTGGTTTTCCGGATCGTCTTTTTTGTTTTGCCGGTTCATGAAGTAGAGTGCCGGCCGCACAAGCAAGTCGAGATAAGTGCGGCGGAGCGAGACAGAGAATGATGTTTTATCCTTGACGATGGGGCCCTGCAGGTTCAGGCGAGAGGAGATGAGCCCGATGGAAGCGGTTCCGGACATCTGTTTCATATCTCCGTCGTTCATCCGCAAATCAACTACAGATGAGAGCCGCCCGCCATACCGCGCCGGAAAGCTACCCTTGTAAAAATCCATTGTTTTCACCGCCTCGGGATTGAAGGTGGAAAACAGCCCCAACAGATGGTGCACATGGTAGAGCGGATTTCCATCCACAAGGTAGAGGTTTTCATCGGCATTGCCGCCACGTACATATAACCCTGCCATGGCATCGCTACCCACTGCCACACCGGGCAGTTGCTGCAGGACCTTAATCACGTCGTGTTCACCCATTAATGCCGGAACAGCATTCAGTGTTCCGGCATTAAAACTGATCTTCCCTGTTTCTGCATGTTGTATCGGGTTTCGCAAGTCCCCCTCCACCACGACCTCCTTCAGTGACGAAGAGGGACGCAGATAAAAATGGATCACGGTGTCCTGTGTTACGATAAAAGGATGGTGTTCGGTGGCATATCCCACGTAGCTGGGGCGGAGGGTTAAACTCCCTGGTGGAAGGGTGAGGCTGTAAAACCCGAAATTGTTGCTGACGGCACCCTGTCCGGAAACAAGATCAATGATGTTGGCGGATATAAGGGTCTCATGTGATTCACGGTCATGGATAAAACCACTGATGGTGATTTCTTTCTGCCGTTTTTTCAGGATGATGAACTTATCACGAATGATAAACTGTATATCGGTCTTATCAAATAAAGCTCCCAGCACGTTCTCAATGGTTTCATCCTCTACTCGTATCGATATGGGTGGAAGTTTTTTCAGCAAATCAGGATTGTATGAAAAGCGATAATCGGTTTGGGATTCAATCTGTCTGATCAGTTCGGTGATCGATTTCCGTTCTGCGCGGATGGTGATTTTTTGCGGTTCGGATGCTCCCGTGTGGAGGCAAATGAACAGCAGAAAAAAGAGGATGTAGCGTTCCATTAAAAAAGAATAAAGTTAATTCACGATTTGTATATGGGAATCTAACGTTATATTTATGATGTTCAGGATCTCAATGATGCTTTTCCCTGAAAAAGTACTGGTCAGACGCAACGGCAACTCTTCTTCAGGTGCTTTCATTTGTACGTTGTAGTATTGTGATAACAGCATGAGCAACTGTTCGAGGGTGGCGTTATTGATTGAGAGCTCATTTCGCTCGGCGCTATAGAAGATGGATGTGTCGTCGGAGAATACGTTGATCTCTTTTCCTTTCTCCCGGTAGTGTACACGCATACCTTTTGTACAAAGAATCTGTACGGCGGGTGACTCGGGTGTGAAGAGGACTTTCCCCGAAATAACCGATAGTTCCGTTCCTTCATCGTTCTCCGACACATTGAACACTGTCCCTAACACCGTGATCTTGGCTGTGGGTGTAAAAACGATAAATGGCATGGTCTCATCGTGTGTCACACTGAAACGAATATTGCCGTGCATGGAGACATGACGGTAACGATTCCCGAAGTGACGGTCGTAGGTCAGCTCTGCCCCTTCCTGCATCACTACTTCGGTGTGATCGGGCAGACTGAATATGGTGTTATCGGATTCAGCCAGAAGTTGACTCGGGCGGTTTACCGATATCCAGATACCGACTCCGGTGACTATCAGTAACAGGGCAACAGCTGCCACGCGTGTCACAAGTGAGAGATATTGCACCCTCCTGAATTCCTGAAGTGAATGTGTCAGCCTTTTCCACCCTTTTGCAGTATCGAACACCCCTTGACGGTAGTGCTGTGCCACAAAACGGATAGATTCATCGATGTCGTTTCTGTTCTGTTGCATATATCAGTTTCAAACGCTTTCTATACATGAGACGCAAAAAAAATAAAATCTCTCACACGATCGCGAAGAATTTTCAATTATTCTTCCCTATGCGGCTTATCGGTTGAAAAAACAGGGGAGTAACTCGAGCAGCTTGTCTGTTTTTATTCAGGGCAATTGTTCAGGCAAAGAAGAAAAGATAGGCATTGAAATCTTTGGTGCGCAGCGATTGCATGGCACGGAAGACATGGTTTTCAATGGTCTTTACGGTTAGCCCGGTTTGTTCTGAAATATCCCTGTAGCTTAACCCATCTCGCTTTGCCATTAGGAAGATTTGGCGACGGCGTTCCGGAAGCTCGTCAATCATCTTCCAGATGCGGGCTTCCATCTCGCTGCGTTCTTCCTGCTCATCCTCCGGCAGCAGTTGATCGTGTGCAACTGTTTCCAACGGCGTGGTGGGCTTTGCATCGCGAATGCGGGTCAGGCAATTGTTCCGAACCGCTTTATAGAGATACGATTTTATCGATTGTATCGTTTCAAGTTGGTCTCTTTTATCCCACAGTTTCATGAAGATCTCCTGCACAACGTCCTCGGCTTCCTCGACATTACCCATGAAATGCAGGGCGTGCAGACAAAGCGGACGATAGTGGGTGTGGAAATATTTGGAAAACTGTTTCTCTGAAAACTGCATCGACAATCAGTGTTTGTAGAGATTACAAAAATAATAAAAAAGGAGATTGTGAATAAAGAAAATTATAAAAAAGAATATAACAATCACCGCCCGTTAGGTGATCGGGACGGTGGCCAGTAGCGCCAGAGCGACTATTTCTTTAGTAAGTTTCTTTATTATACTACGACGGTTCTTTTCTCCCTACTGCTTTGGAATGCGAGTTCGATGATTCGCATCACGTTGCGCGCTTCTTCCGGTTTTACGGCAATCGCCGTTTTGCCCAGGATGGCATCGCGCAGGTTGATAAAGTAGTCGCGGTAATCGCCCGGCTCACTCTCCAGCTTTCCCTGTATCTTCACTCCTTTGTATTCGGTGTTGATCCTTCCCCAGATGCTTTCCGGCTCCCGTCCCCAATCTTTTCCCATTGGGATGGCTCCTCCGTCGAGGGTAGCCTCCTGTACGTCCAACCCGTATTTGACAAACGATCCGTGGGTGCCGTGCAGCATATAGGTAGGCCCCGGGATGCGGCAGATCATGCCCGACTTCAGTGTGGCGGTAAAGGCGGGATAGTGGAGGCGCACGTCGAAATGATCGTCGGCTTTCGCCCATGCACGCTGCGAGTTGATTTCTGCCGTGACGGCTTCGGGCATGCCAAAGAACCACAACGCCTGGTCGATAAGGTGGGAACCCAGATCGTAGAAAATACCCGATCCCGGCAGGGGGCGTTCGCGCCAGGCGCCATTGGGGCGGGGTTCGGTACGGTACCGATCGAAGTGAGATACGTAATCCACGATATCACCCAGCAACCCACTATCGAGTAGTTTTTTAACAGTCCGGGTGTCGCTCGTGAAACGCCGGTTATGATATACCGTAAGAACTTTTTGTTGCCTTGTGCCCAGTTCAATCAGTTCATCGGCTTCGGCCACATCTACGGTGAAAGGCTTTTCCACCACTACATGCTTGCCTGCCAGCAGCGCTTCCCGGGCCCAGTGAAAATGATCGGTGTTGGGCGAGGTGACAATGACCAGGTCAATTTCCGGGTCGCCGATAATGCTCTTCCCGTCGGGCACCACTGCGGTAACCGGATAACGCTCTTCGATGAGAGCAATGCTTTCGGGTTTGGAGGTGCTGATCTTTGTTAGCTCAAATCCCTCCACCACATCAATAAAGGGCGCATGAAAAACACGGCCGGAAAGACCGTAACCGATAATGCCCGTGCGAATGTTGGTCGACATAGGTTATCATTTTTTTAGGTTATTGTATCTATCTTCTCAAAGATAGGGAAATTTTGTGAAACGGGTAAATCAATGCGGGAGGAACTCGTTTATCTGTCGGACAGGAATACCGCCAGCTTGCGGGTGGCCAGCGCCCGGTGGCTTATTTGATTCTTCACCTCATTGCCTAGTTCGGCGAAGGTTTGCTTATACTCGTCGGGCATAAACACGGGATCATATCCAAAGCCGGCTTTTCCTCTTTTCTCTTCGATGATCTTTCCTTTCACTATCCCCTCGAACAGATGCTCTTCACCGTCGATCAGCAGGGCAATCACGGTGCGGAATCGTGCATTGCGGTTTTCCACGCCCTGCAGAACGGTAAGAAGTTTGCGCATGTTGTCCACAGGATTACATGCTTCCCCGGCATACCGTGCAGAGTAGACACCGGGGGCACCGTCGAGTGCTTCCACCTCCAGCCCCGTGTCATCGGCAAAGCAGTCATAGCCATATTTTTCTTTCACGAATCTTGCTTTGAGGAGAGCATTCTCCTCCAACGTAACGCCATTTTCTTCGATCTCTTCTGTACAATGGATGTCCGAAAGACTGAGGATTTGCAATGTGCCGTTTGTAATTTTCCGGATTTCCTCGAGTTTGTGTTTGTTGTTGGTGGCGAATACAATTTTTTTCATTGTCGTTGTTGTCTCTGTATTTGTTGTTCCCGTTTTTGTTCCCTGAGCTTGAGTGCTGCCTCCCTTTCCTGTTCCCGTTTCCGTTGTTCCTGTTCCCGCTGCCGGATCTTCTTTTGCCGTAGCTTTTCCCGTTCCTTTAACAGTTCATTCCTGCTTTTGTTTGCCGTTGATTCCTGTTTTTGCTGTATCGCTTCGACAGCTTTCCGTTCGAGCCGGAGCTGCAATGCTTCGGACGTCTCCGCTTGCGAAGCCGGGACGGGCGAAGTACCCACGTTTGGGGAGGACCCCTTCTTGTTTCCCGGCATTGGACTTGTCGTGAAATCTTCCGCTACAGTGGATTGTAAAGGGGGCAAATTTGGCGGCTCCGATTCGAAGGTATTTGCAAAGAACGTTTTGTAGGCATCCATGGTTGAATGACGTTGCAAGATAGCAAGGTTCTCTACAGAAATAACAACCGGAGTTATCCCTTTTGCGAAAAAATCAGCGAAAAGGGACTCGGATCGCATCATCTGCAAGTAGTGTGATGCATCTTCAAAAGAGAGAAAAGGTTGAATTCTCAGAGCTTCCCGGTCCAGAAACCGGATAGGAGAAAAGTCGAATGCACGTAATTTGAATTGTGTAAAATTGAAGTCCGCAGTGAAGAAGAGAAGCCTGTTTTTATCCGGTGAATTCCGGTCGTAAGTGAGGAGAATCAGATGAGGAACAGCCCGGTTTGGGCTGAACGAGGCCATATTTGCATTTCTACTTTTTTTGTCTGTTGTTTGCATGTGCCACTGTGTATGCATGGAGGCATTTTCAGCCAGCACTTTCCCCTGTGACAGTCCCGCAACAATGTTTTGAGCCAAAAGTGCAGCATCGGACTCCGGATGTTTCTCAAGCAGCTCAAGGAGATAGGTCTCCGTTTTTGCTGCCTCGTTGTCTTGTGCAAACGAAAGGGCATGCATCAGCATCATTTGCGGCATTAGTCCCGATGTCGGATATTTCTCCGTAAATGTAATAAAAGTAGATTGCACTTGTGTTGCTTCTCCTTTCTGATAAGCCCGGTAAGCTTCCTGATAAATGCTGTCGTGTTCTGCAGCCTTGCGTGCTAAATTTTCCTCTTTTATACCTGCCGTGGACGGCATTTGTTCAGTTTGCGGCATCTTGCCGTCAGATACGCTATCTTCGGGGTATTTTCCCAGTGCAGACTGAATAATTACCCTTTCGCTATCGTTCGCTGCTTTGTCGTGCAACTTTCTCAAGGCTTCTCTTATTTTGGGACGTTGTGCTTCCGATGCTACGGAAAGCTGGGCGATCGTGGCGTTCAGGGTAAAAACAAATGGGCTACCCAGGCTTTTCACCTGCTCATAGGCATTGTAGGCCGGTTCTTTTTCCCCTATCAGTTCATAGAGTTGTCCAAGCAGATACTGGAGTCGTTTTTTTTGCCAGAAATATTTCTCCCGGGCAATCGCCTTTTTCAGCCAGGGGATTGATTCGGCATACTCTCTTTTGTGTATCAGGTAGTTGGCGTATGTTCCGGTGAAGAGGTCAAGCAGGTGGGGTGCGATTGTTTTGCTTTGCAACAGATAGACAATGTTCCCGGCGTCGGGCATTCTGTCTGTCTCTGTGTAGGCGCGCAGCAGCCATATCTCCGTTTCGGTGATCAGGTCGGCATCTTGTTTAAACAGCCGCTGTATCTGCATGAATACCGCCATCGCCTGTGCATAATCTCCATTCTGTAGATGGGCTTTGCCCAGCAGAAGCCAGGCATTATGGATGAATGGGTTAAATTCATCCTGTTGAAGCCATTGCTTAAACGTCCGGCTCTGTGGTTTAGAGGGATCGCGACGTGGTTTAGCGATGATGGAGTGCTCCCGGATGGCTTTGGATGTCTTGTCGACCACAGCATCGAATGCTCCACCGGTCCGTTTTTTTTCCTCCACCGGTTTTCCGGCATAGAACGGAAGCAGTGTTGTATAATCATCGCGATAGGACTCCGTCTGACTTTCAAGAATACCGTTGTAGGCCTTCTCTGCGTTGAAGTAGATGTTGTAGCGGGTGGTCAGTTCATGGTAAGCACGTGTACCCCGGGTGTTTTTTCCGGAAGAACAACCCTCTCCAAGGAGCATCCCGGACAAGATCATTGTATATAAAATGAGATTGATTCCTGCCTTCACTACCGACCAGTTTAAACAAGCAACTACGTTCCCTTATGTAACTCGAAAAACAGTGTTTTATTGTTTAAATAAAAAGTGTTATGATCTTATTCGTAGCTTTTCTGTCTTGCAAACGCTTTCACAGCTTTGGCAATAAAGAACATCACGATCAGCACAAAAATGATGAATGCACCCGAAGGAACGTTCAGGTAATAGGAGAGAAGTAGTCCCGCCACGCAGCCCAGGAAGCTGAAAAGGATGGAGAGAGTAATGATTTTTGAATAGTTTACCGTGAACAGATTGGCCGTCATTTGGGGAACAGTAATGAGCGACATAAGCAGGACGATGCCTACCAGGCGAATGCTCAGTACGATGGTGATTGCCACAAACAACATCATGGCGTATTCAATGAACTGCGTTGGGATATGCCGTGTTTGGGCAAATTCTGTATCGAACGACACAGAGACAATGGCATGGTAAAACAGTGCGAAGAATAGCACCAGTACCAGTGATAAAACGGCCAGAGACACGATGTCGACCGGTGTAATTGTCAGGATATTGCCGAACAGGTACTCCGACAGGTTGGGGGCATAACCGGGGGAGAGGAAGGTGAGTACGATTCCCAGTGCCATGCCCAGCGACCAGAAGACGGCAATGGCAGAATCTTCCCGTACACCCTGCTTTCGTGACAACCACTGGATGCCGAAGGCGGAAAAGACCGAGAAGGCCATGGCCGACAGGATGGGTGGAAGAGAAAAATAAAAACCTATGCCCAGTCCCCCGAAAGAGGCGTGCGTGATGCCCCCGCTAATGAATACAAGCCTGCGGGAAACAACATACGTGCCGATGATGCCGCAGGCTACACTCGCAAAGAGGGACCCCAGGAGAGCATTCCGAAAAAAGGCATACTGAAGCAGTTCGGGTATATCCATCTGTTTGTAATTCAGGCGTGCATTTTGTGTGCTCTCTGCTCATTCACAAACATCAACACTTCGTCTTTGAGTTGATCGGGAAGCGAAATCCCTCTCATTTGAAGGCTTCGTACCCAGCGTGGTTTCTCTTCGTCGAGCACGGAGTAAAATACTTCTCTGAACTCATCCACTTCGGAGGAGGCATACTGGGCCGAATCGCGGCGTGCATATCTGTCAAGTTCCTCGTCGTCGAAGTATTCCGGCTGCTCCACAAAAGCAGCGATAAGGCTGTCTTTTTCACACACCTCGTGGGCGCCGCAGCATCCGCTACCACTCAGATCGATGGAGGGAGGGGGCATTTCGCGCGTTTGGGTGTTCCCTCTTTTACGCTGAATGTAGTTGGTGATGGCCAAAGCAAGCACAAAAAAGACAATAATGCCGATAAAAAATAGGATTGGTTGCATAATCAGTTTTCTTCTTCTATAGTAAACCCTGCCTTCTTCAAATCATCCCAAAACAGGGGGTATGACTTGGTGACTACATGCGGATCATTGATGATCAGCGACTGAAGGGGTATGGCTCCGGGTGTAAAGGACATCGCCATACGATGATCATCGTAGGTGTCTATTGCGGGGCCCTTTTCCGGAAAACATCGTTCGCCATCCCACTCGAGCATACCGATGCCATTTTCTCTAAGCACAAACCCCAGCTTTTTTAATTCATTGATCAGGGCCTGTACGCGGTCTGTCTCCTTGATCTTGAGGCTTTGAATGCCTGAGAAAATGAAGGGTATACCCATAAAACAACAAGTCGCGGCAAATGTTTGTGCCAGGTCGGGTTCGTTGACAAAATCGTGGAAAAATTTTTTTGCTTTTTTCTTTGCATGGCGGATGATTGCTCCATCCTCCAAATATTCCGTGGTTACTCCCAGATCGCTGAACAGGTTGGCAACATTGGCATCGCCCTGCAAGCTTTTCTTCTTCAGTCCTGGTAATTTGACCTCCGCACCGGGCATCAACGCAACCAATTCGTACCAGTAAGAGGCTGCGGACCAGTCGGTCTCCACAACCAACTCAATAGGTTGATACTGTTGAGGTTTTACCAGAATATCGTTGCCGGACCATTTTGCGGTTACACCGCACTGCGCCATCATGGCCATAGTCAGGTCGATGTATGGCTTGGAAACAATCTTCTTCTCGATATGCATTATCAATCCGTTTTCCATGAGCGGTGCTACCATCAGCAGGGCCGAGATAAATTGTGAACTGATATTGCCGGACAGGTAGACTTCTCCTCCTTTAAGCTTCCTTCCTTTGATTCGCAACGGCGGAAAGCCATCCTTCTCCAGGTAGTCTATCTCGGCACCCAATGCTGTGAGTGTCTCTACGAGCGGATGAATGGGACGTTCATGCATTCTTTTGGACCCCCTGATGATCCATTCTCCTTCCATGCCTGCCAGAAAGGCTGTCAGAAAGCGCATGGCGGTACCGGCACCTTTCACATCAAACACGTTGGAATCAGAGTTAAAAGCATCGATGATGACCCGGGTATCTTCGCAGTCGGAAAGATTCCTGATTGTATAGGGGCTTAGGCTTAATGCGTTGAGTATGAGGGCCCTGTTGCTCATGCTTTTTGATGCGGGAAGTTGTACGGTAGTGTGAATTGCATCGGGGGGGAAAATTTTATATCGCGATTGCATCGTTATGTTACTTTTTTCACTGAAGTTATACTTTTTCTCGTTGTGACTTAACACTAAAGTTGTACAAAAATAATAATTTTAAACGAAGACAGGGTCGTTTATCTTCTGTTTTACGATGTTTAATCTCCTTTAATTAATTTTCGGCCCCTCCCTGGTGGTTTTCAGCGCTTATGCCGCTTCTGTATCCTGCAGTCTGTGGGTGTGTTTGTCAACCTGTTAATCCGTAGATAAATATGGCCAGAATGGCGGGAGGAACGATATACCTGAGCAGGAAGATATAGATTTTCAGGAGCTTGGCGGCGGATTGCAGTGACCCGTGGTTGGTCATTTGCGCATACACTAGTTTCTGATCCAGGTACCAGCCCACAAAGAGGCAGATAAAAAAGCCTCCTGCCGGGAGCATAAATTTAGCCGATGTCACATCCAGCAAATTGAAAAACTTCGATGAGAAAGAGGAGACCACACCCAGGATGATTACTCCGGCTGTGACGAGCAGGGTGCTTCTCTTGCGTGAAAAATGATATTCTTCGTGAAGGTAGAGGGTTACCACCTCCATCAGTGAGATGGTGGAAGTGAGTGCAGCAAGTGCCAGCAAGCAAAAGAACATGGCTGCCCACAACATGGAGGCAGGCATCTGGTTAAACAACCCGGGCAGGGTGATGAACAGCAGTCCCGGCCCGCCGGCAACCAACTCATCGACGATGGTGCCGGGGTTGGCTGTCAGCGCAAATGCTGAAGGGAAGATGATTACTCCCGCGAGAATCGCTACCAGCGTGTCAAGAACGGAAACCTGAACCGCTGTTTTTGTGAGGTTGGTGCGGTCATTGAAATAAGATCCGTAGGTAATCATACAACCCATGCCGATGGAGAGTGAAAAGAAAGCCTGTCCCATTGCATCCAGGAACACGGTCGGTTTCACATGTTCCATGTCTGGCTTGAAAAGAAATGCAAGGCCACCGGATGCGCCTTCCAGCATGATGGCCCTTACGGCAAGAACTATCAGCAGCAAAAAGAGCATTGGCATCAGGATCTTCGACGACTGCTCGATCCCCTTCTTCACGCCGGAGATGATGAAGAATGCTGTCAGTATTGTAAATAGAATCATCCATCCAATTTGTCGCAGCGGGTTGTTCAACAATGCAGTGAAGTTTGCTGAAAAGTCGTTCACCGTGCGCAGCTTGCCGGAAAAGGATTGAATCAGATAGTCCAATGTCCATCCGCACACTACCATATAAAATCCCATGATGAGGAAGGCCGAGAGTACACTCATCCGGCCCACCCATTTCCAGTGTGTGCGGGGTGCCAGCCTGTGAAATGCCCCGGCTGTATTTGCCTGTGACGACCTGCCTACAAGAAACTCGCTTATTATCAATGGTATCCCGAAGAGTAAGATGCACCCTATGTAGACCATGATGAAAATGGCACCGCCGCCATCGGCTGCCTGACTGGGAAAACGCCATATGTTGCCCAAGCCTACTGCAGAACCCGCTGCCGCTGCAATTACCCCAATTTTGGATGCAAATGTGACTCTTTTTTCATTCATAAGTTCTCTCCTTACCTTACAAAAACCCACTGATTTTCTTGCGACAAGGCAGGGTAAAAGAAATACTCTTCGAAGTGGAATCCTTTCACATCCTCCGCGTTGGTGAGCTTGTTTTTGATGATAAAACGGGCCATCAGGCCACGGGCTTTTTTAGTATGGACGATAATTTGTTTGAAATCATTGTTCTCCTGCTGCAAGAAGCGAATGTTGATGATCCGTGTGCCCCGGGGCAGTGCACTTGCCCGCACCACCTTTGCATACTCGCCGGAGGTGACATTGATGATCGTTCTGCTGCTTTTTTTCAGTTTGGCAGCAAGGTGTTTATTCACCGTATCCTGCCAGAACTCGTACAGTGTATGATATCCCTGAGGTACAATCTGCCGCTGCATCTCCAACCGGTAGGGCCTGATCCCATCGAGCGGGCGAAGAATGCCATAGAGTCCGGAAAGGATGTTGAGGTGATTCTGGGCGAACACGAAGTCTTCTTCCGAAAAGTCGTGCGCATTTAACCCGGCGTAGGCTATTCCGTTGTATGCCAATGCGGCAGATCGTTGTGGAGTGTCTTTGAAATGGAACATCTGAAACTGTTCGTAGACATCGCGCGCCATTTTGGGGTTGATCTTCATGATCGTACCAATCTCTTTTTCCGATAAAAGCTGGCACGCCGCGATCAGTTCTTCCGTTTTATCCGGGAATAACGGGCTGGTTGGGGTTACCTTGTCCGGTCTGTCCGGAAAAGACATCAGTTTCGCTGGAGAGAGTAGGATTTGCATAGGTGCATTTTTAAGAATAGATATCTTTCACATGTTTTCGGCAGGATTGTTTTACAATCTCCACTCAACCCCTTCTTTTGTGTCCTTTATTTCCACACCTGCCTCTTTCAGCATATCCCGGATCTTGTCGGAGGTGTTCCAGTCTTTGTTCTCGCGGGCCGACTGCCGGATATCGATAATCAGGCGCATCAATCCTTCAATCACGTTGCTGCCTGCTACTTGTCTCGACTCGTCGACCAGTCCCAGAACCTCAAAGATGAAGGTATGCATGGTTTTTTTCAATGCTGCAAGATCTTCCGATGTAAGAGTCTCTTTTTTGTCCACGGCCGAATTGACGATGCGTACTCCGTCAAACAGGTGTGCAATCAGCATCGGACTGTTAAAGTCGTCGTCCATGGCAGCGTAGCAACGTTGTTCCAGTTCTTTGATGTTAACGGACGAGGTGTGAGATGGAGCAACCTTATCCAATGCCGACAGGCTTTCCATTAACTTCTTATATCCCTTCTCGGCAGCCTGCAGAGCATCGTTGGAGAAGTCGAGTGTGCTCCGGTAATGCGACTGGGCCATGAAGAAGCGGACTGTCATGGGTGAATATCCCCGATCCAACAGTGGATGGTTACCAGTAAACAGTTCCTTTGGCAGGAATCCGTTTCCGGCCGATTTCGACATGCGGGCACCGTTTACGGTAAGCATGTTGGTGTGTACCCAGTATTTGGCGGGTTGGGTGTGGTTGCATGCCTGCGATTGGGCTATCTCGTTGGTGTGATGGGTAGCCTGCAGGTCCATGCCGCCACCGTGGATGTCGAAGGTGGTTCCCAGGTATTTGGTGCTCATGGCCGAGCATTCAATGTGCCACCCGGGAAACCCCCATCCCCAGGGTGAAGGCCACTGCATCAGCGTCTCGGGCTTCGCTTTGATCCACAATGCAAAATCGAGCCTTCCTTTTTTTTCGTCCTGTCCGTCAAGCTCCCGTGTCCCCTCCATCAGGTCTTCCAGCTTCCGGTTGGTGAGTGTCCCATAGTCATGCTCCCTGCTGTATTTTTCCACATCGAAATAGACAGTACCGTTTACCTCGTAGGCAAATCCGGCGTCCAGTATTTTTTTGATCATTTCGATCTGCTCAATGATGTGGCCGGTTGCTGTGGGTTCAATGCTCGGCGGGAGGGTGTTGAAAAGAGAAAGCACCTCGTGAAAGCCAAGGGTGTATTTCTGCACAATCTCCATCGGTTCCAGCTGCTCCAGCTTGGCCTTTTTCGCAAATTTATCGTCCCCCTCATCACGGTCGCCCTCCAGATGCCCCGCATCGGTGATGTTTCGTACGTAGCGTACTTTGTAGCCGAGATGACGCAGGTACCGGTAAATTAAGTCAAAAGAGATGAACGTGCGGCAATTGCCCAAATGAATATCGCTATATACTGTCGGGCCGCACACATACATACCCACAAGGGGGGGGTGTAGCGGCTCAAAGTCTTCTTTCTTCCGGGTGAGTGTGTTGTAAATAACCAAATTAGTTGTTTTTTCTACGTTCATATTGGAGGATGATTATTTTAAAAGACAAAATTACAAATTTAAGCGTTAAGAACGGCAAAATGGTTGAAAAAGAGAAAAAGTCTCCTGTTTTTTACGGTGGTTTTCCAATAATTTGATACTTTTGCGGTTTCTTTCATTAACGAATCTTCAAACTTCTTTTATGTCACGTAAAATTTTACTTACATTTTTCATCTTTTGTGCCCTCGGTAATGTCAGGGCCCAGAACCTGCAGTTGCACTTTGATTCAAGGCATTCGCTGTATGGTGATAAAGTCGCTCCTGTCAATTATCTGACCGCAACCTTTGAGATGTTTAAGCCCGACCAGTGGGGGAATACGTTTATGTTTGTGGACTTTGACTTTAATTTCGACAAAAAGAATCCGGGATTGGTTTATGCTGAAATAGCCCGTGAATTCAAACTGGGTGACTTCCCGCTTCTTCCCCACATAGAATACAATGGCGGACTGGGGCTGGTAAGAGGAACCGGTGTTGGCTTCTCCATTCCCGCCTCGTACCTGGCCGGTGTAGGTTATCCGTTTCAGTTGGGTAACTTCTTTATGAGCACCTATGTGGCTTATAAGCTGAATGCGTTTCAGCATGTGAGCAACGATGCGCAGTGGACCGTTACATGGAATGCTACCCTGGTCGATGGTAAGCTTTCTCTGGGTGGATTTATGGATGTATGGACAGAGGATAAGGCGTTTACGGAAGGCGGTGATGCCAGTGGAAAAAAAGTTGTACTCCTGAGCGAACCCCAAATCTGGTATAATCTTTCTCCTCACTTTTCCCTTGGCAGCGAGATTGAACTAAGCTACAATTTTGTGAACAAATTCACGGAAAGTAAATTTTATGCCATCCCGACCATAGCCACCAAATGGAATTTTTAATGCTTAATATCGATTGATTATGCTGGAAAAAATTTTCAAGTTAAAACAGAATAAGACAACGGTACGTACAGAGCTTGTTGCGGGAATCATCACCTTTCTTACAATGTCGTATATTCTGGTGGTAAACCCGAACATCTTAAGCGCTTCGGGAATGGATAAAGCAGCCCTGTTCACGGCTACCGCACTTGCAAGTGTATTGGGAACGCTGTTTATGGCGTTTATCCCCAACCTGCCTATTGCGCAGGCACCCGGTATGGGATTAAACTCCTTCTTCGCTTTTTCTGTGGTTCTGGGCTTGGGGTACTCCTGGCAGATGGCACTCACGGCAGTCTTCATTGAGGGAATCATCTTTGTGCTTCTTACCTTCTTCAATGTGAGGGAGTTGATTGTGAAAAGTATTCCCAACACCATTAAAAATGCAATTCCAGTGGGTATCGGCCTTTTTATTACGTTCCTCGGCTTGCAGAATGCAGGGTTGATTGTGCGGGATGAAAACACCATGCTCACATTGGGAGCCATGTCCAACCCTCATGTGTGGGTCGCTACCCTGGGACTTATTCTTACGGCTGTGTTGTACTTTAAAAAGGTGCACGGCGCATTTTTGATCGGGATTGTCGCAGCTACTCTTTTCGCCATCACTTTGGGGTTGGTGCAATTGCCAGAAGGAAATATCATTTCCCTGCCACCTGATATCTCTCCCATCTTCATGCAATTTGAGTGGCAGCATATCTTCACGCCTGATATGGTGATCGTGGTGTTTACATTTCTGTTTGTGAACCTGTTTGATACGATTGGAACGCTGCTGGGTGTAGCCTCGAAGATTGGACTGACGGACAAAGACGGTAATTTCCCGCAGATCAAAAAGGCGCTCTTTGCCGATGCACTCGGAACCACTTTTGGCGCCGTCTTGGGTACCAGCACCGTGACTTCATACGTGGAAAGCGCCTCGGGCGTGGCCGTAGGTGGGCGTACCGGCTTAACGGCTCTTTCCACGGCGACCATGTTTACGCTTGCACTGTTCCTGGCTCCTCTTTTCCTGATGGTGCCGGCATCTGCCACTGCTCCGGCCTTGATCCTGGTGGGATTGTTCATGATTACATCGGTGGTGAAGATCAATTTCGACAATATGACAGAAGCATTGCCAGCCTTCCTCACCATCGTGATGATGCCGTTTGCATTCAGCATTGCCCAGGGGATTGTGTTCGGTATGCTGTCCTTCGTACTACTGAAAGCGCTGAGCGGTAAATGGAGTCATATCTCGGTGACCATGTGGGTGATCTTTGTGTTGTTCATTGTCAAGTTGGTATTGGATGGAATGAATGTCCTGTAAGTCATGTTTAATCCTCTTCCGGAATATCCGTTAAAGCCCGGCCGTCTTTTCTCCTTGTTTCTCTTCGGCTGGTTTATTTTGAACATTGTTCAAGCTGTCTTTACGGAGATAGGCAACGATGAGTCCTATTACTGGGTTTATTCTCAGTTTTTGGATTGGGGGTATTTTGATCATCCCCCCATGGTGGCGCTGGTCGTGAAAATAGGGACGCTGCTGGCAGGCAATACCACCCTGGGGGTCAGGCTTGTCGTCATTCTGATGCAGGTTCTGTTTCTGATTGTCCTCTATCGGCTCACAGGGGTGGAGCATACAGGGCAAAATATAGGGTTGTTCTTTCTGACCTCCTTTTCGGTGGTGATGATACAGGCCTACGGGTTTATTGCCACACCGGATGCGCCACTGTTGTTTTTTACGGTTTTGTTTTTGTGGAGTTACTGGTATTTCCTTCAATCTGGAAATTCAACGAAGGGTACACTGCTGATGGCATTTTGTATGGCGGGACTCATGTATAGCAAGTATCACGGTGGGCTGGTGATCATGCTTGTCTTCCTGTCCAATCCGAAGCTTTTCCGGAAACCTGCCTTTTATTTATCGGTATTGATTGCCATCGGTTTATATCTTCCGCATATACTGTGGCAGGTAAACAACGACTTCCCATCGCTGAAGTACCACCTCGTGGAACGCTCTAAAGGGTTTCGCTGGAGCTACTTCCCCGATTTTCTGGTCAATCAGTTGCCGGTATTCAATCCTTTTACGCTGGGGGCCGGTGTATATGTTTTTTTTCGACGGAGAGAAAAGGGTCCGTTTGAGCGTGCACTGAAGTTTCTCTTCGCCGGCTTGCTGATTTTTTTTACTTTCTGGAATTTCAAGGGGAGGGTGGAGCCTCACTGGACCATCGCCGCGGCAGTGCCGATGATCATTCTCATTGTGCGGGAGGCTGCGGAAAATATAAAACTTAGAAGGTATCTCTGCAAAATTGTAGCTCCCTCGTTGTTTTTGTTACTGATTGCTCGTATTTTCCTGATGGTAGACATCCTGCCTCTGCGCACCGAGTGGCATGGTGATAAGCAGCGTGTGGCAGATCTGCAGGCTGTAGCCGGCGATCGACCCGTGGTGTTCACCTCCGGCTTCCAGATGCCGTCGAAATATCGTTTTTATACCGGACAGGAGGCGCATGCCATGGGAGCCTTGAACTACAGAAACACCCAGTATGACATCTGGCGTTTCGATGAAAATTATTGGGGTCAACCCGTGGTGCTCGACTTCAGGAATGACACCACGGCGGGGAAGCCCACACGTAGCGGCCGTTCGCTCTTTCGCCTGGAAGAGGTGGCAGCGTACCAGCCCTATAAACGACTGAGAGTGATTCCGGTTCTTCCGGATAGCATGTTCGCTGCCGGCAGGGAGCAGGTAGTCACTGTAACGGTGGTAAATCCTTATCAGGAAACCTATCTGATTGATCATCCTTCCATGCCGTTGGAGATCTCGCTGCTATTTCAGGTGAAAAAGGAAGGGCGGTTTGAGTTGGAGAAAGTTACCACCGCTTCAACCTTCGAGTGTCATGAGATAGCTCCGGGTGAAAAAGTGAGCGGACACATCCGGTTCCTGTTGCCTGATATTCCTCCCGGTGAATATCCGGTATATTTTGCTGCCGGTACACCGGGCGTATATCCCGCCACGTTGGAAAAACCGGTTAAAATGATTTTTAAGAATGATTGAATTTATAGGTAAGTTTTTTAAATTCGGGGTGGTCGGACTGTCGGGCACTGTGATCGATTTTTTCTTTACCTGGCTGTGTAAAGAAAAGCTCAAATGGAACAAGTTTATATCCAACTCCGTCGGTTTTACACTGGCGGCGGTATCCAATTATGTATTCAACAGAATATGGACCTTTGAAAGTAACAATCCGCAGGTGGGACGTGAGTTTCTTTCCTTCTTTCTTGTCTCCCTGATTGGCCTTCTGATGAACAATATTTTTCTTTATCTTTTCCACGAGAAAGCCAAACTGAACTTTTATCTGTCAAAGGCTTTTGCCATTGCACTGGTTACCATCTGGAACTTCCTGGCCAATTATTTATTCACTTTTCAGCAGGTATGAGGGGATTCGTTTGTTTTTTACCGATGAATTGACTACTTTTGCGCTCTCATACAAAACATTATCTGAATAATTATAACAAATATTTATGGCAACAACTGCTGACTTCAGGAACGGCATGTGCATCGACCTGGATGGACAATATTACTTTATCGTTGAATTTCTTCATGTGAAACCCGGTAAAGGAGCCGCCTTTGTGCGTACCAAACTGAAAAATGTAACCACAGGGCGCATTCTCGACAAGACCTTTAACTCCGGCGTGAAAGTGGATGAGGTACGTATTGAACGTCGTCCTTTTCAATATCTGTATCGAGACGATATGGGGTATAACTTCATGAACACCGAGACATTCGAACAGATTCCTATTCCCGGAGAACAGATTGAGGGAGTGCAGTTTCTGAAGGAAGGCGACGTGGTAGATGTCCAGATTCATGCCGAAAGCGGTACGATCCTTACGGCGGAAATGCCTACGCACGTAGTGCTGGAGGTAACGTATACCGAGCCCGGCATAAAAGGGGATACTGCAACCAACACGCTGAAACCGGCCACCGTGGAGACCGGCGCAGAGGTGCGAGTGCCCCTGTTTATCAACACGGGTGAAAAAATCAAGGTAGATACACGCAACGGTTCATACGTGGAACGTGTCAGGGAGTAACGGAGGCATTGCCTCTTCCGGCAATATTTTTTTCGAAGGCGGACATAAGGCTAAATGTCTGCCTTTTTATTGGCTCGGGCTGAATGTTTTAGAGTTCCGGTTTTTCTTTGTATGTTTGTTTCGTTTTACACCTGAAATGGAACATCATGAGCAAGTTAAGCATTAAGCAATGGGCAGAGGAAGACCGACCCCGTGAAAAATTACTAATGAAAGGTGTATCGGCATTATCCGACTCCGAATTGCTGGCCATCCTGATTGGTTCGGGCAATGAGGAAGAAAGTGCTGTGGAACTGGGTAAGCGTATCCTGTTAAAAGCCGGAAATAATCTGAACAAACTTGGAAGGATGAGTGTTTCTGATCTGGCAGGGCAATTTAAAGGTATTGGCCCGGCAAAGGCGGTTACGCTGGTTGCGGCACTGGATCTGGGGAGGAGGCGAAAATGGGCGGAGGTCGCCGAGAAAGAGAAGATCACTTCATCTCGCGACGCTTACGACCGTTTCTTTCCCATTCTTGTGGATTTGAACCACGAAGAGACCTGGGCCTTGTTGACAGACCGTTCAAACAAGGTGTTAACAACCATGCAGGTGAGCCGTGGGGGTATTTCCGGGACGGTGGTCGACATCCGCCTGATCCTGAGGGAAGCACTCAATCATTACGCATCGGGCATCATCCTGGGTCACAATCACCCCTCTGGTAATTGTCGACCGAGCCCGCAAGATACACGGATCACAATGAAGCTGAAAGAAGCTGCCCAATGGATGGATATTACCCTGCTCGACCACATCATAGTGTGTGGCGACCGTTATTTCAGTTATGCCGACGAAGGAATCATCTGACGCGGATAAACATTATGCCGGGAAATCGGTTTAATAAAAAAACAGACTATGAACGAAGAATTACAAGCATTACAAGATAAAATAGTAGTCATGCTTCGCACGGTGTATGACCCTGAGATACCGGTGAATATATATGACCTGGGTATGATTTACGATGTGGACATTGATGATCAGAACAACGTGACCATCGAGATGACCTTCACTTCGCCCAGTTGCCCCGCAGCCGACTTTATCCTGATGGATGTGCAGTTGAAAGTAGAGTCAATTCCCGAGGTGAACAGCGTGGACCTCAACCTGACTTTCGACCCTCCCTGGGATCGTTCCATGATGAGTGAAGAAGCTTTGTTGGAATTGGGGATGATGTGAGCTGCAGAAGTGTACGCTGAATAAGGAAAGTTGTGAACAAGAAGATCTATTTTTTTGCGGATGCCCACCTGGGATCTAAATTGCACGCCGAGCCAATTCAAACAGAACGAAAAATGTGCAGATGGCTGGATATGGCAAAGAAGGACGCCGGTTCCATTTATCTGTTGGGAGATATTTTCGATTATTGGTTCGAATACAAATATGTGATTCCAAAAGGATTCACGCGCGTACTGGGTAAGTTGGCCGAGGTGACAGACGCCGGCGTGGAGGTGCATTTTTTTATTGGGAATCACGATATTTGGCTCTCGGATTACCTTGCAAAGGAGTGTGGGATGATTCTTCATTTTGAGCCGCTGATTACCGAAATATACGGAAAGAAATTCTTTCTGGCACATGGCGACGGGCTCGGTGATGATTCCCGGTCGTTTCGCCTGTTACGGAAAATGTTTCACAGCAAGTTCCTGAAAAAATGCTTCTCGGCTATCCATCCCCGGTGGACCGTTCCCCTGGCGCATGCCTGGTCCAACAGCAGCCGTGAAAACGGCGGGGTGCAACCTTATCTGGGTGAAGATAATGAATGCCTGATTCGTTTTGCGAAGGAAAAGCTAAAGGCAGTACCCGATATCCATTACTTCGTTTTTGGGCATCGCCATATCTTACTGGATCTTTCCATTGCGGCACAGAGCAGTGTGATTATACTTGGCGACTGGTTAACATTTTTCTCTTATGCTGTATTTGACGGCGAAGCCTTGAGGCTGGAGCATTTTGAATCGTGAGGACCGCTTGTGGATCACGATAACTTCCTGAAAAATTCCCAGATGACAATGCCAGCAGTAACCGACACGTTGAGAGAGTGTTTGGTCCCATACTGGGGGATCTCGATGCATCCGTCCGAAGTATCGACAACGGCTTGTTGGACACCGTGTACTTCGTGACCCAGAATCACGGCATATTTATTGTTTTTCTCCAGAGTGACTGATCCCAGCGATGTGCTATTTTCGGCCTGCTCAACTGCAAAGACGGTATAACCGGATGTTTTCAGTAACTGTATAGCTTTCAGTGTGTCTTCAAAGTAGCGCCATGTGACTGCATCTTCTGCTCCGAGGGCTGTTTTATGGATTTCCACATTGGGAGGGGTAGCCGTGATGCCGCACAACAGGATCTCCTCTACCCGGAATGCATCGGCAGTCCGAAAAACAGAACCGATATTGTGCTGGCTGCGCACATTATCAAGTATCACTACCAGTGGAATCTTCCTTGCCTCGCGAAACTCATCCACACTGATGCGTTTTAGTTCCTCCAGTTTTAGTTTTCGCCTGCTTATCTTTTTCATTTTTTTTATCTTGAATATCTCTTTCAACTTCTCTCAATTTCTCCGAATCACCCCTGGCCTATTTCCAAACCGCACGTATTCCGAACCAAAGATGATGCAGGAAGGTGGATGCTTGTCCGTAATACTTAGCCATGATGCGGTAGCGTTCTTTCAATGACTCCATACGGTTGCTGGTGGTCAATCCTTCGTTCAGGTAGTTGATCAGTGTGAGACGAGTATTGTGTAAGTTTTTTGATTTCTTCATCATGCGGATGCACCAGTCGAAATCGGAAGAGTAGCGATAGGAGAGGTCATAGTTTTCAAACAGCTCTCTTTTTACGATAAACGCCTGATGGCATACCACCATCCCCAGCTTAAAGCTTTTCCAGGTAAGTCTCTCCGGTGCCTTAAGCCTGCGCATATGCAGAAAATCGCCCTTTTCATCCACGATCGCCGTCTCTCCGTAAATAATATCGGGCGCATTGACGGCATTGAACGTATGCATCATTCTCTCCACGCTGTTGGATGCGAAGAAGGTGTCGCCCGCATTCAGGAAACAAAGGTAATCGCCTTTGGCCATTGCCGCACCTTTGTTCATTGCATCGTAAAGCCCTTTGTCCGGTTCGCTCACCCAGGTAAGAGCCCCGTTTTCATGTTGTTGGATAAGTGCGACTGTGTTATCCCATGATTTTCCGTCTACAATCACATGCTCTATGTAGGGATAGGATTGCTCCCGCACACTTTTCAGTGTCCGCTCCAATGTGTGTCCGGCATTGTATGTGACCGTGATGATGGATAGTTTTTTCATTTTGTCTCGTAAATCTTCCTGTATTGCATGGCAACTGTTTCCTGTGAATATTCCAGCACTGCCTTTTCGCGTGCATTGGACGACAAGGTCTCGGAATCGGCGCTGTACAGTGTCCATAATATTCCTTTTGCCAGGTCTTCGGCGTTTTTGTATTTTACCAGGTATCCGTTTTTTCCGTGAGAGATCATCTCGGGAATACCTCCTGTGCTGAAGCCCACACATGGTGTGCCGCAAGCCATCGCCTCCATGAGGGTGTTGGGGAGGTTTTCCTGCAACGAGGGTGTCACAAACAGGTCGGCAGCGTTATAGACGTCGGCCATTTTAGCTGGCGGAATGAACCCCAAGCTATGCGCAGGCTGTGAAAGTCTTTTTTCCATCTCTTCACCGTTGTTGCCGGCGATGAGGAACAGGATGTTGTTGGGATGCTTTGCGATGAGCCGGCTTGCTTCCAGCAGATAATCGATTCCCTTTCTTGGGTCGGATGTTTTGACAGCCGCAAACAGTACAATCTTCCTGTCTTCTGGCAGATTTAGGCGTCTACGCGCTTCGGACTTATCTTTCGGACAATAAGCTCTTGTGTCAATCGGGTTGGGAATGGATACTACCGTGTGTCCCCGAGTAAGCGGACTTTTGGTTGCAAGCTCTTTAAGCCAGTTGCTGCAAGCCACAAAGGTGATTTTACCTTTTCCGTAAGCCGCCTGCTTTTTCAGGAAAACACGGTGAGATAAATCACCCGGTGAAGCTGCGATTAAGTAGGGACAAGAGCCGCAAGATCTTTCGTAGTTTCTGCAGGCTCCCGCATGGTGGCAGATTCCGGTGAAAGGCCACATATCGTGCATGGTCCATATTACCTTCTTCCCGGAGGTGAGAATCTGTTCAATTTCACGGATGGATAACATGCCCTGGTTGATCCAGTGAAGATGAATAATATCGGCTTCCCTGAATAGGGGCAGCCTTGTGATGGAGTTGCCGGTGTTGGCAATCGAAACATCGAACAGGTTTTCTTTTGAAAGTCTGTTTTGTAAAAAAATAGCCCCTCGCTCCCAATAAAAGTTGTACTTGTTTTTGTGGCCGTTGCCGGCGGAAAATACATCGGGGTCATCCGATCTTTTATCCCGGACGGTCATTTTTGCACTTTCGCCGCAGAAATGCATTGCCTTCATCAGCCTGGAAGCTGCTACAGCCGCCCCGCCGTAGATGTCGGATGTACTTACAATGAGAATCTTCATGATGTTATTTTTGTAAAAGCGGCCAGATAGCGCTCGCTCACACTTTCCAGGTTGATCTTTTCTTCTATCACGCGGAACGAAGCTTCTCCCATCTTCGCTTTTAGTTCTGGATCTCTTAGCAGTGTGGCTATTTTCCCGGAGAGGTCATCTGCGCTGTTCTCCCGGAAGAAAAGTCCGTTTACCTTGTCGGAGATCAAATCCTGCTCAGTGCCGTCGCATACGGAACAAATCACCGGAAGCCCGTAGGTCATTGCGTCGTTGATGGAAAGTCCGCCCATTCCTGCCAGTACGTATAGGGACGATGCGCTCATGTAGGCGCCAATTGTTTTTGGGTCGTGCACCCCTCCTGTAAAGAGAATTTTTTGCTCGATGCCCAGCGTTTGTGCCTGTTGCTGAAGTGTGTTTCTTTCAGGGCCATCGCCCACCACCACCAATTCGGCATCGGAAAATTCCCGCAGGACTTTTGCGAAAGAATCAATGAGCAGGTCGACCCGTTTCCATTTTACCAGCCTTCCAATGTGGATGATACGCCGGCTGTTTGGGGGAAGGATGGGTGGTTCTGACGCCAGAAGCTGCTTCTCGCGCAACAATGCTTCGCTGTCGCCCGTATTGAAGGTGACAAAAACTTTGTTGCTGTCGATGCCGTAGGTAGGCATGATTATTTTTCCTTTTGATGCATACGCCAGTGCGCCATCTGCCCTTGAGTAACAGTATCTTCTGACAAGCATGACCATCCACTGTCTCACGAAAAAAGCAACTCCTTTGCTTAAGAGCTTCATATCCTCGTCATACATCGGATGCTGCCGGAAGAATGCAATGTTTTTCCCAAAGGGAGGTACCTGAAAGGGAATCTCACGGATCACAAATCGCACCCCGTTCCTGCGAATCGATTGACGTAGCTTCCGGTCTCCAAAGTATTGGAGAAAGTAGGGCCACCCGGCGACAAGGATATCCGGTATCTCCTGCTCAATGATTGACGACAGCCGGGGAAATTGATTCTTTCCTGCCGGTGACTTTTTCTCGTTGATCTCAATAACTCTGTATGATGCCTTTTCCCCATCTGTCACCTTCACCCCCTTGCCCAGCTGGTTGCTTTTCTTGTCGGGAATCACCGTGATGATCTCCGCTCCTTTGTCAACCAGTCTGTTTAGCAATGCGTTCATGTAGGGTGGGATGCCGCTGAAAACAAACAGTACTTTCATCAGATTAAATCATTTCGTAAGCCTATTTCATATATCTACAGAGGAGATTCAGAATTCTGTTTTAGCTGACAATATGTTCCTCTCCAGTACGTGCAGTGCCACGTTTTGTCCTACTTCAACTCCTTTCAGCGAAAGCTGGTCTCTCGTCGTGTTGTAGGCCAGTTCAGGGCTGTTGTTGTCGCCACTCAAATGACAGAGCCAGATATTGCGAAGATCGGAGGTGTAATTGTTTGCCAGGAACTCTGCCGTCTGGCGGTTGCTCAGATGTCCTGTTCCGGAGGTGATCCTGCGTTTCAGGTAGTAAGGATAACGGCCGTTTTGCAGCATCTCCTCGTCGTAATTGCTCTCGATAACCAGATGGTTCGCCTTGCCGATGTAATAGGCCATTTCGTCGGTGATCGCGCCTATGTCGGTAGCCAGCGTCATTTTTTGGCCGTCGAATTCAAGGAAATAACCGGCGTTGTCGTTGCTGTCGTGTGGCACATCGAATGCCGTTATCCGAAAGTCCTCTATTTGAAAAGGTTTCCCTTTCTCAATATATTTTGTCGAGCCATTGAGCTTATTGTGTATCATGGGGCAGTTTGCTATCCCCCTGTGTACTTCTCGTGTGGCGTATATGGGGATGTGTAATTTCTCTCCCAGATATCCGGCAGATTTGATGTGATCGAAATGATCGTGTGTAATCAGGATTGCCATGATGGACGATAGTTCGACTCCATACATGGAGAGTCGTTTCCTGATCACACGCGGACCGAGGCCGGCGTCGATAAGTATGCCGTAATGTGCGTTGCCAAGATAGTAACAGTTGCCGCAGCTACCGCTGCTGAGGCTGAAAAAAGAGATCCGGTCCGCCTGGAATAGTTTGTATTGCATAGTGGATGCAAAGATAATAAGTTTTTGAGAATTACGCCGGGAAGGGACGGGCTTCGCTTTTTTCAACTTAGTCCTGAGCGGAAGAAGTCAACGAAGTAGTCAAAATGTTTTTTCGGACAATTTTACCAGTGTTCTGTTGTAGCTTTCAATCATCTCATTTACTACCTCTCCGGCAGGGACTACTTGTTTGATGTGCGAGGCAATCTGCCCGATTTCCAACTCGCCCTGGATGAGGTCACCTTCAAAGATGCCTTTTTTGGAACGGCCTCGACCCAGCAGTGCCCGCAGCTCGTCTGCCGTGGCTCCCTTGTCTTCCAGTTCTTCTACCTGCCGGTAAAACTCATTCCTGATCATCCGTGTTGGACTCACTTTTTTCAGCGTAAGCGACGTGTCTCCCTCGTTGAGCGAGAGGCATTTCTGCTTGAAAGCCTCGTTGGCAGAACTCTCGTCGGTGAGCGCAAATCGCGTGCCTACCTGTACCCCTTCGGCTCCTAATGCGAACATGGCAGCCATTGCCTCGCCGGTGGCAATACCGCCCGCAGCAATGAGTGGCAGCGCCACTGCTTGCCGCACCTGCGGAATCAGCGTGAGGGTAGTGGTCTCTTCGCGTCCGTTGTGGCCGCCTGCCTCAAACCCTTCGGCGACGATCGCATCTACGCCTGCTTCTTCGGCCTTCAGGGCAAATTTGGAACTGGATACCACATGCGTCACCAGAATACCTGCCTCTTTTAGTTTCGATGTCCACGTTTTGGGGTTACCTGCCGAGGTGAAGACGATTGGTACTTTTTCCTCCATCACAATCTGCATAATCTCCTCAATTTGCGGATACATGAGGGGGATATTTACGCCAAATGGTTTGCTGGTGGCGGCTTTGCATTTCTGAATATGCTCTTGCAATGTTTCGGGGTGCATTGATCCGGCTCCTATCAGTCCCAAGCCCCCCGCATTGCTCACCGCTGAGGCTAGTCGCCAGCCGCTGCACCATACCATTCCTGCCTGGATAATCGGGTAGCGGATCCCGAAAAGTGTAGTAATCCTGTTTTTGTTCATTGTCCCAATTTTTTATGCAAAGATAACATTATCTCCATTTTTCTTCATCCGATCTTTGATTTAGATTTTTTTTAGTAGCTTTGCACAACGTAGCCTGTTGTCTCTGCATTGGCGTTAAACAGTAATTTCAAAATTGATATATCCCTGACATTATGAATGTCCTTTTACTTGGCTCTGGAGGCCGCGAACATGCTATGGCATGGAAGATACGCAAGAGTAGCTATCTGAATAATCTGTATATTGCTCCCGGTAATGCCGGTACGGCTTTGGTTGGCACAAATATACCCATTGGGGTGACCGATTTTGAAGCGATAAAGCAGTTTTCACTTAGCCACGATATCGATATGGTTGTGGTGGGGCCCGAAGATCCGTTGGTGAATGGTGTCTATGATTTTTTTCACAAGGATGAGGATATTTGTCACATTGCCGTAATCGGCCCCTCTCAAAATGGAGCTCAACTTGAAGGCAGCAAGGATTTTGCCAAGAGCTTCATGATGCGGCATCATATTCCAACAGCACGCTATAAGAGCGTTACACTGGACAGTATCATGGAAGGAAATGAATTCCTCGATGCTCTTCCTTCACCTTATGTGCTGAAGGCCGACGGCCTTGCAGCGGGCAAAGGTGTGCTCATACTCAACGATGTGAATGAAGCTAAGCGCATGCTTTGGGAAATGCTCAACGGAAAGTTTGGAGAAGCAAGCAGCAAGGTGGTGATTGAAGAATTTTTGTCCGGAATTGAGTGTTCGGTTTTTGTGTTGACTGATGGTTTGTCTTACAAGATATTACCCGTAGCGAAAGATTATAAACGAGTGGGGGAGCACGATACCGGATTAAATACCGGCGGGATGGGAGCCGTTTCGCCTGTTCTCTTTGCCAACGAAATTTTCATGGAAAAGGTGCGCAGCCGGATTGTGGAACCCACCGTGAAGGGGTTGCAGGAAGAGAAAATCGACTACAAAGGATTCATATTCCTGGGACTGATCAACGTTGACGGAGATCCGAAAGTAATTGAATACAATGTGCGCATGGGAGATCCCGAAACGGAGGTGGTGCTGCCGCGCATCAAATCCGACTTGTTGGAGTTGTTCGTTGGTGTAGCCACTGAGACACTTGGCCAGCGTGTGCTGGAAATTGACGATCGGTATGCCACCACCGTCATGATGGTTTCCGGCGGCTATCCGGGAGCATACGAAAAAGGAAAACGAATAGAGGGACTTGACAGCGTGATGGACAGCATTGTTTTCCATGCCGGCACTGAGAGTCGAAACAGGGAGGTGCTTACTGCCGGAGGACGTGTACTTGCCGTTACATCTTACGGCAGCACCATGGAGGAGGCGCTGCATACATCGTATAACAATATTGCCAAGATAACCTTCGATAAAGCCTATTTCCGAAAAGATATCGGCTTCGACCTCCGCAACCGGTAAAGGAGGACGGTACGAAATATGCATGCTGTTGTAAGATATTTCAGAACATATGTTATTGAGGGACGCTTTGTCCCGTTGATCACTTCCCTGGCTGTGATTTTTATGCGTATGGCCCTGTTCTTAAAAGAAGGTGTGCCTCCCCTCGTATACAGCGATACCGGATATTTATGGCAGTATGTTGCACATTGGTTCGACGACCCGATGGTGTCCGTGGTTGCTTCCACGCTTTCGGTTTTTCTGATCGCACTTCTTATATCAGCCATGAACAGCCGCTTCACTCTCATCCGGTCCCGTTCCTGTCTTCCTTTTGTTGCACCACTCTTCCTGCTGAGCCTTCATCCTTGGTTTTTGGTGATGACAGCGGATTACGTTGCTGTTGTTTTTGTGCTGATTGCGTTTTTTCCTCTGTTGAAATCGTATCAAACGGCCGACGCAACTCTTTACTCCTTCCGTTCCGCCATACTGATAGGTGTAGCATCCCTTTTTCAGATTTTTGCACTGGCGTTACTTCCTCTGTGGTGGCGTGGTGAACTGTCGATGCGCGGCCCTCACGTCCGATCTTTTTTGTCCTCTTTGTTCGGCTTGTTCCTCGTGTATGTCTCACTCTTCTCCCTTTATTTTCTTGTGGATGATCTTCCCGGATTTGTGCACCCGTTTCTTTCGCTCTCCTCCTTTTCGTTGCCACAACTTCCGAGTTTCTCCTGGGGAGAGTGGGGCGTGGTTATGCTGACCGGCCTTTTTTTTATTTTAAATATGGTGCTCAGCATCAAAACTTATTCGCGAGATAAAGTGCTCACGTTGACTTTTATGCAGTTTGTGGTGTTTCTGATCATCTTCCAGTCGCTGCTACAAATTGTTTATTGGCAGGAGACTCTGTTTTTTCTTACACTCTGTATCGCTCTGATATCTTACCTGAATGCCTATTTTTATACAAGGACCCAGTCAACAGCATACATCTATCTGGCTTTGCTGATCGTAGTGATTGCGTTGCTTTTCTATCTCTCTCATTTTTTGGGGAATTGAATATACTTCGCTAAACAATCTTCTCTTATCGTTTGTTTATTGAGTGAGGTTGTTTGATTATCAGGTAAATACTAAAAGTAAGGCAATGAAGTGAACAATAAGGGATAAGGAGGATGATTATGAAGGAATTTGTTCGTTATGGAATTGTGTTGTTCTTTTCAGTACTGTTTTTTCAGGCTTGCGGTGGTACTCGTTCAGCCGCAGAAAGAGAACAACTCGCAGTCGGCATAAGGCAGGCGGTGGAGATGTCCGACTTTATTTTCGAAGCCACCTATGCCTATCCTACCGGATACAGGTCAATTTATCTTTCTCCGCACTATGATGTAAAGGTATCTCCCGATACGGTAAAAGCATATTTACCCTATTACGGGAGGGCGTATAGTGCGCCGATGGATCCCCGGGAAGGAGGTTTTAATTTTACAAGCACCAGGTTTGCGGTTCAATCTTCACCCGGTAAACGTAAAGGAAACTGGATCACGGAAGTGACCATTCTCGATCTGGACCGGCCGGTTACTTTTCTTTTCGATATTTGGGAAAATGGCACTGCCCGACTGGATGTGAACGACATGAATCGACAGCCCATCTCGTTTCAAGGTGATATTCACATCAAAAAGGAGAAATAGGAGTAAAAAAACCCACCGTTTTGGTGGGTTTTTTTACGATCTATAACTTTTCAGCAAGTGCCGATGGTAAATAGAAGGTGTCGTTCTTGTCGATATAAACTATGACAGATCCCAGATTGAAGGGTTTCCCGTTCAGTTGGGCCACGGAAGAGAAGGCTTTTAGTTCCAGCCTGTTTTTTCCTTTTTTCACTCTAAGTACCGGGAAGTCCGGATTCTGCTTATCGATGGAATAGTTCATTCCCGCAAACACATGATCGTGTTTCACGAATATTCTGTCCGATAGTTCTTGCAAAGAGGTGTCCAATCCTGCTACTTTTTGGAGGTAGCTGTTCACTTCCGTGTTCATTACGTGTCCTTTGAGGATATCTCCCTGTGGATGATAGGAGGCGAGAAGGACTTCCTCGCCGGTATGTCCCCCCGTGGTGAAGCCGAAGCAGGTGCGTGAGTTGATTATGTTTACAATGTTGTGGATCATATTGTTACTTGTGCCGACTTTTGTATAGTCACCTTCCTGGTAATTTTTTGAGGAGAGCAGCGTTTGTAGCTCTTCATCGGTGATGTCAATGTCTGTATACTCTTTGAATACAGCCTTGATGTCGCCGGGTTTTGTGTTTACCAGTATCGATTCGATGCCGTTGGCGCTCAGCTTAATTTTTGATACTGTGCCAAATAACTGATCCGCTGAAAGCTTGTCGTATCCGGGGCAGTTTTTTGTGCCGATTGTAAAACCACTGTTGCCGTGGTCGGCCAGAACCAACACGGCTGTATTCCCGTTTGTACGGGCAAAATCCATCGCTTTTCCCACGGCTTCGTCAAAGGCCAGGAACTCGTGAATGATGGCAGCTGCATCGTTGGCATGGGCGGCCCAGTCTACCTGACTCCCTTCCACCATGAGAAAGAAACCTTCTTCCTCTTTCGATAGAAGTTGAATTGCCTTTCCGGTCATTTCTGCAAGGGAGGGCACCTTATCAGGGTTTCTGTCGATGTCATAGGGCAATGCTTTGTCCCCAAAAAGTGCCCATACTTTTCCCTCTTCATTGTAGTTCAGGAGTGCATCCCGGTCGTTACAAATTAGGGTTGTTCCGTTTCTTTTGAAATGCTGTCTGATATCATCGGTAAGGATGCCGTTCCCGCCGCCGAACATGACATCCATGTCTTGGTATGCCATCTGTGGGGCAAGAGCATCGTAGTTACTCCTTTTGTAATGATGCGCCGAGAAGTCGGCCGGTGTGGCATGCGGAAATTCGCAGGTCACAACCAGCCCCACGGCCTTTCGTTTTTCTATCTTCAAAGCTTCCAGAATAGTCGCCGCAGGCTGCCAGGTGCGTGTCCCATCGACCGGGAAGAGGTCGTTGTCCGACACCTCCGGATGAATGGCCACGTTGCCCGATTGTTGCAAGACGCCGGTAGCATAGGTTGAGCCCGTTGGGGCAGAGTCGCCGATGGGTGCGTTGGAGGAGAAGGTGGTGACAGTTCCGGTGAGATATGGGTCAATGTGCAGATTTTTTCCCATGCCGTTGTAATATTTGAACCAGCGGGCTGCAGAATAAACGCCTATGGAAGTCCCGTCGGGAATCATTACGATGATATTTTTCACCGGCTTCACTTCCTGAGCAAAAAGTGAGACTGAAAAGATGAATAGAGATAGGAGTATGTTTATTTTTCTCATTGCATTGATGTTTTGAATGTGTGATGTAAACATGCAAAGTTACTAAATAGTTGTTACGATTTTGTCAAGAATCTGAAAACAGCAGTTTTATCACTTTCTGCAGGTTATAAAACTGCTTGATTTTCGCTATATTTGTGTTTCATAAAAATAAAAAGAGAGCATGAGTGATAGAAAACCCCTGATATTGATTACCAATGACGACGGATATCAGGCAAAAGGAATTGCGTCGCTGACCGAAGCGATGAAGGGATTGGGAGAGGTTATCGTGTTTGCACCCGATTCACACCGTTCCGGAATGTCGAGTGCCATAACAACTTCACATCCGTTACGGGCAAGGATGATTCACCACGAGAAAGACTTGAAGGCATATATTTGCAACGGAACCCCTGTTGATTGCGTGAAACTGGCGTTGAATGAATTTGTAGATCGCAAGCCCGATCTGCTGGTTTCCGGAATCAATCACGGCTCCAATGCCGGAATCAGCGTTCTCTATTCCGGCACGATGGGTGCTGCCATCGAAGGTTGCGTATTTGATGTACCTTCTGTCGGCTTTTCGCTTTGCGATTTTACCCCCGATGCTGATTTCTCGGCTACGGCAACAGTTGCCCGCAACCTGGCAAAGAAGGTTCTTGAGGCTGGACTGCCCAAAGGCGTTTGTCTGAACGTGAACGTACCTATGGGGAAGGTGAAAGGTATTCGCATGACCACACAGACGCAGGGGAAGTGGGTGAACGAATACTATCGGTCGAAGGACGGATCGGGGAAGGATGTTTTCTGGATGACCGGTAACTTTGAGAACTGGGAGGAGGAAAACGACAGCAGCGATGAGTGGGCATTGGCCAACGGGTATGCAGCCGTTGTGCCGGTGAAGATAGATATGACGGCCTATGATTTTTTGCCCGAACTGACAAAATGGAACGTATAACGTTAATAGGTTCGCAAGCCTGATGTTCCTTGTTCCAGATTAAGGGGGACATGATCAAAGAACCGAAAGATTTTTGCTTACAGCTGATAGTTAAATATATGAAGTATTATCTTGTGGCGGGTGAAGCGTCGGGCGATTTGCACGCATCCAACCTGATGCAATCGCTCAAAGAACTGGATAAAGATGCTGATTTCCGCTTTTTGGGAGGCGATCTGATGCAATCGAAAGGCGGTATGCTGGTAAAGCATTACCGTGAAATGGCTTACATGGGAATTTTACCGGTGGTATTGCATGCACGGACTATTCTTCGTAATCTGGAACTCTGCAAAAGAGATATTGCCACTTATCAGCCCGATGTGGTCATATTGGTAGATTATCCCGGATTCAACCTGAAGGTGGCAAAGTATGTGAAGACCCGCCTGCATATTCCGGTTAACTATTATATCTCACCTAAGGTTTGGGCCTGGAAAGAGTACCGGGTGAAATCGCTTAAGAAGTATGTGGACGAGATGCTTTGCATCCTTCCTTTTGAAGTTGATTTTTTCAAAAAGCATCGGTACAAGGTTCACTATGTGGGTAACCCCACGGTTGATGCTGTTATGCACCGGGATTACCAGAGAGAGTCTTTCGATGCATTTGTAAATGCCCATCATCTCGAAAACAAACCCATCATCGCACTGCTGGCCGGAAGTCGAAAACAGGAAATCGCCAATAATTTGCCCGCTATGCTGGAAGCAGCGAAAGGGTTCGCCGAGGGCTACCAGATAGTGGTGGCCGGTGCGCCGGGAATTGACCCCGAGTTTTACAAAGAATTTGAGCGTCTATTTCCACCCGTAAAGGTTTTGTTTAATCGTACATACAGGATTTTGGCGCAATCGGACGCAGCCCTGGTGACATCGGGCACAGCTACGCTCGAAACGGCTTTGCTGAATGTGCCGCAAGTGGTTTGTTACAGGATGTCAATGCCAAAATTGTCCTCATGGGGATTTCAGCACATTTTGCATACGCCGTTTATCTCACTGGTAAACCTGATCTGTGGCAGAGAGGTTGTGAAAGAGCTTTTTGCAAAAAAATTCACAGTCGATCATATCAGGACGGAGTTGACACAATTGCTCCATGTGCAAGGTTACCGGCAAAATATGCTGGATAATTACAAGGAGATGCTACAGAAACTTGGCGATCCTGGGGCATCTGACAGGGCTGCCGGAATTATTTACCGCCAGTTACAGCCTGATTAATTTTTTGTCGGACCATAGTTGCACCTTATCTTGTAAAAAGAGTTTGTAAATATTTTCTCCGGATAAACTTTTATTCTCTCATTTTTGTTTCCTTTGTGTGGATAATAAACAATAAAATAATGAAGGTAGGTATTCTCAGTTCGGGTGGAGACGCACCCGGTATTAACGCAACCATACGGGGCGTAGGCAAAACAGCCATTAACAACTATGGTATGCAGGTGATTGGCATCCTGAATGGTTTTTCCGGATTGTTGTATAAAGATATTGTGGAACTTACCGACCCTTCTTTATCCGGCATATTGAATCTGGGGGGTACCATTCTGGGAACAGCGCGCGAAAAGGTGTTTCGGAAAATGATTACCTCTCCCGACGAGAAAGACCGTGAACAAATAAAGAATGCCTATCACGAACTGGGACTCGATTGTCTGGTATGCATTGGGGGAAACGGCACGCAACGTACAACCTGTATGCTTTCTGAGTTGGGACTGAATGTGATTGGCATCCCCAAAACCATCGATAATGATGTGTACGGTACAGACATCACCTTTGGTTTTGATACTGCAGTAAATATCGCTACTGAAGCCATCGACAGGCTCCACTCTACGGCCAGCTCGCACCGTCGCGTTATGGTAATTGAGCTGATGGGACATCATGCAGGCTGGATCACACTCTATGCCGGAATGTCGGGAGGAGCCGACATCATCCTTCTGCCGGAGCTTGGTTACAATATGAATGTTGTTATCGACAAAATCAATAAACGAATGGAGTTGGGAAAAGCTTATTCCATTGTAGCTGTTGCAGAAGGCGTGGAGGTGCCAACCAGAGAACGACCGGCCACTTATTTTGCCCGTGAAATAGAGGGACAAACAGGTTTTGAGACGCGTGAGACCGTCCTTGGCTATATTCAACGTGGGGGATCTCCCTCGCCTTATGACCGAATTCTGGGAACGTTGCTGGGCGGACATGCTGCAGAACTGATTCACGAAGGAAAATTCGGCAGAATGGTTGCCCGGTTGGGTAATGCCATCTCCGATGTGCCTTTGTCTGACGTAGCCGGGAAGCTACGTCTGGTAACTCCTGATAGTCCGCTTGTGGTACAGGGGAAACGGATGGGAATATCGTTTGGTGTATGGTGAGAAAACGAAAAGAGGCACTGCCTGGTGCCTCTGTATCTGAATAATTAAAGTTCTTCTGTGGTCTGGTCTCCCAAATTGGGAAGGGGAGCTTCCTGTATGTGATTGCCCGGTGCTGATATGTTTGGGGCGGATGTCTGTGCAAGTACCTCCTGCAGTTCGTTGCTCTCACGGAGCTTCCTGATAGCCACCTTTGCGGCCATTTGATGAGATTCTTTTTTTGAGTAACCTTTCCCTGACCCGATCTCCACTCCGGCCACTTTAACGCAAGAACTGAAAACAGGATTGTTTTGTGCATCGTAGGAGGCATCCGTTACCTCGAAGAGAACGTCCACTTTGTTTTTTTGTCCCCATTCAATGAGACGCGATTTGAAGTCGACCTCACTCTTCAGTACAGTTTCTATGTTTAAATGTTGCTTGATGAGCGTTTCGTATACGAACTTTTTGGCAACCCGATATCCTTGGTCAAGATAGATGGCACCAATAAGTGCTTCCAAAGCATCTCCGTAGATATTGGTGTTGTGTGCGAGGTTACGTGTAGAGGAGATGATGAGCTTGTCGAGTCCCAGCTCAACGGCCAGTTTATTGAGTGTCTCCCGTTGCACAATACGCGAACGGGTACTGGTTAGAAACCCCTCTTTTTTATGTTCAAATTTTTTATAAAGGATGTCGGCAACGATGGCATCGAGAATGGCATCGCCCAGAAACTCAAGGCGTTCGTTGTTTACCCATCTACCTTTCTTTGAACGAATGGAAGAAGAGCGATGCGTCATGGCTTCTCTGTAGAGGTCTATCCTGTCAGGGTAGAATCTCAATACGTTATAAAACGAAAGATAAGGCTCTTTGCCTTTATGCGGAAGAGCCTTGATCCTTTTTACGAATCTTCTTAACACACTACTTGATGTATTGCTTGAGAATTACACTTGCGTTGTGTCCCCCAAAGCCAAAAGTGTTCGATAACGCAGCTCTTATCTTCCTTTTTTGAGCTTTGTTGAATGTAAAATTCAGGTTGTAGTCAATCTCGGGATCCTCATCCCCTTCTTCGTGGTTAATGGTGGGGGGGACAATCTGATCTCTGATTGCCAGGATACTAAACAAGGCCTCCAGTGCACCTGCACCTCCCAGAAGGTGTCCGGTCATTGATTTGGTGGAGCTGATGTTCAGTTTGTAACTGTGGTCGCCAAACACATCGAGGATAGCTTTTACTTCCGAGATATCTCCCACAGGTGTTGAGGTGCCGTGGACGTTGATGTAGTCAATATCTTCCGGCTTCATTTCGGCATCTTCCAGTGCATTACGCATTACCAGTCTGGCGCCCAGTCCCTCAGGATGTGAAGCTGTGATATGATAAGCGTCTGCCGACATGCCCCCACCCACAACTTCTGCGTAAATGGTAGCGCCGCGTGCAATGGCATGTTCCAACTCTTCCAGGATGATAGCGGTACCCCCCTCGCCAATCACAAAACCGTCGCGACTGGCGCTAAATGGTCGTGATGCAGTCTGCGGAGCATCGTTGCGTGTGGATAAGGCGTGCATGGCGTTGAAGCCTCCTACCGCTGATGGGCTGATGGTTGCTTCGGCACCTCCGGTGACAATTGCATTTGCTTTTCCGAGGCGAATAAGATTGAACGCATCTACGATTGCGTTTGTAGATGAAGCACAGGCCGACACGGTGGCGTAGTTGGGACCCCTCAGTCCATAAATCATAGAGATATGCCCAGCTGCGATATCCGCTATCATTTTCGGAATGAAAAAGGGGTTGAACCGTGGTCCTTTCTCCTTATTGATATAATAGTCACCTACCTCGTCTTCAAATGTTCTTATTCCTCCGATCCCTGCAGAAAATATTACCCCTATGCGATCTGTGTTTTCATTCTCCAGATCAAGCCCCGAGTCCTCCATTGCTTCTTTGGCTGCATGGATGGCCAACTGGGCATAACGGTCATACTTCCTTGCCTCCTTGCGCTCGAATAGATCGCTAGGGTCGAAATCTTTTACTTCACAGGCAAACTGTGTCTTGAAAAGCGATGCATCAAAATGAGTAATAGGCCCGGCGCCACTCTTACCCGCTAAGGCATTTTCCCACGTGGTTTGCACGTCGTTCCCCAACGGGGTAATTGTCCCCAGGCCTGTTACTACTACTCTTTTTAACTCCATGAATAAAATGGATTATTTC